>Ga0164297_10000213_pt1 | contig 75106 bp, 52 predicted proteins | sample GEODES058metaG_FD_113539 | JGI IMG/M metagenome (GOLD analysis project Ga0164297, IMG submission 113539) | Dystrophic lake water microbial communities from Trout Bog Lake, Wisconsin, USA - GEODES058 metaG | ecosystem: Environmental > Aquatic > Freshwater > Lake | place: USA: Trout Bog Lake... | reverse complement strand
ATTGCAGCAAGGAGCGCTTCAATTCCAATTCTTCTAAAAGATATTTTTGTACCTAATAAATATTGGCTAGAGTAATAAGTGTAAACATAACTTGCGATACTTAAGGTATTGCCTAGATCGTAGTATAGAAATCGCGGAATAATGCCTTTAAGGGAGACTAAAAAAGTAGCTAATCCCAATAAAACTAAACCGATGATCCATGAAGTAACATAGCTTTGCTTATCATTTTTAAACTGCGTAAAAAGCACTACTGCCCCACCGATGCAGAACAATCCAAAAAATAGAAATATGGTGTAAATGAAGGTGGTTGTATTCAATTTTTAATATGCGTAACTTGCTGTTATTTCAAACAGTATAAATTGAACTCATGTTCAAAATTACATTTTTTGAACAACCATTTAATCTTTTTTAGAAAAATAGCTCTCTTTTTGTCCGGTAATTGCTTGAATTGAATCAATTGCGCCTTTTAGTGCTTACTCTTATGCCCAATTTAATTACTAATGATCACTATAAACCCTATTGGTGTTTTTTGCATACGCATGCAATTGCGATATACTTTAAAAAAAATTAAATCAATTACTAACAGGAGCAATCAATATGATTAGATATCTAAAGCGCGGTAAAGATGCGCAAGTGCGTTTGGATGACGATGCTAAAGTTCGTCAAACCGTTGAGGGAATTATTAAAGACGTAGAAGCGAATGGTGATTCTGCTGTTCGTGAATATAGTAAAAAGTTCGACAATTGGGATCCAGCCGAATTTCGCTTAAGTCAGGCAGATATTGAAAAAGCACGTAACTCTCTCTCTCCAAGAGAAATTGCTGATATCACTTTTGCCCAAAAACAAGTTCGTAATTTTGCTCAAATCCAAAGAGATTCGATGAAAGACGTCGAAGTTGAAACGTATCCTGGCGTGATTCTTGGTCACAAACATATTCCAGTCAATGCCGTAGGTTGCTATATTCCTGGTGGCAAGTACCCCTTACTAGCATCAGCTCATATGAGTGTATTAACTGCTAAAGTGGCCGGCGTTAAACGTGTCATTTCAACTGCTCCACCATTTGAAGGAGCCCCACACCCAGCGATTGTGACTGCGATGTCCATGGCTGGATCTGATGAAATTTATGTTTTAGGTGGTGTGCAAGCGGTAGTTGCAATGGCAGTTGGTACGCAAAGTATTGCACCAGTCGATATGCTGGTTGGTCCGGGTAACATGTACGTTGCTGAAGCCAAACGCCAACTCTATGGTCGCGTAGGGATTGATTTGTTTGCTGGTCCAACGGAAACACTGGTCATTGCAGATGATTCAGTAGATGGTGAACTATGTGCAGTTGATCTATTAGGTCAAGCTGAACACGGTCCAACATCACCTGCTATTTTGTTAACCAATAGCGAAAAGCTGGCTAAAGAAACGATGGCAGAAGTCGAGCGTCAATTAGCCATTTTGCCAACAGCAAAAATTGCTCAGCAAAGTTGGGCTGATTATGGTGAAGTTATTGTTTGCGACACCTATGAAGAAATGCTCCAAAAAGCAGATGAATTAGCGTTCGAACACGTTCAAGTCATGACCAAAGATCCTGATTACTTCTTGAATAACATGACGAATTTTGGTGCCCTCTTTTTAGGTCCTAGAACGAATGTCAGTTATGGTGACAAAGTAATTGGAACGAACCATACTTTACCAACCAACCGTAATGCACGTTACACCGGTGGTTTATGGGTTGGTAAGTTTATTAAAACCTGTACCTATCAAAAAGTTTTAACGGATGAGGCAAGTACCATCATGGGCGAATACTGTTCACGCTTGTGCCATATGGAAAATTTTGCCGGTCACGGTGAGCAAGCCAATATTCGTGTGCGTCGATATGGCAATCGTCCTGACTTGCCTTGGTATCAACCTGTAGCATCTAAAGAAGATTGATTGTTATGCATACGCCCAATTTTAGAGTAGATGGACAGCGAGCATTAGTAACTGGTGGGAGTAGAGGTATTGGATATTTTGCTGCAATTGCCCTGGCGCAAGCCGGGGCAAAAGTTACTATCGCCGCACGGTCAAGAGATACCTTAGATTCTGCAGCAAAGGAGTTCAACAAAGCAGGCTTTGAGTGTGAAATCCTTCAGCTTGATGTTACTGATCCTCACGCCGTAGACGAATCATTAGGTGCACGCGAACCGTTTCAAATTCTGGTCAATAATGCTGGAATGAATCGACCAAAGCACCTAGTAGACGTTAAAAATGAGGATATTGATGCGGTATTTGATCTCAATATCAAAGCAGCTTTTTATGTCACGCGCAAGGTTACACAACAACTTCTGGCAGCAAAACTACCGGGTTCAATTATTAATATTTCTTCCCAAATGGGTTTAGTGGGCAGCCCACGCCGCACCCTTTATTGCGCAAGTAAGCACGCACTTGAAGGAATGACCAAAGCTCTTGCTTGGGAACTGGGAGCAGCCAATATTCGGGTGAATACAATCTGCCCGACCTTTATCGAGACTGATATGACAGCCCCGATGTTTGAAGATAAAACATTCCGTTCATGGGTCATTGATAAGATTGCGCTTGGTAGATTAGGTCAACCAGATGAGATTATGGGCTCGATTGTTTTTCTAGCGAGCCCTGCCTCAAGTTTAATTACTGGAAGTGCATTGGTACTTGATGGAGGTTGGACTGCTGCATGAAATCGGGGCCAACAGCACTGGATGTTGCAGTGCTTGCAAATGTTTCACAATCTGCTGTTAGTCGTACCTTCACACCTGGAGCCTCGGTTTCTGAAAAAACGAAGTCGAAAGTACTTCTTGCTGCCAACAAGTTGGGTTACCGCCCCAATGCGATAGCAAGAAGTCTTTCTACGAACCAAAGTCGAATCATCGCATTGGTAATGAGTTATTTAGAAAATCAATTTTATCCTCTCGTGATTGAGCATCTTAGTCAAGAACTTCAAAAACAGGGATATCACGTCTTATTATTTATTGGACAAACCAATAATTTTGATGCAGATTCGATATTGCTGGACATTTTGCAATATCAAGTGGACGGCATCGTCATGGCGTCCGCAACACTATCACCTAATTTAGCTAAAAATTGTGCCGCGGCTGGAGTACCCGTTGTACTCTTCAACCGAATTTCGTCTATTAGCCAATCGAATCTTACCAGTACAAGTTCTGTGACCACCGATAACTATAAAGGTGGCAAGATGGTTGCGAAAACACTCGTAGAGCGAGGATATCAAAAAATTGCATTTATTAGTGGTCTTGAAAACGCCTCTACTAGTATTCAGCGGGAGAATGGTTTAAGGGATGGATTAGCTGAATTTAATCTTGCCATTTCCTTCAGATCAATAGGTAACTACGACTTTAATCAAGCTAAAGAAGCAACCCGAGAACTTTTCAAGACAAACAATCGTCCAGATGCGATCTTTGTGGCGAATGATCATATGGCTATTGCAACCATGGACGTAATTCGAGAAGAACTACAACTTCGGATACCAGAGGATATTGGCATTATTGGTTTTGATAATATTCCACAAGCCAATTGGCAAAGCTATCAGTTGACTACAATGAGCCAAGATGTCAATCAAATGGTGCTTAGCACGGTTGGGGTGTTAATGAATCAAATTCAACATGCAATCAAACCCGAACATCTTGTGATTCCATGTGAAATTATTGAGCGAAACACACTGCGAAGACCGCTCAATCTTTAACTATCAAATAAGTAGAGTCTTCCTCAAAAGACTCTACAAGTTCAATTAATCTGCTTTGATATTCAGTTGTCGAATTAACTTATCCCATTTCACAAGATCAAGTTCAACAATATCTGTAAACTGCGCTCTGGACATTGGCTTAATCTCTAATCCCTGAGCTAAAAGCTTAGTTTGGTTTTCAGGATCCTTGATCGCTTCATTAATTGCTTTATGTATTTGATCTAAAGTTTTTGGCGGTGTTTTGGCTGGAGCAAATGCACCGTACCAAGGCTCAAAACTAAAGCCTTTTAAACCACTCTCATCAAGTGTTGGTATATTCGGTAGTGACGGAGTCCGCACCATTCCCGAGGTTGCAATAGCTCTAACTTGACCAGAATCAATATAAGGTTTGATTGCTGCGATCGTCATGAACATCGCTTGGATTTGACCGCTAATTAAATCAACAATTGCGGGTCCTGACCCCTTATAGGGAACATGAGTAGCTCGAAAATGTGCTCTATCTTTGAGCATTTCCATCGCAAGGTGTCCTGCACTTCCCACCCCACCTGATCCGTAATTGACTTTATCAGGATTTTTATTTACGTATGCTAAAAACTCAGAAACTGTTTTCACCGGTAGAGAATTAGTAACCACTAAAACATTTGGAGTAACGCCCACGCTAGCTACAGGAATAATGTCTCGGCGGGTATCATAAGGAAGTTTATCGTATAAGGCTGGATTAAATACAAAACCCATATGATGAAACATCAGTGTCTTACCATCAGGATTTGCAGTTGCTAACTTGGTAGTTCCAATCGTACCGCCACCACCACCTCTATTTTCAATCACGACTGAGTCGCCTAGTAACTTACTTAAGTCTGGCGCTAATTGTCTGGCAACAATATCAACCGTTCCACTCGATGCAAATGGGACAACGATGGTCGTAGTTCTACTTCCTTGAGCAAAAGCAAGACTACCAAACAACACACAAAAAATGAAGCAAAGATTTTTAATACTCATTTGGTGTAACTTTACTTTTGAAAGGATTATTGAGTTCATTTAAAAAAACTGTATTTCTGTATTTTTTCATCATCTAAGACAACTCCTAACCCAGGACCATTGGGGAGTGCTAAGGATCCACTTGAAATATCTAACTTGTTATGCACAATATCATCTACCGTTTTTAGCGGTCCAACGCATTCAAGGCCAGGTAAGACATCCTCACTAGTCGCTGCAAACATGATTTCTGCAACCGTATTAACGCCAAGCCCGAAGCCATGTCCAATCACCACTTTCAGTCCGGCAGCACTCGCCGTTTCCAGCATTCTTCTTGCAATTAAAAATCCACCTTGCTTCATCACTTTTAATTTAACGATATCAGCAGCGTCTTTTTTAATGACTGCAATCAAACTAGCGTGGTCAATAATCGACTCATCGGCCATGACTGGAATACCAATTGCTTGACGTACTTTTGCCATACCGTCCAAATCATCAGCATGTACCGGTTGCTCAAACAGTTGTAAATTAAAAGGCTCAAGTAACTTACCAAGGGCAATTGATTCTTCAACGGTATAACCTGCATTGGCGTCAACTCTGAGCTTCATATCAGGGCCAACTGCTTCACGAATTGCCGCAATTCGGTCTCTATCGGCATAGATATCTGCACCTACTTTGACTTTGGCAGACTGAAATCCTTTATCAAACCATTTCTTCGCTTCAGCAGCTGCCTCATCGGGAGGCAAGATACCAATCCAAGCATTAAAGAGGACATTATCAGTAACATTACCCCCTAGGAAAGTGTAAACGGGAATATTGAGCTTCCTACAAATCAAGTCTGTACAAGCCATTTCCATCGCGGCTTTGGCGTCATAAAATTGATCAACGGACTGATTCATCCTTTTGAGTAGATGATGCACATTGAAGGTATCAAAGCCCACAATTAAAGGAGCCAAGATTTCTTTTAAAACCTTTAGAGAATCTTCAATCGATTCAGCAGAATATCCTGGTGAAGGATCGATATTGCCTAAACCAACGTTACCACTATCATCCGTGATACGAATAACTGCACTTTTTTGAACAGTCTTGGTGACATAAGCGTTTTTAAATCCGCCGCCAACTAAGGGAACAGCAACACCGAAAACTTCTACTTTAGTAATGATTGATTTCATAATATTTAATTGAATGGAATGACGGTACTACCTTTTATTTGGGTACGATGCATCAAACGTCTTGCATTGGGATCAAAGCTATCCCGACGGTGTAATGTGCAACGATTATCCCAAAGGATCAAATCATGTAATTGCCATACTTGCGTGAAAGTAAACTCTGGTTTTGCAGCATGATCCCATAATTCATCTAATAGCTGATTGCTTGCCTCTAAATCCATGCCGAGAATATAACTATTTCTGCGTCGACCTAAAAATAAAGTAGGGCGGCCCGATTCAGGATGAACCGTCACCAAAGGATGATGCGCTCCGGGTGCTTCTCTAGGATCCGTTAAATCTTTCATCCCCTTACGAATCATGCCAGCGCTATTGTAAGTCGAGTCATGAATCGCCTTCAGGCCTTTGATCTCTTTTTTTAATGAATCTGATAATGTTTCATAGGCTAGATACATATTGGACCAAGAGGTATTACCACCCTCTTCAGGAATCTCTAAAGCATGGAGAAATGATCCTTTAGGCGGTTTCTCAATATAGGTCATATCAGCATGCCATGAGGCTTCCCCATCTCCTAAACCACCAATCGCCTGATCTCCAACCTTGATGTTGGAAATCACATTCATTTCAGGAAAGTCTGCTAAAAAAGGCTTACCGTAAGAGTTAGGGCCAGGCGGATCTATCTCACCAAAGTTACGCGTAACATCCAGTAACTGAGGGTCACTTAATTCTCTACCTCTAAACCGGAGTACCAAATGATTCTTCCATGCTTCCAAAATTTGAGCCATATCGTCAGGCGCAATCGGCTTAGAAAGATCGACACCAGAAATCTCAGCACCTAGGGCATCTGCTAATTTTTGAACTTTGATTGTTGTCATGTTTTTGTCTCGTTAAAAAATGTCATTGCTAGTAATGTAAGGTATCGGCCACTCAATGGTTACTATTTAAACAACACCATCAAATAATAAATGAGAAACCTCATTGATAGCCAACATCATTAAATTGTTTCTTTATACTAAATTTGATATAAAAGCCTATTTTAACTGCTTATTTTTCAATCTAGGCTAACTTTCCAGATCATAGATTAGAGCAGTAAAATGAACTTATCGAAACCGTCTCACCCTGAGTGAATCAAGTTATGGCCCAAAACTTTTTGCAATCTAAATTTCCGGAGATGGAAACTACTATATTTAGCGTCATGTCTGCTTTAGCGAAGGAACATCAAGCAATTAATTTGGGTCAAGGCTTTCCAGACTTTGCCTGCGATCCAAAGTTACTAGACGGCGTGGAATCCTCGATGAGAAACGGGGAAAATCAATATCCTCCGATGGCCGGTATCCCCGAACTAAGAAATAAGATTTCTGAAAAAATTCAAGATCTGTATGGTAAATACTACTCACCCGATGATGAAATTACCGTCACAGCGGGTGCAACGCAAGCAATCTTAACCGTGGTTTTAGCAACAGTTCGACCCGGTGAAGAGGTGGTGGTGATTGAACCTGTCTACGACTCTTATCTGCCAGCAATCAACTTGGCCGGCGGCAAAGCCATCTCAGTAAAAATGATACCTCAAAGAAATGAAATGGGAGTAGTAGAAAAATATGTACTTCCATGGAACGACTTAGCAAGCGCAATTAATCCTAAAACAAGACTTGTTATGATCAACTCGCCACATAATCCAACTGGTATGGTTTGGCAAAGTGAGGACCTAGAGAAACTCGCAGAATTAGTGAAGCCAACGAACGCACTGATTTGTAGTGATGAAGTATACGAACATATGGTTTACGACAACCAACTCCATCAAAGTATTTCTCGTCATGCTGAGTTATGTGAAAGAACTTTTGTAGTCTCAAGTTTTGGCAAAACTTTTCATGTTACAGGTTGGAAAGTTGGGTATGTCGCAGCCCCCAAAGAGTTAATGGCAGAATTTCGTAAAGTGCATCAATTTAATGTGTTTACAGTTAATACCCCAATGCAGTACGGCTTAGCTAGTTATCTAAACTATCCAAAAGCCTATCAAGAGTTACCTGCTTTTTATCAACAAAAACGGGATTTTTTTAGAGCTTGTTTAAGTAATACCCACTTTTCATTACTTCCCTCAGATGGCACCTACTTTCAATGTGTTGATTACTCACAATTAAAAATCTCTGAGGCTAAATTAAATGAGGTTGATTTTTGTAAATGGTTAACAACCGAGGTAAAAGTAGCGGCGATTCCAGTGTCAGCATTTTACAGTTCAGCAGTAAATTCAAACGTCATTCGATTTTGTTACGCCAAAAAGGACTCTACTTTAATTGCGGCGCTAGATCAATTAAAGAAAATAGCGAGCTAAATTATCTAGATAACGACGAATAAACCTTCGATTCTTTTTCCTAGAAGTAATTACTCAAATGAATGAAGGCCAATCGCATTACCTTCAGTATCCCCAATAATCGCCAGAAAACCATTAGGTCCAATACTCCATTTTGGTTTAAATAGTTGTCCGCCGTTTTGTAAAGCAATGGAAGATTGAATAGCACAATCATCACTATTGAAATAAATTAAGGTTCCATCTAACGATGGTTTACGCATAGGATGTTTTACTAATGCCCCCATCGCGCCATTACTAAAAACCGCGTCAGGAAACTGAAATAATTCAAAGCTACCGTCAGTCGGTTGTGGCATCAAAACACAATTGAAGACTTTCTCATAGAAATTTTTAGCTCTGGCCATGTTATCAACATAGATTTCAAACCAAGCCAGATAAATTTTAGTTTCCAAGTTTTTGTAGCTCCGATAATTCACCTTCAGGGCTTACTTCAAACTCTCCCTTTACATGATTTTCTACAGTTCCCTGCTCTAACCAATTAACGGTAGATTTATAAAGAAAATGTCTAGCAGATTCAAATTGCATAAAATGCGACGAATGTCTAACCTTGATAAACATTTTTTGTGGACTTTCTAGTGCATTCCAGGCTTCGATACGTTTTTCATAATCATCAAACTCTCCTAGCAACATTAAAGTAGGCGCTTTGATTTTTTTCAAATTTGTTTTCCAGCCGTAATTCATTCGATTCGGTGCACGCATAATCCCACGGCCATCTCTTCCCCATGATGCACCAATAGGGTCCGCCGCCATTAACTCATTCCATACAGCATTGCATACTTCCGGATCTTCAAGTTGATGTTCGCCATGTACATGATCCCGCCAACGATTGTTTAAGAGAAAATCTCTAGTTTGTAAGATCGTTGGTGCGCCATCTTCAGGAAATTGAGTTGGGGGATCTTCAATATCAAAAAACGGCGCAATGCCAAACATGACTAATTTATCCACCCGCTCAGGATGCAGAGCCGCATATCCACCAGCTCTAGGCGTGCCGGTAGACCATCCCACGAAAGAGATCTTATCCACTTTTCGTAAGTCGCAAATAAAGTTCACTACAGTCTCTAATTCATCCCATTCAGTCCCACTTGAGACCAACTTGTGAGGATATCTTGGATTTGAATAGTCACTCAGAATATGGGGAATCAATTCATCCTGATGTTCTTTCGCTACATTATTAGGATCATCCATCATCGGACGCGGTGAAGGTGGATAACCAGTATGAGAGAGAACAAATACATCAAAACCCTGTAATGCTAATGCATTCATAAAACTATAATCTTTGTATGCCAAGTCATAGGCAACTAAACCCGGAGCAAAGCCACCATGAACCATTAATACAACTTTCGGTTGAGCCTTATTTTGGTGACTTGCTAAAACTTTCTCTCTAACAAATAATCCGACTGGATGACCCAAGTTGGCTGGCACAGTGGAAAGATGAGTTACGAACCGATCGGTGGTTAGAATTAAATCTGTTGGGGTGTTTTGTCTCATTTGATTTCTATGATATAAAGTACGAATAATATTAATTATTCTAATACTTGGAGACAATAATGGGGTTATCTCGGGATATTTCACGACGCCATTTTCTTTTAGGGAGTCTTGGCCTGATCGCAAGTCCTCTTATCAAAGCTGATACCTACCCAAATAAACCCATCAAAATGATTGTTCCTGTCCCCCCAGGTGGCGGAGCGGACGCGGTGGCTCGAGGCTATGCCCAACAAATGTCAAAATTTTTGGGTAAACAGATTGTGATTGAAAATCGCGCTGGAGCTGCAGGCATTATTGCCATGGAAGCTTTATCAAAAGCACCTCCAGACGGATATACTCTCATTCAAACCAATATTTCAACTATTTCAATCAATCCTTTTATCTACAATAAGCTTCCCTACGATGCTTTTAATGACTTTTCAGCGATATCACTTACTTCTTCCGATCCTCTAATTTTGGTCGTTAACTCTAATCTACAAGTGAGTAATTTAAAAGAGTTACTGAGTTATGCCAAGAGTAAAAATTCAGGGCTAACTTATGGGTCACTTGGAAATGGCAGCATTCAACATTTATGTGGTCATGTCTTTGGGATTGAATCTTCCATGAATTTTTTACATGTGGCTTATAAAGGCGCAGCGCCTGTAACAGTTGACCTCATAGGTGGCAAATTGATATGGCTTTCAGTGGTCCTGGTACGGTTGCCGGTCACATTAAATCAGGTAAGTTAGTGCCGATTGCTATTACGGGTAACGAACGCAATCCTTTCTTTCCAGAGCTCCCAACCTTAAAAGAATTAGGCTACAAAAGAATGGGCTTTACCCTATGGAATGGTTTACTTGCACCTAGTGGTACCCCACAAAGTATTATTCAGACTCTGAGTAATGCTACTCAAAAAGCAGCTCAAACGACTGAACTAGTGCAATCGATGTCGCAACAAAATATTCAAGCGATTGCAAATTCGCCTGAAGATTTTAGTACTCTGATAAAGCAAGAGCAAACAAGATATTCCCAAATCGTAAAGGAATCGAATATTCAAGCAAGCTAATTTTTAATGATCTTTTATAAAATTTACCAACCTCAGATCCAAAATATGAAACTACGGAACTTTCTATTATTAATAGGTGTAGTAATCAGTTCATCTGTATTTGCAATAGAGCCAATAGACTCTTATCCAAGTAGGCCAATAAAAATAGTAGTCCCTTATGGACCTGGCGGTGCGGCCGATCAATTAACTAGAATCATTAGTGAAAAATTAAGTAACGAACTAAGGCAAGCAATCGTCATTGAAAATATTGCAGGTGGTGGCACCATCATCGGCACAGATAAAGTAGCTAAAGCATTACCGGATGGATATACTCTAGTTCTTTGTAGTTCAACTAGTTTTGTGAATAATCCGATTTTTAAAACGAATTTACCTTATAAAGTGGATTCTGATTTTGTCGGTGTAGGGCTTGTTTCAGCTTCGCCAATGGTATTGGTATCGGCTCCCCAAGCTAAGTTTAATTCTGTTAGCGATTTTGTTCGATATGCCAAAGAAAATCCCGGAAAAGTTTCTTATGCTTCTGCTGGTAATGGATCCTCTTTACAGTTAGCTGCCGAATTATTCCAAGCTCAAACTGGCATAAAAATGTTACATATTCCATATAAAAGTAACGTCGAGGCAACTCAGGCTGTGCTCTCGAATCAAGTGGATATAACTTTTGATATAGCGCTCAGCTCAGTAAGCTTGATTAACGCTAGTAAATTAAAGGCTTTAGGTATTACTAATTTGAAGCGTCTCGCCATTTTAGAGAGCATTCCAACCGTTGCAGAGTCAGGTGTGCCCGGCTTTGAAATAAACGCTTGGTACGGCTTAGCTGTTCCTTCAGGTACCGCACCGGAAATCATTAAAAAATTAAATCTTGCTTTGCAAAAGGTGACAAAAGATAAAGATCTTAAAACAAAATTTGACCAACTTGGTATGGAACTACTCAGTGGTAGCTCCGATACAGTCATGGCTTTGACAACAAAAGAGCGCCTTAGTTTAATGAACTTAATCAAAACAAGAAATATTCAAATTGACCAATAAAGAAAATTCATGAAAAAAATTGTATTCATTCTTAGTGCTTTTATTTTTGCAATACCACTTTCTTTTGCACAGGAATATCCCACTAAACCAATCAAAATCGTCATCCCTTTTCCACCAGGAGGTGGTGCAGATGTATTAATGCGCCCATTAAGTAAGCGTTTATCTGAGTTGCTAGGTCAAACCATTGTTTTGGATAACAAGCCTGGTGCTAACGGGAATATTGGAGCTGATTACGTTGCAAAAGCAGCACCCGATGGCTATATATTACTACTGGGTAATAGCTCACTACCCATCAGTTCAGCTCTCTATAGTCAACTCCCGTTTGACCCGGTAAAAGATTTAACGCCCATTGCGTTAATGGTCAATACGCCGAGCGTTTTAGTAGCCAATCCCAAATTTAAAGCCAAGAATATTTCTGAATTAATCGAACTGGCTAAATTAGAGCCCGGGAAAATAAACTATTCTTCTGCTGGAATCGGCAGTACGCCTCATTTAGGAATGGAGTTGCTAGGAAATTTAACAGGCACCAAATTTACCCATATTCCATACAAAGGAGGTGGGCCAGCAGTTTCTGCTGTACTAGCTAATGAAGTAGATGTTTTAATTACCAACACCTCTACGGTTCTTGCACAAGTTCAAGCTAATAAGTTAACTCCTTTGGGAACGACTACCTTAAAGCGAACCCCTATTCTTGCTTCCGTTGCCACAATCTCTGAAACAGTGCCAGGATTTGAATTAAATACTTGGTATGGCATCTTTGGGCCTACAGGTGTTCCTAAAAATATTGTTCAGCGTGTAAATCAAGCTTTTATTCAATGCCTCAATACGCCTGAGATTAAGCAACAGTTAATTGCACTTGCTTATGATCCAGATCCTGGATCAGCTGAAATATTGGGTGCACTCTTGAAAAAAGATATTGCAAACTGGGCGAATATAGTCAAATTAACTGGCATTAAAGCCGAATGAATTAGACACAAAAAGTAAAGAGCTCAATTAGAAATATTTAGGTTGCTAAAAGTACCATTGCCACAATTGAACAAACCAAACCTAGAACTTTCCTTAAAGAAATTTTTTCTTTAAAAATAAAGGTACCTAAAATCGCAGTCACAACAAAACCCATCTGTGAGATGGTCACAACAGTGGTTGCAGGACCAGATTTTAAGGCCTCAAGTAAAAAATAGAGAGCTAAAAATAAAAAGAATGCAGCAGCAAATCCTAAGTAAAGATATTTCCATAAAAAGATGATTCTTTTGTCCTTGTAGTAACTAGCAGAAAAAGCCAATGTAAAAAAGACTGTCGCTTGCCCAGTAACGATAGAAATCGAATTACCTCCAGCAATAGCGCCTAATTTATAAATAAAGCCCGAAATTCCGAGGAGAACTGTAGCGATAATGAGGCTTTTAAAATAACTTTTATCTGTTTTTATTTCAGAGGCCTGATTAGAACGAAATGAAAGATTACTCAATAATAAAAATGCTGCCAAGACTAATAATGCAAAAGCAAATATCTTATTCAAAGTTAAGGATTCATTTAAAAATAGCAGTGCAAGAATCCCAGATAAAACAAAACTACTTCTAAAAACAGGAGCAACTACGCTAACGTCTCCGGTATTCAAACTAATAGAAAAATAGAGTAACGCAAAATACAGGGTTACCCCAGCACACATGCCGAACATAAACGGCATGCCAAAATGAAGAGAGTCAGTAATCCACCCTAAGAAAAGGGCGCTAGGCAGAAAGAATACGGTTTGTAAAATCAAGAACCTGTGAGAGGGAAGCCCTTTACGAGCAGCAAATTTAAATACCAAGTCCCCTAATCCATAACAACACATTGAAATTAAGGCAAGAAGAAGGTAGGAATTTTGCATAGATTTAAGTTTTTATTTGGTGATTCAAAAATTTATTGTAAAGCTCTGATAAGGCAACATTACCACTATCTCACATAGGATGATTTTTTCAAAAAAGTAGTTGGCAAGTTAATTGGTGGTTTTTCTTTTTAATTGATAAGCAACAAAAACGAATCCCCAAATCACGATTGATAGATAAGCAAAGACCCAAGCACTTGGTTGCTGCTGCCCACCAGAGATATCTAAAACAAAGCCAAAAATGGATGGTCCTAAGAGTCCGCCACCAAATCCCATCATGGAATGTAATCCCATTGCGGCACCCTTTAGTTGATCCGAAGTACTCGTAACCAACCCAGCTGTTAAGGTAGCAGAATCTGCCATAATAAAAAGACTATGTAGGATTGCAAAAATCATCACTAACCACCATGCTTGACCAATCGATAGCGATAACAGGATACCGAAAATAGTGCTTAAAACCATCGCTATATAAATCCATTTTTTTCGACCAATTCGAATTGCAATCTCATTACCAAGAATCGAAGCAGGGACTCCAAAAAAATTAATGAGGCTAGCTGATTCAGTTCCACTCAGAAGAGGAGGATAGTCAGTACTAGATGCGCAAATTAAAAAGAAGGCGACTAACCAACTTCTTGAGGCAAATAACTCTAGGGAGTGAACAACGTAACCCCAAATATACGTAGATGCATCTTTGTTTTTTAACACGAGTTTCCATCGATCAATCGGGAAAATATCTTTCCAATGCAAATTGAGGTTACTTTGCCATTTTTTATCAGTGAGTGGCTCAATCAAAAAATATACAATCAACCAGGCTAATAATGGACCAATAGCAATCATTCCGTACACATAATGCCAATTAAAAGTAGCTAAAATGATGCCTGATAATAAGTAGGAAAGACCTACTCCAACTCCAAAAAAAGCTGTATAAAAAGAAATATATCTTGTTAACTCTCCCGTCTTGACCCGATCGGTAATAATTTTCAAGCCAGGCATGTAGGCTCCAGCAACACCAGCGCCGTTGAGAAACATAAAAAATAAGGCGCTGTAAAAACCAGTCGTCAAAGTAGCTAAGCCGATCAGTCCAATGAATTCAATACCAACACCGATTAAATAAATTTTTCTCGCATCTAAACGATCTGTGAGAACAGTCGCGCAAGAAACAAAGCCAATATAACCAAAGAAAAATATACTGGCGATAAAGCCAGATTGAAAATTAGATAAACTCCATTCTTGTTGGAGTGTATTTAAGGTCACGGCATAACTTGCAAAGCCAAGCAAAGTTAGGACTTGTGAGCAAAGCATGCAAATAATGATATTTTTTGTCTTCATGTTTTTATTATTAATGCTCTGTTAGCTAAAACATTTCTCAGAATAAGGATTATTCTACTTCTTAGAAAATCTAAGCTCTATTTATTAGGTATGTTGGTTTTTTATTCAAGTCTTATAAAGTGGTTACTTTCGGACTAATTTTGAAATTTCTTTGAGTTAAGACTTCATGCAGGATTTGTCCTTATTGATATTTGAATACTAATAGAGTAGGCTTTAAGAAAAAGAATATCTTAGAGGGGACAAAGAAATGTTAATCAATCAATTGATTGGTAAAGTAAATCGCTTGCTTTATCGAAAGTTTTTTTATACTGCTTTTGTAAGTATCCTTTGTTGTTTCCAAACCGTTCTTGCCCCTAGTGCCTTTGCCCAAGCTTGGCCGAATAAGCCTATCAAAATCATCATTCCTTTTCCACCTGGTGATTCGATCGATTTAACTACACGAATGATTTCCCCTAAGCTTACAGAAATCTTGGGGCAACCGATTATTGTGGAGAATGTCATCGGCGGTAGCGGATCAATTGGTATCGCCAATTTGGTCAGGTCAAATCCGGACGGATATACCTTCGCATCCGCACAAACAGGTAACTTAATTGTGCTCCCCAACACTCTTAAAAGTGTCAAATACAATCCTCTGAAGGATTTAGAGCCTATTGCTCTCATTTCAACCAATTTTCAGGGGATAGTAGCAACGCCTAATGCTCCCTTTAATAATTTAAAAGAGATGGTTGCTTATGCCAAAGCAAATCCAAAAATGTTAACGGTAGCTACCAATGGTGAAGGAGGTTATCCCTTTTTAACTTTCGAAGACTTAAGGTTACGAGCTGGTTTTGACTACATTCATGTGCCTTATAAAGGAAGTGTCCAAGTAGCAACTGATGTCATAGGTGGTCAAGTGCAAGTTGGTATTTTAGGGATGTCGTCCTTTGTGACACAAATTCAAGCAGGTAAACTGAAGCTCTTAGGGATTACAGCTGCAACAAGCCCAACTACTTGGCCAAATGCACAACTTGCAAATGAAGTAGTCCCGGGTTTTAATGCCACGGGTTGGTTTGGTTATGTAGCACCGGCTGGCACTCCTCCAGAAATCATTCAAAAAATGAATAATGCGATTAACCTTGCAATGTCCCAAAAAGAAGTCGTCGATAAATTAAAAGGAATGGAGTTGTATGTGCAAGCTTATACCCCCCAATCCTTTAAAGAGGTAATTGAAGCGGACTTTGTGCGTTACTCAAAACTGATTCAAAGCCTTGGAATAAAACCACAATAAATTCAAATAGAGACTACTAAAATGACCAACAATACTGACAATTCATATAAGACAGAAATTCGTGATGGGATGCAAATCGACTGGGATGTCCCGATCGAGATGGATGATGGGATTATTTTAAGAGCAGATGTATTTAGACCAATTACACTTGGAAAGTACCCTAGTCTAATTAGTTACGGACCCTATGGTAAAGGCTTAAGTTTTCAAAAAGGTTACCCAACGGCTTGGGAAAAAATGGTTAGTGACCACCCAGACACTGCCGCTGGCTCCACCAATAAATATCAAAACTGGGAAGTTTTAGATCCAGAAAAATGGGTACCTGATGGATATATTTGTATTCGAGTGGACTCAAGAGGTGCCGGTAGATCGCCTGGCGTTGTGGATCACCATTCTCCGAGAGAAACCCGAGACTTCTACGAATGTATTGAATGGGCAGGACAACAAGCATGGTCTAACGGTAAAGTAGGACTGGCAGGAATTTCCTATTACGGCACCAATCAATGGCGAGTTGCCGCTTTAAAGCCTCCACATCTCACAGCGATGTGTATCTGGGAAGGTTACTCTGATCGATATAGGGATAGCACCCATCATGGTGGCATTCTCTGTACTTTTGTAAAAAACTGGCAAGATATGCAAGTGCGTAATGTGCAACATGGTCTAGGAACTAGAGGTCCCATTAGCGAGTTAACTGGAGAACTCGTTTGCGGTCCAGAAACCTTAACTGATGAAGAATTAGCTGCCAATCGAGTACCAATGTGGCAAGAACTGCAAGATCATCAAATGGATGATGAATATTATGCTGTTCGGAAGAGTGTCTTCAGTGACATTGAAGTACCATTACTATCTGCCGGGAATTGGGGTGGTCAAGGCTTGCACTTGAGAGGGAATATTGAAGGCTTTATGCGTTCAGGCTCAAAACACAAATGGTTAGAAATGCACGGTGGAGCACATTGGGCGGGCCTTTATACAGATTACGGCGTAGATATCCAAAAACGTTTTTTTAATTTCTACCTAAAAAATATCGATAACGGCTGGGAGCAAACACAACCCAAGTTACAGTTACAAATTCGGCACGTTGACCATTTTGTGCAGCGCTATGAAGATGCTTGGCCAATCCCTAGAACGCAGTGGACCAAGCTTTACTTAAACTGTGCGGATAACTCTTTATCCTTTGATTTCCCGACTGTTGATAGTAAAGTGAGCTACCAGCCTTTAGTGAAAGGCTCTACTTTTTATGCAAAACCTTTTGATAAAGAGGTTGAAATCACCGGCCCCGTTGCCATGAAATTATTCATGAGCTCCTTATCCAATGATGCAGATATTTTTGCAGTTTTGCATGTTTATGATCCTGCAGGAAAAGAAGTCGTCTTTCAAGGCGCCCTTGACCCTCATACCCCAGTTGGACAAGGATGGCTTCGTGCGTCACATAGAGAACTAGATCAGGAGTTATCGAAACCTTACCGACCTTATCTTCGCCATCAAAGAAAAATCCCTCTTACCCCAGGACAAAAAACAGAGCTTGATATAGAAATATGGCCAACGAGTATCGTCATTCCCAAAGGCTATCAATTAGCTGTCAGTATTTTAGGAAAAGATTATGAATGGGATGGACCGGCAGCACATTTATCCAATATGAAAAATCCCATGAAAGGTTGTGGTCCATTTATTCACGATGACGAAGTAGATAGGCCAGAGGATGTTTTCGGTGCAGAAGTAACTTTATACTCTGAGCTAGTTGCACCTTCCTACATCTTGTTGCCATTCATTCCTGAGCGCTCAGACGGCTAAGCAATAAAACCAGTCCTCATTCAAAATGTCCACTTTTTAGTTGAAGCTAATCTTCTAACTCAAAAGCTGGTCATTTTGTATACTCAATAAGTTACCGATTAGCTGATGGGATTACTGTAAAAACAAACCTGATTACCACCAGCTTTTTTAGCTTGGTACATCGCGAAATCTGCCTGCGCAAGTAATTCGCTCTGAGTCAATTGACCACCTAAAAACAGGGTGACCCCAATACTTGTAGAACAACTATATTGTTTAGACCCCTCGGATCGGGATAACTTCTCACTCGCCATTTCGAATTTAAGACTTGCTGATAAACTTTGACATAACTTTTCAGCAATGTTATTCGCCTCTGAATATGCAAGAGAGTACTCACTACCTAATTTACTAAGAAGGATTGCAAACTCATCTCCACCAATTCGAGCAATGGCATCCACTTCGGGAACAATAACTTTCATTCTTTTAGCTACTTCAACCAAGCTTAAATCTCCTACCTGATGACCATAGGTATCATTCAAATCTTTAAATTTATCTAAGTCAAGAATTAGGAGTGCGCCGAACTGTTGATGACGTTCTGCATTTTTGAGAGTTTGATCTAGACGGTCCTCAAATAATCGGCGGTTCAGTACTTTCGTTAATGGATCATAAAAAGCTAAGGCTTGGAGTTTTTCATTGCTTGAAACCTCTTCACTGATATCGGTGATAGCGCCAACCATCCGCATAGGTTTTCCCTCATCAGACTTTTCAACAACTCTACCTTTATCTTCCACCCAGATTTGAGTCCCATCTGACCGAATCATGCGATAACGATATTGATAGTCTTTTAGACCATCTAAGGTTTGACTTAATTGTTTCATTACTTCAGTGAGATCATCAGGATGAATACGATTTTTAAAATCATTTACTGAAAAATATTGCTTTCTAGGATCCTCGCCAAGCATCTCCATCCAACGATTATTGGGTTTCACTTCACCAGTTAAAATATTCCAATCCCAGATACCATTGCCAGAAATATCTGACACATAGCGTAAAAGCTCTTCACGTTTTAATAATTCGTTTTGAGCAACATCTAATTTGACCTCAGCTGATTTGAACTCTTCTAGCGTTGACAGTAAACGCTTCTCAGATTGGTCAACCTTTTTATTTGCAATTGCCAATTTGATGGAATTGTTTTCTGCAATGGTTTGTAGATTCTCCATACTAATTCTCTCTATCCAATAACCTATAAGAGCCACATAGGAAATAATTACAACGGAAAACCAAGCCCATCTGATTAGCGCAAGCTCTATAGGCTCTTGAAATAAATTTATTTCAGGAGGAAGCTTTTGGAAATAAAGACCGCCCAATCTGGATATAACTAAGACTAACTCTAAACAAGTTGTAAAGAAAAACAGTTTTAGCTTTTTTAATCGAACTTGACCTAAAAGCCTCATCTCTAATAATTGCCAAATTAAACATAAGGCCATTGATGTCAAGGCAAAGAAGACTCTTTGTTGAAACTCACCTCGCTGTCTTATATATTCAAATACCAATCCAAAAATTACGATGGCAAGGAAAGATAACCATTTAAATTTTTCACTTTCAGGCCTTCTTAGGAATCGAAAAAATAACGCCATGTAAAGACTACTAGCAAAAAGGAAAGCATTTGCTAAAGTCAGAAGAAAGAAATGTGTAGATGAGGCAATGGTAAAAAAACTAAAGGCAATTGCTGTGAAGTTCAATGCTAGAAACCAATAACTTTCAGGCTGGAAAACTGTACCTTTCTTCAATAAGGGTCGTGAAATAACCACTAACCCCCACAAAATTAATGTGGTGACCGTAAAAAGGATTTCATTTAGATAAGCCATTAATTGGAGAATATGATTTTAAGGTTAAACTAACATAACTTAAACCTTAGTCCTCGAGATAGATTGTTCGTCTTAGCCTGATTAGCAATCTTCATATTGTCGAGAAATAGCCAAAAATTGATCTTCTTCAAGAATAAAAGCATCCACGACTAATGGGTCGAAATGTTGTCCTTGTTTAGACACAATCTCCTTGATAGCCTCCTGATGACTCCACCTTTTCTTATAAACACGCTTGCTCACCAAAGCATCATAGACATCAGCTAATGCCATAATGCGTGCCGATAAAGGTATATCTTGCCCACTTAAATTGCGTGGATAACCGGTTCCATCCCACTTTTCATGATGTCCGCCAGCAATTTTGAATGCAGTTCTAATTACATTTTCGTCCCCTTGGAATTCTGGTCCTGCTGAAGACAGGATTGTTTCACCAATGGAGGCATGTGTCTTCATAGTTTGCCACTCTTCATCATTCAAACTACCATTTTTCAGAAGTATATGATCTGGTATTCCCACCTTACCAATATCATGAAGTGGAGCCGCCTTAAAGAGAAATTCAATCTCTTCATCACTTAGTTCATTTTTGTAATGTCCCATTTTTCTTAATCTTAAGGCAAGAATTTTGACATAATTTTGAGTACGGAGAATATGGTTACCCGTCTCATTATCTCTAGCTAAAGCCAGAGCGTTAAGGCTATCTAGCATCTGATTTTCTATAGCTTTTGCCTTGTTCTTTTCATTAAAAGTAAATAAACCAATTATGGCGTCCATGATGAGGATAAATAGGCCTGAATATACAACCAATAAAATCCAACGCCACTTCATATCAAGGCTAGAGAACATCACCCAGTTATGATTAGTATTCATTTCTTCAATGAGGTTCATAACGGGACGTACGATTGCAACTCCAACCTGAAATAATAATAAATACCGTAAATTTTTTACTATCAAAGAATCAACATGTGTTTCTATCGATAGAATTTCAAAAACAGCCCAAACCGCTAGAATAAAAATAGTTCCAGATAGCACCCATTTTTGACTGGTTTGAGTGCCATAACTGATAAAAATTTCATAGCAAAAAAATAGCACAAACACCATAGCAGAAAGACCTGCAATCACCCTCAATGGCAATACTACAAAATGCATGTTGATATTTCTAATTGACCTTGGGGGCGTGTGAATTGATTTCATCGTGTCAAAAGCATTAGTCTAGATTAGCCAAAGGTGCAGCTATCCTAAGCCATTCAGCTTCACATTGGGGGTATTCTTTATTACATAATTCAAACCAATTTTTCAGCGAAATAGTTTTTACCAAATGATCTATGAGCACGAAATCTTCTTTGGGCAGTTCAACCTTCACAAGATTATATTTTTTTCTTTTACAAGTATCCTTACCCACTACACAATTTTGTTGCTCAAGGTAAAGGTTTTCGGAAAACTGCCACATCTTATTAAGATGTGTATCAAAAGCCTTCTGAAGGGTATCTTGCTGTTCTTGATTTAATAAGTCCCATTTAGATAAGGCAATGACATATCCGTTAACTCCAGAACCAATCCCGATTGGTACGTAATATTGGACATAATCCAACCAACCAGCTGAAGCTGCTGAGCCTAGACTAGTAGTTGCGCAATCAATAAGATTACTCTTTAAAGCGGACAGAGTTTCTTCAAAAGGAATGATGGCGGGTATTACGCCCAAAGGCTTCATAAAATTAACCGTTGGTTCACTTTGAACTCTTACTTTCAAACCTTTCAAATCAGATAATCGATGAATTGGTTTACTACAATAAAGCTCTTGAGGTCCAAAAGTCCACAGCCCCAAAAGTTTCACTTTATATTTTTCTTGGAGGTTTTTATCTACTATTGGGGCATAAGCATTCGCTAAGGCATGAAGTTTTTCAAAATTGATATTTAAGCCCGTTATATCAAGTCCATTTAAAGTTATTTCGTGTTGAACATTCTGCACTAAACGTAGTGATACCAAATCAAATACACCATCTGTCATCATCGGAAGTTGATACGTATCCTTCACCCCAATCTGATCTAATGTTTTAAAATCGACGTCAATCGGTAATCCAGTGTTACTTTTTAGTGTTAAGAAAAAGGGTTGCTCAAGTTCCGTGGCAATCAAACCAGTGGAACGTGGTTGACCTACTACCTTCAGTTTGATAGGTGAAAACATCTGCCAAGCGAAAACAGAACAAAACAAAAGCAGAATAGCCGCAAGGATTCTTTTCATTATTTAGATATTTTTTAATGGCAATCGTCTTGATAACCATGGTCTCATAGTACTATTTTTATTTAATTCAATCTAGTATAAATCACTAAAAAAATCAAGTTTTATTAGCATTAAGTATTAATAGCATTTCTTGATAAAACCACCATCTAATATCGGTTTTTGGTTAAAGTACAGTTGGGTCGTTGCTATTTCGCTAACGTAAGAGCGCTAGTAGTTAAATCACATACATGAACATCCGACTGGTGTGAAGGGTCACCCTCGTGCCTGTTGATTGCATCTCTTGGGATTGAGTTTAAAAGGGCGAGTTTGGAGGCGTTGACTGATCCATCTGCTCTCTATGTAATCCAAAATCTCTAATATTTGCAAAGAATCTAAAAACTTAAACCAGAGATTTCTAACCAATGATTTCTATTCCATTTCTCAATCTACTACCTTGACGCCTTTCCAAAATGCGACATATCCGGCAACGTTGTTTGCGGCTGTTTTAGGTTCTGGATAGTACCAAGCTGCATCTTTATTAAATTGCCCATTGACTTCTATATCGAAATAATTAGCTGTACCCTTCCAAGAGCAAACTGTGTTTTTTTCTGATTTCTTAAAAAACTGCATATTTAAGCTTGCGGGTGGAAAATAATGATTTCCCTCGACTACAATCGTCGCAGTTGAATTAGCTAAAACTTCATTATTCCAGATAGCTTTCATATAATCTCCTAATAAAGATTTAGCATAAAGCAAATCCTACTTTTATGCAGTATCCATTCTGAAGCCTTTAAAGAAACATTCATAAGAACCTAATGCAAATACCCGTCACCCCAGAAGAAAACAAAAAACTTCCACCTAACTTTATACCTGAAATAGAAACGGGCTTGTTGGCTAAGAATGCCTCCATTTCGCCAAAGTTTTTATATGATCCTTTAGGCTCACATTTATTTACGGCAATTACACTACTTCCTGAATACTACCCAACTAATACCGAAAAAAATATTTTTACTGAGTACCAAGATCAAATTATTAATGCCATCGGAACGGGCGTTACACTGATTGATTTAGGAGCTGGAAATTGTCAAAAAGCGGAATCTTTTTTTAACTCTCTCCAACCTTCACACTACCTTGCCATTGATTTTTCAGTTGAATACCTAGAAGATGCGTTAGAAAAGCTAAAAGGGAAATATCCGAGCATTCAGATGCAATGTATTGGCATGGATTTTTCAAAAGAACTCATCATTCCAAACTCAATTGCTAAAGATAAGAGAACTTTTTTTTATCCCGGATCTAGTATTGGAAACTTTTTGAGTGGCGAAGCCCTCGAACTTCTTCGTCAAATCAAGAGTCAGGCAAATGATGGTGGCTTATTAATAGGCGTTGATTTAATGAAGGAAGATTCTGTTCTGATAGCGGCTTACGATGATCCTCTCAAAGTTACGGCTGCTTTTAATCTCAATATTCTTAGATCGATTAATTCGCAATTAGGGTCTGACTTTAGAGTTGAGCAATTTCGCCACAAAGTGAAGATTAATCATTTTGAAAATAGAGTTGAACTCTATTTAGAAGCCCTAGAGGATTTGACAGTTAATTGGCCCGGTAAATCTAGAGCATTCCAAAAGGGCGAGCTCATCCATACAGAAAATTCCCACAAGTACACCATTGAATCGATTCAGCTATTATTGAACCAAGCAGGTTTTAAATCGACCCACATCTGGACAGATCCTAAAGACTATTTCGCCGTGATTTATGCTCAATAACCCCCCCTATCAAACACCTGTTGCAGATGAACTTTTAGAACAATTTCACCTCAGCAGGAAATACTCGACAGATCTTATCCAGAATCTGAGCCCGGAGGATTGTCAAGCCCAGTCCATGGAAGACGCTAGCCCTGCGAAATGGCATTTGGCTCACGTTACTTGGTTTTATGAAGTCATGGTTCTCAGACCATTTGAAGAAAGTTTCACTTATTGGAATCCCCGGTTTGCTGTTTTGTTTAATAGCTATTACAACGGCGTCGGAGATAAGCATCCGCGTAGTAAACGAGGTCTGTTAACCAGACCTTCTTTAACTGAGGTGCTTGCATGGCGTAAAAATATCGAAGAGCGGGTTACAAAACTCTTAAAAGAGAATTCTTCGGCTGAACTCCTGTGGTTAATACAACTTGGCATCAACCATGAACAGCAGCACCAAGAGTTACTATTAACCGATATTCATCATCTTTTTTCTAGTAACTCCCTTTTTCCAGCCTACAGGACTCAAAGTAACAAAGTATCCTGCGTTGAGAAGCTCTTTTTATGGCTAGAAGGTATGAGTGGTTTAGTAGAAATCGGCCACGATAGCGAAGGGTTTCATTTTGATAATGAGGGGCCCAAGCATTCTGCTCTGAATCAGAAATACTCCATCGGTAATCGACTCGTAAGTAATTTAGAGTGGTTTCAATTTGTTGAAGAGGGTGGATATCAAAATTTTAAATGGTGGCTAGACGCTGGGTGGGCATGGCTTCAATCAGAAAAAATAACCACTCCACTCTATTGGAATAAAGAAGAACAAGGTCAACCTTTGTGTTTTTCACTGCATGGCAATACACCGATGGATCCACATGCGCCAGTGTCAAATATCAGCTATTTTGAAGCAGATGCTTTTACCCGCTGGGCTAGTCAAAACCTGACTGGCTATGCTGGTGCTCGCCTACCCACTGAATTTGAATGGGAAGCTTTTGCTAATTTGAGCTCGAGTTCAGTTGATGATCTATTTGGCAAAGTATGGCAATGGACAAGTAGTAATTACACCCCTTATCCAGCATATCAGCCTTGGGGCGGTATTGCGGGTGAATATAACGGTAAGTTTATGGTTAATCAAATGGTTCTCAGAGGAAGTTCTGCCTACACTCCAGAAGGCCATTCGAGAGTTACTTATCGTAATTTCTTCCCAACCCATGCACGTTGGCAAATGACAGGCTTAAGGCTGGCTAAAGATGGTGTTTGATTTTAAATATGCAAAACCAACTTTTCAATGAATCTCCAGCCGATACAAATATTAATCTAATTCCCAAAGACGGGGTGGTTCATTATTTCCAAAGCGTTTTTGATGCCGCTACTTGTGATCAGATCTATCAAACACTTTTAGTCTCGCTAGACTGGCAACCAGATCAATTATGGATGTTTGGTAAAAAGATCATTACCCAAAGGAAAGTTGCATGGATAGGAGATAGTGGCTGCTCCTATACTTACTCAGGAGTCAAAAAAGAGCCTCAAACATGGACTACTGAACTCTTACAAATTAAAGTACAAGCAGAAAGGCTTGCGCAATGTACATACAACTCTTGCTTACTTAACTTGTATCACAATGGTAATGAAGCAATGGGTTGGCATAGCGATGATGAGATTGAGCTCGATGAAAAGACTCCGATTGTTTCTTTTAGTTTTGGTGCGAGTCGTAAGTTTGCCCTACGTCATAAACTCGAAGATATAAAAGCCTCGCTATTTTTAGATAATGGGAGCGCGTTAATCATGTATCCTCCAACGCAAACCTATTGGAAACATGCTTTGTTGAAAACGAAGCTACCCGTTACGCCTCGCATCAATTTAACTTTTCGTGCAATCAAACTCTAGGACAAATGACCCGTCTTCACGAAGATGGTACAGCCTTCTTTACTAAAGGGTTGGTGAAGACTCATATGAGGGCTTCTAATCCAAGATCCTTCGGGATACCGGCCGTGCTCATCTTCAAACACACCTTCCACTACAAAGATTTCTTCACCGCCAAAATGCCTATGGGGATTGAAGTACGTTTGTGGTGCCCACTTGACTAAAGTGGAGCCACTTCCCTGCTTCATTAACGGTAGAACCTTTAGACCTGCCACCATGCCTTGAAACCAAGGCGCTGTATTCGTATCAATCACTTCTCTATTTACTTGATCTAGGCCAAGATGGCGCAACTTCACAAAGAGCGTGCAGCCAGTTTCACTGAATGGCGCGTGAGAAGATCCAGGCGGATTCATCAAATAAGTGCCGGCAGGATAATTACCCGTCTCGTCACTCAATATCCCGTCTAAAACAAATATTTCCTCACCAAACTCATGGGAATGTTCTTGAAACTTAGATCCCGGTTGATAGCGAACAATAGTAGTTGCTTTTGCCACCTCATCACCAAGGCGCTCAAGCATGCGTCTTTCTACACCGGATACAGGACTAGTAACCCAAGGTAAATCATGATGATTCATCACGACTCTCTGACTAAAATCAGCGTTAATATTCATTTTTGATAATTGTGTTTTTTAATATTTCTGGGATACCAGCTCTTACAGAATAAGGGCTAATAAAATTTAGACTATTCAGAAATTGTCTATATCCAGTTTGATTTGAAAGAGCCTGAGATCTGTCTGGGTAGGGCAGTGCCCATTCTTTAATCAAGCGCCTGGTTAACTCACGACCTCGATTTGGTAGAACGCTCGATACCAAATCAGCCTCTACCAAGAGCATCGCTAAACAATCTGTATGAGAAGGCTGGGAGCTTAGTAATCGATTTAATAAGGCTGAATATTGGCCATGATCTGTGGCTAATACCCAAGGACTTAATGTGTTTAGAACTTCATCTATAAGAACAGAATCCATACCTATCTTATTTAGTGACTCTTTTAACAAAGCCAAACTATTTTTTTCTAACTCAAACGAAAAAGCATTGATTAAACCTGGATGACCTAGGTCGTGCATGGCAGCCCCAAGTAATAAGAGCCACTTCTCCTGATTTGAAACATGCCAAATATCATTAGTGGAAGAATCTTTCTCGTGACAAAGTAAATAAGAAAGTGTTAAACAAACATCCATCATATGGCGCTTGGAATGATAGGCTGGCTCTGGTTGCATCTGTGCAAAATGATCAATTGCAGAACCCACTTGCATAATCATTGGAACGTAGGGGTTTGGTTGGATTTGCCATTCCTGCCAGAGTTCTGAGCTCACTAAAGCATCTAGAAAAAAGCGCATAGAAAGATCATTTTTTTCTAGTACTGAAAAAAACTCTTCAATAACTTGAGTGTCTAAAGATGTGATTATCGAGCTAAAAAAATCATTCAAATTTTCTTGGAGATTGTATTGTTTTAGCTGATCCATGAAATCAATTTTAGTCTGAAGAATAAATTCAATCAATAAAGTCTTCTGGACAACAAAAATTTATCCGATATTTTTAGTTAATTGTCTAAATAATCCCACATCCAATATGCTAAGGCGAAATCCCTTTAAGGACATTGCTAAAATGGATAGAATGATTATTATTTTTTTAATTAAGCGAAATAATTAGAAAATACAACTTTCAGTCTAAAAAAGGGGGCAAACATGGCTAAATGGTGTCGTTTTCAAAATAAAAAGACTCAAGAAATGAGTTTCGGCAAACTCAGTCTTGATGAAAAATTCGTGGAAACCATCTCAAGTCATCCTTTTTCAAGCTACAGCCTGACTGGAAATTCAATTTCTGTAGAGGAAATTGAATTATTTTATCCCTGTCAACCTTCCAAGATGATTGGCTTATGGAATAACTATCACGCCTTGGCCCAGCAACAAAACAACGCCATTCCCTCTGAGCCCCTTTATTTTATTAAATCGAATAATTCTTTTTTGAATCCAGAGGGCATAATCAAATTTCCAAAAACAAGTACCGGTCCGGTTGGTCGCGTCATTTATGAAGGCGAACTCGGTATCGTAGTGGGTAAAACTGCGAAAGAAATTTCGGTTGAGGATGCAAAAGATTATATTTTTGGTTACACCTGCGTTAATGATGTCACTGCGCTTGAAATTTTAACTAAGGATGAATCCTTTAGACAATGGACTAGAGCCAAAAGTTACGACACCTTTGGACCTTTTGGTCCATGGATAGAAACCGATGTTTCTTACGAGGATCTAACAGTCAAGACCCTTATCAATGGACGAGAACGTCAAAGCTATCCCTGTTCTGATATGATTTTTAATCCTTATCAAATTTTGAGTCTTTTATCGTTTGATATGACTTTATATCCTGGTGATGTGATTGCTTGCGGTACTTCTCTTGGTACTCTGCCCATTAAAGGTGGTCAGATTGTTGAGGTCCAGATAGAAGGTATTGGCAAATTAACCAATACAGTGCAAGATATCTAATTGATTTTGTTGATCAAGTGACAAATGGCTGTACTGTGTAGCTTGTTTTAATTTTTTATTTGGTGAAAAAATGAAAATTTGTGTTGTCGGAGCTGGAGCAATTGGTGGCTTACTTGCAATTAAACTTGCAAAGTCAGGTAATGATGTGACCGTGATTGCACGGGGGCCGAACTTAAAAGCAATTCAAGAGAATGGGTTTAAATTTATCGAGCATGACGGTACAGAAACGATTACTCCACTTCGTGCGCTCAGCTCGATTAGTGAGGCAGGACCACAAGACTTAGTCATTTTAGGGATGAAGGCGCACCAAGTAGCTGCCATTGTTCACGAATTGCCGGCCTTATATCATGAAGAAACAATGGTACTCACCGCTCAAAATGGTATTCCATGGTGGTATTTCTTTAAACATGGTGGTGAGTACGAAGGTCGAGTCTTAGAAAGTGTTGATCCTGGTGGTGTCATCGCTGCTAATTTACCGATTGAGAGGGTCGTGGGTACGATTGTTTACCCTGCAGCTGAAATTATCGCGCCAGGAGTTTTAAAGCATATTGAGGGCAACCGTTTTTCTGTTGCTGAGATAGATAACTCTGTCACCCCAAGAATTGAATTACTTTCTAAAACCTTCAAAGAAGCAGGCTTCAAAGCGCCAGTTATCTCCGATATCCGCTCTGAACTTTGGACCAAGCTATGGGGTAATTTAAGTCTTAATCCGATTAGTGCCCTCACCCATGCAACTCTCGTTGATATCTGTGAATTCCCATTGTCACGTGATTTAGTTGCAAAAATGATGAAAGAAGCCCAGGATGTGGGAGAGAAGTTAGGGATTGCATTTCGGGTTTCATTAGAAAAAAGGATTGCCGGAGCTCAAGCAGTTGGTGCTCATAAAACTTCCATGTTGCAAGATATTGAGGCTGGACGTGCCATTGAAAAAGATGCTTTGATTGGTTCTATCGTAGAGCTTGGTCGTATTGTGAACTTACCGACTCCACACATCGATGCTGTCTTTGCTTGTGTTAGTTTGCTTTCAAAAACTTTAGCCGATCAGAACGGCCAATTAAAAATCACCCCTTAATAAAGAAGAGGACTACGAAAATGAAACGCTGTTCTACCCTGCCAGAATTACTTTCCTTAGGCAATGATGCCGATGCAGCCATTGGTGCGCCAGATCAATTAGATGTTACTTTTAAAAGCTTACGCACTTTTATTACGCAAACAGTCGCCAAATTAAATAGCTTTGGTATCGGTAGAAATGATCGTGTTGCAATTGTGTTAGACAACGGACCGGAAATGGCTCTCGCCTTCATGGCTGTTGCAAGTGGCGCAACGTCTGCACCACTCAACATTTCCTATCGAGCTGATGAATTTCAATTTTATTTAGATGATCTCAATGCAAAAGCCATCATCGTCAAAGTAGGTTCTGAGTCTGCTGCTATTTCAGTTGCTGAAAAATTGGGGGTAGCAATCATTGATCTCCACCCTACTTCTGAATGTGGTGCAGGAACCTTCACACTCAGCTTACGGGGTTCTAAAAAGGCAAAGCTTAAACAAGGTGGATGGGCCAAGCCAGATGATGTTGCCCTCATTTTGCATACTTCAGGAACAACTTCCAGACCAAAAATTGTGCCCCTTTCGCAAACGAACGTCTGCGCCTCTGCAGGTAACATTGCACAAACTTTAGCTTTTACCTCAAAAGACCGTGGCCTCAATATCATGCCTTTATTCCATATTCATGGTTTGATTGCAGGAATTTTGGCACCTCTTTCAGCTGGCGCGTATGTTTCCTGCACGCCTGGTTTTAATGCACTGAAGTTTTTCTCCTGGATGGATCAAATCAAACCGACTTGGTATACCGCTGTGCCAACCATGCATCAAACTATTTTGACTAGAGCCAACAATAATCAAGCGATTATTCAAAATAACCCACTTCGTTTTATCAGATCTTCTAGCTCTTCTATGCCAATGAAAGTGATTGAAGAGCTTGAAGCCTGTTTTAATGCTCCCCTGATTGAGTCTTACGGCATGACCGAGGCTTCCCATCAGATGGCGAGTAATTTACTCCCGCCAGCAAAGCGCAAACCTGGCACAGTGGGAGTTGCTTCAGGACCGAAAATGGCCATTATGGATGAAGATGGCAAGATTCTAGGTGTTGGTGAGACTGGCGAAATTGTGATTCAAGGAGCCAACGTCACCAAGGGATATGAAAATAACCCAAAAGCGAACGCCGAAAATTTCACAAATGGTTGGTTCAGAACTGGCGACCAAGGCACGATTGACGCTGACGGTTATGTGACGATTACAGGTCGTTTGAAGGAAATTATTAACCGTGGTGGAGAGAAAATTTCACCTAGGGAAGTCGATGAAATCCTAATGGAGCATCCAGCAGTATTACAAGTCGTAACATTTGCAATTCCTCATGAAAAACTCGGTGAAGAAGTTGGTGCTGTAGTGGTTCTTCGTGAAGGTAAATCTGCCGAAGAAAAAGACATTCGTACTTTTGCGGCGCAAAAGCTGGCTGATTTCAAGGTCCCGAAAAAGATTATCTTTATGGATGAGTTGCCTAAAGGGGCAACTGGTAAATTACAACGTATCGGTCTTGCAGCAAAATTAGGGCTTTAATTAGATCAGTGCCCCGATTAAGTTCGGGGTACTAGCAAACCCATAAATTACACTCTACCCAAATCGACATTCGAGCGATAACGTTTCAAAAACGGCCAATCATCATTGCAGTGCTTAGAGGATAATTGGCTTTCATCACAATACAAAAAGGTTCTACTATGCCATTCGCTTTGATCCGAAATGTTCAAATTTATTATCAAATCATTGGTGATCAAGGGCCTTGGTTTACCCTCTCAACAGGTGGTAGAAGAAGTCACGCAGAATTTATACCTCTCGCCAAAAAAATAGCTGAAGGTGGCTTTCGGGTTTTACTACATGACCGTCGAAATACCGGTGCATCCGAAGTGTCCATTACTGGACAAGATGGTGAAGAAATAATTTGGGCAGATGACTTAGCAGAGCTGTTACGACAATTAGGTATCGAGAAGGCATTTATTGGCGGCGCCTCTTCTGGTGCAAGATTATCAATCCTAGTCAACCAACGCCATCCCGAAATTGCCAAAGCGCTCGTTTTACTGCGCTTGACTGGTGGAGAAACTGCAGCGAGCAGATTACCGAAAAAATATTACCAACAATTTATTGATGCTGCCAAATCAGGTGGGATGCAAGCAGTTTGTGAAACTTCTGATTATCAAGAACGAATAGCCGCGCGACCTGAAAATCTGGAAGTTTTAATGAAAATGGATCCAGTTGAATTTATTCGTGTTTTAGAAAATTGGCTCAGTATTTTTGTAAGTGGTCCCAAATATCCAGTGATGGGAGTGGAGGAATCGACCCTGCGAGCCATTAAGGTGCCAGTCCTGATTATTCCGGGTAATGATCGAACTCATGCTCGCGAAAATGCAATTGCTGCGGCGCAAATCATTCCCGCAGTAGAATTATTTCAGTTACCGATTGAAGATCAAGATGCAGATATTATTTCTTTTACACAGTGGGCTCCACTAGAGGATGCCATTGCTACTAAGATTATTTCTTTTTTAAAGGACATTCCAGAATGAAGATTCGTCGCGTAGTTACAGGTCATGATGCTAGTGGTAAGGCCATTGTTGAGCAGGATGAAATCTGCTCCAATATTATTTCAAGGCGTGATCATCACTCCAGTATCGTCGTTTGGTCTACTGGTCAATTTCCAGTTGATAATTTGGACTCTAGTAACGGCATCTCTAGAGATGTATCTGTTCTGTCTAAAGAAGATACTGTTTTTAGAATTGTGCAATACGATCCAGGTGTCGCTCCTCGGAATCATCGAACAGAAACGATTGATTACGCGATTGTGATGTCTGGTTCGATAGATATGGATTTAGACGGCACCATTGTGCACCTCAATCAAGGGGATGTAATCGTACAAAAAGGCACTATTCATAACTGGATTAATAATGGTGATGTGCCCTGTGTGATTGCATTCATTTTAATTGCTGCAAAGCCTATCAGCCTTACAGAAGCAACTTTACATGCTGATGGATAGATCCCTAAAAGTATATTTATTTTCTGTATTGATGGCAGTAAGTAGCTTTAGTTTTAGCCAGTCTTATCCTTCAAAATCCGTGAAAATCATTGTGCCATCTGCTCCAGGTGGCGGCTCAGACATTATCGCTAGACAACTAGCACAGTCTTTTACCAAAGCCTTTGGGCAAAGTTTCTTTGTAGAAAATAAACCTGGCGCTGGCAATATGATTGGCATTGAGGCAGTCATGCATGCCCCGCCTGATGGCTATACCTTATTGATGGTACCCACTCCATTGATTCTGAATCCCATATTAATGAAAAATATTGGATACGATCCAGTTAAAGATTTTTCGCCCATCTCTCTGGCAGCGACTGCTCCTAATATTTTTGTGGTGAATCCCAATATTCAGGCAAAAAATTTAAGAGAGTGGATTAATTTAGCAAAAAAAGATCCGAATAAACTGAATTACTCTAGTGCAGGAGTAGGGACCTCACCTCACATGTCGATGGAGTTATTTAATTATCTAGCTGGTATTCAGACAACTCACGTGCCGTACAAAGGGACAACGCCCGCCATTACTGACTTACTCAGTGGCCAGGTAGATGCGATGTTTATTAATCCGCTCACTGCAATGCCGTACATTCAATCAGGCAAACTTCGCGCGCTCGCGGTTTCTGGTAGTAAACGATTAGAGCTTTTACCGAATACTCCGACTGTAATGGAATCTGGTATTAGCAACTATGTCGCATTGCAATGGTATGGCCTACTCGCCCCCGCTGGAACACCAGATAATATTATTCAAATGATTCAAAAAGAAATGGTAAAAGCGCTTCAAAATAAAGAGATAAAGGAGCGTCTATTGGCAGAAGGGGCAGAGCCAATGGGAAGTTCATCAGAAGAGTTCAAAACTTTGATAAAAAATGATTATCAAAAGTGGTCTGAAGTTGCTAGGAGAGCAAAAATCGAAGCGCAGTGAAGTCAACTCCCCTCCCTAAAGGAAGAGGCTTGAAAGGCAAAAGCCTAAAGAGCCCGGTTGACCAGCCTAAGTAACAGAACACCGTTACTACTTTAGCAGTATGTCATGAACTCAATTTGACTTTAAGTTCATGAGTTGAAGCAAATTGATACTATTCCCCATTGCTTGGTATCCAACTCGATTCGGATGTAATTTATCGCCGGGTCCACCAATAGTACTATCGGGAACAAATTCAGCTTTCATTTGACCGGTTGAGGGATCTATGATTACTTCATCAAAATCTATATAACCAGAAAAAATAGGGGAGGTTTTAATGAATTGATTAAACACCTTGCGCTTTTCATCCTGCTCGGGAAATCCATGAGCGCCGCTCGTGCTACCTAACGCAGTTGTGAGTGTTGCTCCAACCACTTGAATACCAGCAGCTTTTAGACGACGAACACCTTCCGTTAATCCATCGAGTACTGTCTGGGTAGTGGCATTACCATTCTTACTAAAATCATTAATTCCTTCTAGCCAAATTAATGTCGAAATCCCAGAAAGACTCAAGACATCTCTCTCAAGTCGCATACTCGAGGAAGGACCCCCTGGAAATGGCTTAGTTGGAGAGTACTCTGCTGGTCCAGCTACCTGATTTCCGCCAATACCTGCATTTAGTACAACTACTTTATTGCCATATGCTTTATGTAGTCGACGGGATAAAACATCCGGCCAGCGGTCATCGCCATTCATCGTTGAAGCTGTTCCATCTGTAATTGAATCTCCAAAAGCCATAATCACTTTGGTATTAATTGGTGCAGACATATCTACAGCATCTAAGAAAAACCAAGACGCCAAAGAATAAGGAAAAGCTGCCTCCACCTCTTCGCTTCCTTTAGTACCAGCGTTAGGCGCCGTAACATAGGATGTGGTGAGAGCCTTTGCATGCCATGTCATCGGTCCACTAGCATTTGGGATATGAAAACTTACTGCGAGATTACGACCTTCTAAATTGGTATTCCCCATTTTTTTTACAAATGGCAGATTCACTGAATCACTCCAGGCATCTTGCCCCGGAGCAATCGTGATGGTTTTTTTGCCTGCAAAGGTCGCAAGTGTATTGCTTCCTTTAACGATCTCTGCACTACCCAACTGTAATCCCACATACACATTATCAAAAGTGACTGGTTGTGTTCCAAGCGCATTGGATAAGCGAATACGAGTGCGATTTCCCCAAATATCGGGACGCACAATGAGGCGGAAGGATTGATTAACAGCACCATTTTCTGCTGAAGGAAAAACTTGGCTTAAGTTAGGTTGGGCCGATGGATTACCGACTGGGTAAGGGCCTTGAACCGAACCAACCCATGAGGTTACCCACTTGTCCTTTTGAGCGAAGGATAACTGACTAAAAGTGGCGAGAAATAGTAATCCTAAAAATATAAATTTGCGCATCAGTTGTCTCTTATTATTATGTGCCAAAGTCCTAAAAAGAACCAAAGTCCTTACTCGAACAATTGTTAATAAAAAAATGAAAGTTAAAAAATATTGCATGTATTAAAGGATCTACAATTAATTTTAATAAATGCTATATTAATTTAATCTAAGATTCACGGTTTGTCAGATATTTTTATTATTATGTAACCATACCATGTAACGATTTGATTAAAAATAACGATGCCTTATTTAAGTAAAATAGCTCTCCTGACCGTTTTAATTCATCCTCTACTTGGGTGGGCGTTGGATTTACAACCGAATGATATCGTGGCACCATTGCCTGATAGAACCATTGCTATGGTTTCATTCTTCAATACTGAAAATACCAATTTCTACAAAAATGGCTCGGTATCTACAATTGGCCCCTATGCGAATCCAGTAATTGATAACGTCAATTACATCGCTAGATTATCTCGAAGTTATACCTTTGGAGACTTACCAGGACTTTCCTTTATACAGGCACCTTATGCAACAACCACTCCATCAGGTTCACTCGCAACTAATCCCTCAAGCAGTGGCATTGGTGATACGACCTTAGCAACGGCAATATGGCCCTACGCCAATCATGACACTAGAACATACTTTGCTGTAGCGGCCTATTTAATCCTGCCAACTGGCTCTTACAATAGCTCACAAGCCTTCAACGTAGGTAACAATCGCTACTCTTCTGACTTACAAGTAGGCTTTCAAAAACGTATCACTCAGAACCTTGAAGGCATTATTGCTATCGACTCTCAGTGGTTTGGTGGAAATAGTCAATGCGCTGCAGCTTGTGGTTCAATTACAAATACGTCGTTAACTCAAAAGCCAGTAATCACTACCCAACTAGGTCCCATCTACAAAATTAATCAAACCTTCACGGTAGGCGCTTCCTATTTTTATGTTACTGGCGGGGCTACTGAAATTAATAATGTCTATCAAAATAATGTGATGAATACGCAACGCTTCTTACTTAGTGCTCTTGCCTATACTGATATTGGCAGATTCTCACTTCAATACGGGCGCGATATCGATGTGCAGAATGGTTTTATGCAGAATCGATTACTGGCTATTCGGTATTTAAAGGCATTCTAAATTACTGGAAAGTTAATTAGGTAGGATTAGTCTCAACTTTTCTGCCAGCACTTTGTTTATTCTCCTAAAATAAATCCCCGCCTTCATGTGAGGATTTACTGAATTCGCTACCAATAACTTCAATCCAGATTCAAAAAATTCATTTTACAGAATAAATTCTTGTTAAAGAACTCTAGTCATTTTTAGCTGGAATAATCGGCAAAAGAATATAGGGTGTGAAGTCCTTTGAGAAGTGGATGTGATTTAGCGTATTAAAAATATGTGGTGGACGATCTTTTGGATTGGTATGTGTAAAAGGTCCCACGCCTTTCATTGGAAATGGCGCATTGGGAATTGGTGCAGCGGTTCCATCGAATTCATAGTCCTTACCACGAATGGTAAGGGCTAACTGGTAGCCTTTCGGAACCACTATAGAGGTTGGCCAGATTTCGACATCTAACTCTTCAGCTTGATTTGGAATCAGCGGTTGTTTTTCATCGTGAGTATGCCAAGGACGGTAAGGAGTCGATTTTTTTGGATCAATTTTACGATGCGATGCACGTAACCAACCCAGTCCAACCGGCGTCCTAGGGTCATTGGAACCGATAAAGACGACCTCTTTGCCTTCAGGGTCATAAACGCCAACAACTAAAAATAAATCAGCATCAATTGTGTCTGAGGAAATTCTTAATTTTGCTGCTAATGGACCGGTAATTTCTAAATCTTCAGTCATCGGCGCCGTCATGAAACGAATTCCGTCTGACATTGTTTGATAGCTTAAGATTTTTTCAGCGGCGTTTCTTTCAGAGCTTAGACTTTGATTTTCAGGATTTAAATAAAATTTTGTCCATTGAGTTCGCGCAATAGGCCATTCATTCTCAGGACGTAATACGAACTTCTCTCCTGGCCAGCGAATATTGAGGGAGACAGGCGCTTGTTTGTCCCAACCGGAATCTTCCCCTTTTAGAAAGTGGGAAAAAAATTTCTTTTGCAATGGTTCACCATACTCGCTATAAAAATGGGTAAAGTGGGTATCACCATGCACTTCTAACCATTTTTGTTTTGAGGCTGAACGTAAATAGCCTTCATAATTTCCTCTTGGATGAAGGCCTTGTCCACCCCAATTGGCGGTGGATAGTAAGGGCACGTCTATTTGAGAGAAATCAGCCATCCTTGCATAGTAATAATCATCAATTAATTCTCGATTCAACACTTCGGTATCGATTTCTAATCGATTCTTAAGTAGTTCTTCATCACTTAAATTTAATGGCCCAGCGATGGGTTCATTCGTCACGATACTTTTAGATCCTCGATCGCCAACGCCATGTTGCACGCCTAACACTTGACGCTTATACCAAGTATCTAAAAAGTCACACAAAATACCGCCATGCCTAGCTAATTCTCGGTAGTAATCGGAGGATCCTTCCCACAGGCAGATAGCAGATAAATACTTTGGCTTTGTTGCAGCAACATTCCACTGATTCATGGCGTAATAAGAGATACCGTTCAGACCTACTTTCCCATTACTCCAAGCTTGCTCACCAGCCCATTCAATACATTCATGAAAGTCCTGTGTTTCTTGTGCTGACCAACAGTCCATCAAGCCTGGAGATCTGCCTGCACCTCTCGAGTCAATACGGATAATGACATAGCCATCTTGCACCCAACTTTCGGGATCGACGAGTTCCCAATTTTGGTATTTATTACTCGTTTTCGTTAGTAAAGATGGAACCGCCCTAGTTAGTCTCGCCCAATGGCTTTTATAGCCTTCTTGAAAATGTAAGCCTTTCGCATAGGGCCCGTAGGACATAATAATTGGAAACTGGCCCTCTCCGATGGGTCGAAATACGTCAGCTCTGAGAGTTAAACCATCCGACATGAGAATGGGCATGTCCCATTCAATTTGCATTCCATCACGCGTTTCCTGTTTCATTTGCATCATGTTTTATCCTAAAAAATTAATTTAATGCATTACCCATTTGATCTACTAGCGTTTTCCATTTAATTCGGTCTTGTTTTAAAAACTCAGGAAATTCAGAAGGTTTAACTTTTGCCACATCAAATCCCTGACGATCTATTACTTGTGAAATAAAATCCTCTGTTTGTGAAATCTCCCAGATCTTCTCACTCAATAATTTCACAATCTCTGGTGGTGTTTTTGCTGGCGCGACCACACCAAACCAGCCTCTTGATTCAAAGCCAGGAAGGCCTGCTTCACTGATGGTTGGAACTTCCGGTAGTGATTTATGTCTTTCTGGTCCCACCATCGCTAAAGCCTTTAATTTATTCGCCCGAATATAAGGCAGAGGTCCGGAAATGGCTGACATCATTACCTGTGTGTTGCCAGAAATTAGATCTGGAAAGGCGGTAGAGGCGCCAATGTAGGGGATATGAACCATTTCAATATTAAGGAGTCGATCCATTGCTTCGGTAGAGACATGACTTTGACTTCCAATTCCATAGGTAGCATAGGACAGGGAGTTGGGCGACTTACGCGCTAAGTCAGCTAACTCTTTGACATTTTTTACCGGTAAATTAGCGTTTACAAAGAGCACTTGCGTTAATTGCGCAACCATACTAACTGCGACAAAGTCTTTTGCTGGATCATAGGGAATATTTTTTTGTGTGGCTGGAGCTAAAGACATCCCCGCGTCACTTGCAAACAGCAGTGTATAACCATCAGGATTAGATCTTGCAACATATTGTGCAGCGATCGCAGTGTTTGCCCCTGGCTTATTCTCCACAATGATTTGATACCCATATCGCTTATTTAACATCTCTACAAGTGGGCGAGCTAAGTTGTCAGCAGGTCCACCCGGAGTAAATGGGACAATTAACTTAATAATATGTTGGGGAAAGGTGCCGGAATTTTTATCCTGGGCAAAACAAAAGTTAATTCCCAAAAAAGAAATAGATAAACTTACAACCATTTTTTTCCACATGGTGTGTCTCCTTATTATTTATTTATCTTACATGAATTCAAAAATAGATAGGTCAAAATTCAAAAAGGAAAGAGTACGAATTTAAAATAATAAAAATTTACTATCTAGAGATTAGTAATTACCCCTAATTCAAATAAAAATCCTCGGAATTACTGATACTCTAAAAATAAAAAAGGGGATAAAAATGAACTTACCATGCTTAGGTGCAAGAGTTTTTAAGAACTTCTATATTTGTATTTCAAGTATGTTGCTTATGACTACGCCATTTGCACAATCCTCTTTTCAAAACTATCCAAACAAGCCAGTAAAAATTGTTATTCCCTTTGCAGTCGGTGGTCCGGTTGATACGATTGCAAGAATTCTTTCACAACGCTTGAGCACTGTGACTGGTCAAACAGTGTTAGTTGATAATCGTGGCGGCGGAGGTGGTGTTATTGGACCGAGTATTGTTACCAAGGCCAATCCAGATGGTTACACGATTTTGCTATCTACGGGTTCGATGACATCAAACCCAGCCTTCAATGCTGATATTCCATTTGACACAATCAAAGACTTCACGCCAGTAACAATGCTAGCTAGAAATTATGGGCAGCTTTTTGTGGTCAATCCAAATATGCCAGTTAATTCAGTTTCAGAATTTATTCAATATGCTAAGACTAGTTCTAAGGGTTTAAATTATGGGGCAGCTGGTATTGGCAATATTACCTATATCGCCCCAGAAATGATGAAAACGATGACTGGCATCAAAATGAAAGATATTGAATATAAAGGAACAGCGCCAGCCATTACTGATTTGATGGGAGGTCATATCGACCTATGTTTTGTAGGCACGCAAAATTTACTTTCTTTAGTCCAAAGTGGCAAATTAAAAGCTCTAGCAATTACTGGTCCAACTAGATGGAATGAATTACCTGATGTGCCAACAATGCATGAAGCAGGTGTCACAGGATATGAGTTAATTGGTTGGTTTGGTGTTTGGTTACCAGCTAAGGCTCCTCCTGAATTAGTGAATCGTTTATATCAAGAGATAGTAAAAGCATTAGATGATCCGCAGGTAAAAAAGCAATTTGAAGAGGCAGGTTTGGTGAGTGTTTTATCTTCTCCAGATAGTTTTAAAAAGTTTACTGAAAAAGATTTACTAGCAATGAAAGAGTTGGCAAAAAAAATTGGTGCAAATCCAAGTTAAGTAATCCATTCATTGCACTGTGAAAGATTTAATAAAATTTATTCAACCAGATTGATTGGTCATTGCACACCGAAAACCAATATTATGGTGACCCGCTTTCGGGTTTCGGGATAAATACCTGCCTCGCTGGGTAGTAGTGATTTCTTGGGCATTTGAATCGTGTCCTCCCCCACGAGTGGCACGAACCGGTCCAGCGCTTTGGTTTTCTCTACCATCATCCATTTTGTAAGGATAAGGACGATAAGCGCTTGATACCCACTCCCATTGATTTCCGGCCATATCTAAAATTCCGTAAGGACTTGCTCCATCTGGAAAGGCATCAACTGGCGCTGATGAGTTAAAAGGTCCACCAAACAGCGCTAGTTTGGCATTCGGTGGTGAGTTGCCCCATGGATATTTTCGGCCATCCAGACCACGCGCTGCTTTTTCCCATTCAGCCTCAGTAGGCAATCTCTTATTTAACCAAGCACAGTAATCACGCGCCCCGACCCAACTCACTTCATTCACGGCGTGTGATGCATAACCCTGATCAGCTCGCCATGTTGAGTTTTGGAGATGGATTCTAGCGTCATGATCGTCATCATCATAAAAGCTCTCACCTTGCTGATTTTGCAGACCACGAGAGTTAAGAAAAAGCGCAAAATCAGCATTACTGACCGGCAGAATATCTAGATAAAATGCTTTAACAAAAGTAGTATGTTCAGGTTTTTCATCATCGGGTCCCACATTAGAGCCCATCGTGAAAGCCCCCTCTGAAATGAACGCCATCGTTTTGGCTAGGCTTGGTTCTTTAGCATTTACTTTGGCTTGAACCAGTAATACTAGAGCAAGCAAATAAAATATACCAGGGCATACCCGCTTAGCAAAATATGCTGATGTAACTTTAGTATGCATTTTTCTCCAATATTTTATAAAGCTTGCTAAATTGTAACAACGACATTCTTACAGTGAATATCCTCAGAGACATGAGCAAAATTTGATGATAACTCTGAAGTTTTATATTATCAAATATCCTAAATCGATGTGTGTGAAGATATAGATTATCAAAAGTTATTAAACGGATAATTTCTACGCCAACTTTGGATTAAATTGAATTGACTAAACCTTAGTTTGGATTCGAAGATAATTAGTGAAATTCATACCATGTTTGGGGGAGCTGAACTTAGTTAGGATTGATCCAACGAACTTTTTTCTTAATAACCTAAATAGTCGTTGGTATTTGATTAATCAGTTAAATTGATCAAAGAGTTTCCATACTCTTTATGTAAGAATTTGGAATTAAGTTTAATCATCCACTTAATTCCAAATTTGCATTTTAAAAAAATGAGGCTATACGGGTTTCATAATGATCGGAATAATGTCTAAAAATGGTTTTGGTATCAGGGCACTTTCCCCTCGATAGAGGTCTTCCAGTATGAAAATGAGCGATATCAGCATGGAGATACCTAGTGTCACCCCACCTACATAAAAGATCATTCTCGACAATGGATTAATGAACCATCCAAAGAATATCAATACAGATAAGAAGCAAGAAAGTGATCCCCATAGATATGTTTGTAAATATAGCCTAGTAGTCGCTATCCGGGCATCTCTAATATCAACCACTTGTGTTAGGGTAATGTCTATATCTCCCTTTATGGTATCTTGTTCGCTTGAACGTGGAGTTAAGTTACTAATTGCTTTTGTCAACTCTTTCAGTTTGACGGCAGTAGTGTCACTTCCCTTATCATTTTGCAATTCAGGCCATTCATCATCAACGATAGACTGAACGTACTTTACCAAAGCAACCTTTGCTTGATTGGCATCGTCCGATTCATAACGAGTCAACAAACTTGCAATTTTTAAATTAAGTGTTGCCTCTCTAGAAACAAGATCCTCCACGTTCTTATGATCGCCTTGCAATTGCACCAAGCTAAATCCAATCATCACTAAAGCTAGTGTAATAAACATTTTGTAAGACTCATCAGCACCAGCTGCAATTGAATCTCTAGGATTTAAATCCAGTTTATATCTGATCGTTGCGGGGATAATCACCGAAATCAGTAAAAAAGAAAATACAAATATAAATCCAATTTGGTAATTATATAAGGTGTGTAACCAGTGAGCCATAGTGAGATCCTTTTTAGAGCTTTTAGAAAAGAATAATGAGATTGATCATAAAGTTCATATCCATTTTTTTGTTGTAATCGATTGTGCCGATTGCTTTTGCTGAACTACCTGTATAGTTTTTATGCGCTCCAGGCCATTCCATTTCATGATACGAATTAGCTAATGCATCTCCTGGTGCTCTTAGTTGGGAACATGAGCGATTCGCAGAAGTTACTGCCCCAACTCCGGACTTTCCACTACCGCACCCCCCATTTGAATACTTTGGTTTAGTTCCGCTCAAACTGTTCCTAGCATCATCAATTGAATTGATATTAGAGTTGTTACTATTACCTGTTCTATTGAGCCCATTTTTAGTTGAAGAATAGGTCTTTCTTCTTGGAGTGAAATCTCCCTTTGTTACATTTGAACCAAAATTAGAACCATTCGGTCTAGCAAAGTTGGAAATATTTGAATTAATATTATTCTGAAGATTTGCACCTGCTTTGGAATTAGCTTTATTGTTACCATTTCCTTTACGGGCTGCTTTACCTTGATTACTTGAAGAAGTATTTGTTTGTGGTCTAGCTCTATTATTCGCAGTGGTAGTTGCTTGTGAAGTAGTTGTATTATTTCCTAATGAAGGTTCACTACCATTATTTGAGTTAGAGTTTTGTGAGGAGGTTAAAGCTGTTCCATTAGTTATGGAATTATTTGCTAGTTGTACAACCACGCCATTAGGGTTAGCTAACGGTCCACCCATACCAGACACTGATGATGGGGAGGAACTGACATTAGAAGTAACGACAGAGCGATACGTAAGAGGTGTTCCAGCATTAGTTACAGGTGCAGGACTTACATTAAATGAACCAGAATTTGGTAACTGATAATTACTACTTAGGGCACTTCCGCCAGATACAGCAATCGCTAAGTTATTGATGCTTGTACCAACATAACTTCCAGCATTAGGACTGGAAGTTTGCGCGCTTCCAGAAGTGAGGGAAATTATTTCACCATTTTGTGCTCCGCTCACCATCATATTGAGATAAGTGAAGGTTCCAGTACCGTCATAGACTTTAGTACCAGAAACCGTTAATGGTGCTTTAGCAATTAGTATGGTTCCACCAAAATTACCATTAACTCCACCACTATTAGTTGGGGTGACACCATTTACACCGTTGTTACTCAATGAAGAATTGACGATGATGTAATCGGATGCATTCGGACCTGTTAAAGTCGATCCATTATTAATGATTGTTTGTGAACCAGCGTTTATTCCATTGATAGTGAGTGAAGTGGTACTACTTACGCTAGTACCACTTACCACACCCGTTAAGACTGTAGAATTAGCTATTACGTTACTACCATTGTAAGTTGTCAAGCTAGGAGTAACCGTCGCAGTGAGGCTGGCAGGATTAACTGTTAATGATCCAGTTACATAACTAATTGTGTAGTTGGATAAACCAGTTCCACTTGCTGCTAGACTCGTATCGGTGTAAGTATTAGCATGTAAGCCACTACCTAAGCCACTCACAGAGGCGATTGTATCTGAACCAAATAATTGACCACTCGTAATACTGTAAGTGTTTGTAAGTGTCGTGTTATTGAAGGTTGTATTAGTCGTTCCACCACTAATCGTCAGTGCTGCCTTCGCAATGATTGCGGTACCAGCCACAGAGGATGGCATAGTAATTGAGTAATTAGGATTGTTAACGCTCACGTTGGATACTGTTGCAGATTGCGTTCCTACATTCGCACTACCAAAGGTGAAGGTACCACTTGCAGTGGTTGTTGCAGCGTCAGCTGGCAATACACCACTTAAGGAAATAGTTCCAGCTCCTAGTGTGCTGCCGTTATACGTTTTAGCATTCACTAGGGCTGTGCCAGTAATTGCGAGAGGGTTAATCTGGATAGTGCCATTAGTGGTTGTAATACTGTAATTCGACAGTGATGTACCTGATCCAGCTACTGGCAATAAGTTATCCGTAATGGATCCTTGCACTACGTTGGTCGCTTGGGCTGAACCAGTTGCAGTAATGGTTTCACCAGGTACTACACCTGTCACAGTATAAGTATTTGTTTGTAAGTTACCGTTATAAGTTGGTGTAGTTGTATTACCAACAATCGTCAAAGTTGCTGGGGTAATGGTCGCTGATCCTGCTGATGGTGCAACGGTGACTGAGTAATCGGTATTGTTAATCGTGACACCTGATACCGTTGCTGATTTTGTAGCACCTGCATTTGCATTAGCGAATGTAAAGGTACCACTTGCAGTTGTACTTCCTTGATCTGCTAGTAGTACTCCGGTTAATGCAATTGATCCCGTTCCAGCCGTCGTGCCGTTATAGGTTTTACCGTTTACTTGAGCCGTTCCTGTAATCCCTAGTGGGTTAACCTGGATAGATCCGTTCGTCGTTGTAATACTGTAGTTCGATAGTAATGTGCTTGCCCCAGCGACCGGTACTAAGTTGTCAGCAATCAATCCTTGTGCTACGCGTGTTGCTTGAGCTGAACCAGTGGCAGTAACCGTCTCTCCAGGTATTAAACCAGTTACGGTATAAGTATTCGTTTGAGGATTACCGTTGTATGTTGGCGTGGTGTTATTACCAGTTACCGTTAATGCTTTTGGCACAATCACAATCGTTGAACCACTATTGTTCGGACCAGCTCCAGGGGTAACTTGATTATTTGCAGCGCCACTGCCACCGTTATTGAGGATTGATGAGCTAGCAATCACATAATCACCAGCATTAGGGCCTGACAAGGTTGTACCATTATTCGTAATCGTTTGTGTTCCAGCATTCACTCCACTTAATGTGAGTGAAGTAGTTCCATTAACAGTCGTGCCATTAATCACTCCATTTAGAACAGTCGCATTGGCGAGAACGTTGGTACCGTTATAGGTTGCAACATTTGGTGTAATTGCAGCTATCAATGTTGCTGGGTTTATTGTTAAGCTTCCAGGTACATAACTAATCGTGTAGTTCGATAAGCCCGTTCCACTGACTGAAAGGCCAGAGTCATTGTAAGTATTAGCATGCAAGCCACTTCCTAAGCCACTGACTGAAGAGATAACGTCAGATCCGAACAGTGCACCACTTGTAATACTGTAGGTATTAGTGTGAGTCGTGTTATCGAAGGTCGCACTATTCGTACCGCCGGTAATTGTCAAAGTAGCAGCAGTAATGGTTGCACTACCTGCTGATGGCGGTACAGTAACTGAGTAATCTGTGTTGTTAATCGTGACACCTGATACCGTCGCTGTTTTCCCTAAACCAGCGTTAGCGTTCGCGAAGGTAAAGGTGCCACTTGCACTTGTTGTTGCGACATCGGCTGGTAATACCCCAGTTAATATAATCGTTCCAGTTCCAGAGGTTGTGCCGTTATAAACCTTGCCATTAACCTGAGCACTTCCAGTGATCGCGAGTGGATTTACTTGGATAGAACCATTGGTCGTTGTAATACTGTAGTTCGAGAGCAATGTTCCAGCACCTGCGACTGGTACTAAGCTGTCAGCGATTGAACCTTGCGCAACGTGGGTTGCTTGAGCAGAACCGGTTGCAGTAATGGTTTCACCAGGTACTGCACCTGTCACGGTATAAGTATTAGTTTGTAAGTTACCGTTGTAAGTTGGCGTGGTTGAGTTACCAGCTATTGTTAAATTTGCTGGGGTAATTGTTGCAGTACCTGCTGATGGCGCAACGGTGACGGAGTAGTCGGTATTGTTAATCGTGACACCTGAGACTGTTGCAGCTTTAGCAGCACCTGCATTTGCATTAGCGAATGCAAAAGTACCACTTGCAGTTGTACTTCCTTGATCTGCTAGAAGTACTCCGGTTAATGCAATTGTTCCCGTTCCAGCGGTCGTTCCGTTATAGGTTTTACCGTTGACTTGTGCCGTTCCTGTAATTGCCAGTGGGTTAACCTGGATAGATCCATTGGTCGTCGTAATACTGTAGTTCGAAAGTAATGTGCTTGCCCCAGCGACCGGTACTAAGTTATCAGCAATCAATCCTTGTGCTACGTGCGTTGCTTGAGCAGAACCGGTAGCAGTAATCATCTCACTTCCAACTAAACCTGTTACGGTATAAGTATTGGTTTGAGCATTACCGTTGTAGGTTGGCGTAGTTAAACTACCAGTCACTGTTAATGCTTTTGGCACAATCACAATCGTTGAGCCACTATTGTTTAAACCAGCACCAGGTGTCACTTGATTATTTACAGCGCCAATCCCACCATTGTTCAGGATCGATGAACTTGCGATTACGTAATCACCAGAATTAGCACCTGATAAGGTGGTACCGTTATTCGTAATCGTTTGTGTTCCAGCATTCACTCCACTTAATGTGAGTGAAGTAGTTCCACTAACAGTCGTGCCATTAATCACTCCATTTAGAACAGTCGCATTGGTGAGAACGTTGGTGCCGTTATAGGTTGCAACATTTGGTGTAATTGCAGCAGTCAGGGTTGCTGGATTAATAGTTAGACTTCCTGGTACATAACTAATGGTGTAGTTCGATAAGCCTGTTCCACTGGCTGAAAGGCCAGAGTCATTGTAAGTATTAGCATGTAAGCCACTTCCTAAACCACTGACTGAAGAGATAATATCAGATCCAAACAGTGCACCACTCGTAATATTGTAAGTATTGGTATGCGTCGTGTTATCAAAAGTAGCACTCGTATTTCCGCCACTAATTGTCAAAGCTGCTTTACCAATTACAAGTGATCCTACGTTATAGCTAATTGTGTAGTTGGATAAGCCTGTACCCGTTGCCCCCGAAATGGTTCCTGTGTAAGTACCAACATTAGTACCCGATCCAGCTGTATTGGTTGCAAACCCAGTAATCGTGTCACTTCCTAATAAACCACTGGATGTGTAAGTTGTTAAACCAGACTGAGCCGATCCATTGTAGGTAAGGTTTGAACTGCCCTGAGTTACCGAGAGATTCGCTTTACCAATAACCAGTGATCCAGCGTTGTAAGTAATTGTGTAGTTGGATAATCCAGTTCCAGTTGCTCCCGAGATGCTGCCTGTGTATGTGCCAACATTAGTACCTGTAGCAGCAGTATTGGTTACAAAGCCTGAAATCGTGTCGCTTCCTAATAATCCACTTTGTGTGTATGTTGTTAAACCGGACTGAGCAGATCCATTGTAGGTAAGGTTTGAACTACCTTGTGTTATAGAAAGATTCGCTTTACCAATAACCAGTGATCCACTGTTGTAACTAATTGTGTAATTGGATAAACCAGTTCCAGTAGCCCCTGAAATAGTACCTGTGTAGGTGCCAAAATTAGTACCCGTTGCAGCATTATTGGTTGCAAACCCAGTAATCGTGTCACTTCCTAATAATCCACTTGGAGTATAAGTTGTTAGGCCATTTTGAATTGCGCCATTATAGGTAACGTTACTTGCGGAATTCTGTGTAATGCTTAAGTTAGCTTTATTAACAGTAAATGTTCCAGGATTGTATACAAAGGTGTAATTTGACAATCCAGATCCAGTTGCGACTGACGGTGTATCTGTAAAGGTACCTGATTGTGCTACAGCACTATTAGTTACGGGTGTAGCCCCTAATTTAACAACGTGTGTAACAGAGCTGACAGAGTCATTTGAAGCAGTAACAGTTCCAGTTGAGGCTGTAAATCCGGAAACAAGTCCGGAAACGGTATAACCGTTATTAGCTAAAGTTCCGTAATTACTTACCCCGTCGTAAATACTATTTGTTGAATTGCCAGTAATAGTTAAAGTTGCAGGTGTAATAGTGTAAGTTGAAGTTCCAGTAGTGGTAACCGAGCCATATGGGGATGAAATTTTTGCTGTTCCGATTAAGGAAGTCGTACTCTGAACTAAATTTGAATTAGTTACGGTCCCCAAATTACTTGCAAAGGACAAACTTGCAAGAACTTGTGCAGTTGTTGGGGCTGAACCAAAACCTCCACCTGTGACTGTTGGAGTGGCGTGACTAGCGCTTTGAATCCAAGTATTTGCAGAAGTAGAGTTATATGCAGTTCCATACACGGCTGAGTAGTTACCTGTTAATGCAACACTTATTGTTGGGGATATTACGCCCACACGATAGTTCACGTTATTTAAAGTCGTTGAATTAATTGCGCCCATCACTCCACCAACTTGGCTATAAGCAACGTTAGAAGCTACTGAGGCATTTGCTAAGGTTACGCCTGCAGCAGTTTCAATAGCACCGCCAGTAACTGACGTAGGTTGTGCCATAGATAAAGAAATTACACCACCCCCAGTATTTACAAGAGTTCCAATAGCTGTAATAGTTCCGCCAGTAATAGTTCCAGCAGCTATGCTACGACCACCAGTAATATTAATACCACCTGTACCTGAATCATTTAGCAAAGAGGAGCTATTAATATTTCCCGTTGAGGTTATCGTTATATCCCCTGAACCAGTATTTGTTACTGTATTTTGTAAGCCAGTAACACCGTTAGCGTTCATATTAATTTGACCGTAAGCACCAGAAGATGTTCCTGAAGTAGATGTACCAGTAATCGTCACACCAGAAACTGCACTGATTGATGCCCCATTTTGAATAGATACGCCAGTAGATGAAGTACCTGTTAAATTGATGGATCCCCCAGAGGTGAAAATACCGCTAGTATTATTCATTGCAACATCACCGGCCGTTGTTGTACTAGCTGTGATGTTGATGTTGCCCGAAGTAGTGGTTAAATTTGGCGTTGATACCATGTACACACCAATACCCGTGGTTCCATTACTTGAGCCGTTCATTGTAATATTACCTGTGGCATTCATACCGTTATATGTGCTTCCGTTATAGGTAAACGGATTAGACTGCTGAATATAGATGCCGTAAAGTCCGCCTTGAACAGCACTACCAGCTGCCCCCGCAGTTGAAAGATTTGCAATGGTAGTTCCTGTTGAGTTCGTTACTGAACCTGAAACGGCATCTTGAACTACAAAATTGCCACCAATCTTAGTTGTGATTTGGTAAAGGCGTGCACCAACACTTGAATTATATTGTCCCGCATTTGCACTAATAATGAAGTTACCGCCCGCTTGAACAAACATTACGCCATTGGCACCAGTTGTTAAAGCAAATGACGACTGAAGATTATCGGTATTGTAGTTGTACGCATTAACTATAACGTTACCAGTTGCAACAACGGAGCCGTTATCAAGAGTAACAGCACGTCCCCCGCTACTAGCCGCAGCAGAACCACCATTAATAGTAATATTACCGTTAGCAAGTATGTCTTCATTAACATGACCCACTTGATTCATAATGCGAATACCTGTCGCAATGTTCACACCGTTGACTGCGGTAACACCGATTAGGTTAACGTCACCAGCTAAAGTCTTTAAACCACCATAAATACTCATACCATTGTTTTGGGTTGATAAACCAGTGATATTGATATTGCCAGTTGTCGCAGTAATGGTTGAAGTTCCGGTCATGAGAAACGCATCAAGCGAGGTCGCAGGTGAAGCACTATTTACTGCATTAATCGTAATAGCATTCGTCCCAGCATACAATCCAGATGAAAGGCTTCCATTAACCAAGATAGCAGTAGCGGTTGTCGAGACAGTTGATGCGTTTGTTAGAGTAATAAAACCAGTTGAGGGAGTTCCGCCTGATCCTGCTGTTCCACCATAGGTATTATCCAAAAGAATATAGCCCGGCATTGTTACTGTAGCTGGAACAGTTATTGCTCCGCCAGATGCTTTTACGATATAGTTAATTGCAGTATTAGATGCAGCCACACCACCTGTTAAGGTCAGGGCCCCTGAAGTAATTGTAGAGTTTTTGTTTCCGCTGGTAGTATCGTAAGTAATGCTAGATAGATTGCCACTTGTATTGGCTGCGACTGTTATTGCGCCTGTTTGATTAATGGCGTTATTAGAAACAAAACTAATGTTGCCGCCATTTGCATTGTCAGTAATAGCACCCGTTTGCGTAATACCGGTAGTAGCTCCAGCAGTACTATCATTACCTGTCACAGAAATATTACCACCGCCTGAATTAATCGTCATGGCACCTAAAGATACGACCGTTGCAGCAGTTGTACCTGTTCCCGAAACAGTAATAGAGTTTGCGGTAATTAAGCCTGTTGTTGCAATGGTTGTACCGGTGGTCGATGTACCCGTTATGCTGACATTTCCGGTGGTCGCTGTAATCGGACTGCTAAATGTAATGCCAGCACCTGTAGAGGTGGTTGTGTTTAATGAAATATTTCCAACGGATGCAGTTAGACTATCATTAGCTGCGGCGTCATTAATGCCAATACCAGCAGTGCCAGCGATTGCCTTCAGCGTAATTGCATTAGAACCTGCTAAGGCTCCAGATGTTAATGCGCCGCTAACCGTGATTGCTGTACCAGTTGTTGCATTCGCAGCTAAAGTGACTCCACCATTGGTGTTGTCCACTAGGATATAACCTGGAACGTTGGTAGCACTGATGTTTAAAGCTGAGCCAGATGATTTCAGAACATAATTAATGGCCGATGAACTAGTTCCAGCCCCAATACCCAATGCACCTGTAGCAATAGTACTATTTAGATTACCGCTAGTTGTGTCATAAGTAATCGTTGAACCTACACCAGAAGTATTAGGAACTAAAGTTATCGCTCCCGCTTGAGCAATTTTGTTATTAGATGTGAATGTAATATTTCCGCCACTCACATTTTGTGAGATGACACCAGTTTGCGTAATGCCTGTATTGCCACCAGCAGTTCCAGTACCACTCACAACTAGACCTCCGCTTGCAGTATTCGTAAATACAGGCGAACCACTAAAACCAAGATTAGCAATTCCGTATCCAGCAGTTACTAGAGAAGTTGACTGCGTAGTAGCAACAGTACCGCCAGTCCACAAGGTATTAATGTTCGTACCAGCACCAGTAGTTAATGCCGTAGTACTTGTTTTAGCTCCAGTCTCAGTTGCAATTAATTGACCACCAATGATCTGAAGATTTAACTGCACTATTCTTGTCAAAGGCGCAGTTGCCGCACCCCAACCTAATAAATAGTTCGCATTCGTAGCAGTATTACCAGCCACGGCATACACCACTGTGGCTGATTGAATATTACCTGTGAGCCCTGCATTCGTTCCAGCAATCGCAGCGGAGGTCAAAGTTGGTAGTGTCGCAATCGTGCCAATGTAGGTGCCACTCGTATTAGAAATAAAACTTGGTGCCGAAACTGTACCCGAGACGTAAAGTCCGTTCACAGTCATCACACCTAAGCTCGTGATGGTTGTGGCAGTTGTAGCAGTACCGTTCACCATAATACCTAAACCGGTTATCGCACCAGTTGCAGCAATGGTGGCTCCAGTCGTTGAAGTGCCGGTAATGCTGACAGAACCAGAGGTAGCGGTGATTGGGCTAGCATAAGTAATACCCGCACCAGTAGAAGTTGTAGAGGTAAGGCTAATATTACCAATTGGGGCAGTTAATGAGTATGTTGTTGCGGCGTCATTAATACCAATACCACCAGTACCTGCTATTGCTTTTAAAGTTATTGCATCACTACCTAATAGTAAACCACCGGACGATAAAGCACCATTCACAGTCACTGCAGTACCGGTGGTTGCATTGGCAGCTAAAGTAGTTCCACCATTCGTGTTATCAACCAAGATACTTCCGGACACATAAGTAGCACCAATCGTCAAAGCTGAGCCATTCGATTTCTGTACATAATTAACTGGACTCGTATCTCCATTCGAGTTAAAGGTAAAAGCACCAGTAATGATCTTACTATTTACATTACCTGAAGTCGTATCGTAAGTTATTGTCTGAGCGTGGTTAGTGGTATTTGCTGTTGCAAAGCTAATCGCAGCGACAGAATTAATATCACCGTTAGTAACGTAACTGACGTTACCACCGTTCGAATTATTGGTAATAGCGCCCGTCGTTACATTGATACCGCCAGTGATACCACTTGTTCCAACGGTGGAGGTCAATGTCAAAGCATCAGCAGCAGTTGCAAAAGTATTTGGTAAACCAGCATCCAAGGCACTAATCGTAATGCCGCCCGTTATATTAATACCTTCACCCGTTAGGTTAGGATTGGTTGCTGTAATGACTACTTTTGGAGCAGTAATTAAGGCTGCAATTGAAACGCCGTACACTGTTGTGGAATTTGTAGAAACAATATTCACGACTCCACCAGTAGTCGTAATGGTTCCACCAGCAACTGATGACACACCAATATTCGTACCACCACTCGAGGTTAAAGTAACACCGGTAGCTGCTGAGATTGCTGCACCCACTTTAATACTGAGTTGTGGAGTCACTAAAGAACTCGTTAAATTGACACTACCTGAATAGCTAGTAAATGGTGAGGTTAAATAAATAGCTGGGGTATTTAAAGAAGCACCACCTGTGCCAAAAGTGGTTAAGGTAATATCGCCCAAGGCATTAATTGGCGAATTTATTGCGAATCCGCCAGGTGTATAGGCAATACCCGTTGGGCCTATCACGCGAATATTAGCTGTGAAAGTGCCGCCGGCATTGATAACTTGATTTGCACCAGGCTCCCATGCACCATAGTCCATATTGCCTGGAATCATGGTATTGGTACTTCTACTCGTAGTGAGTATCACATTACCACCACCAGTTGTTGAAGCACTTACTGCCAAACCATCATTCGTTGTATTAATTTGTAAATTATTGTGAGTCCACACGATACCATTTTGAATGGAACCCATCGTATTAGTAATACCAGCAGTGCCTAAGCCACTGATGGTTCCACCTGTTCCATCGAGCACTACGTAACCACCCCGAGTAATAAACTGGGCATTTTGACCTTTACCTGCATCAATGTTATTACTGCCGTTTACAAAGGCGTAAAAGTTTGCATAGGTATTCGCTGTATAAAAAGACTCAGCCAAAATATTAATCGGAGCTGCAGCTGTTCCTGGTGCATTTTGAATAATGCTGCCATTAATGGTGATCGTGGAATTAGACAGAATGGTTACATTAACTGGCGAGGTAATCGAAGCGCCTTGCGAGCTGATGGATTGAATTGTGATTGCACTGTTACCGTTCCCACTTGTCGTGTCGTATTTAATACTCTGAGCGTGATTCGTATTATTAGCCGCTAAATTCAGTGCACCGGTAAGAGAAATATCACCGTTGGATTGGAATAGCAAATCTCCACCACTAGATTGAATGGCAACCGTTCCCGTGGAGGAGATTCCGGGATTCCCCGCATTAGAAGTTTTGTGGTTAGCAATGACTGAAATTGCTGCAACATCAGCTGTTGGGAAAGATGCAGCACTAGTAACCGTTAAGTTAAAAGCGCCCAATGAATTGACAACCGCGGTACCTGAGTTAATCCCGTTCAGATAAATACCAACCCCTGAAGTTAAATTACCACCTAGGGTAATCGCACTCGAGGTAGTAGCATTTGGTGTTGGGGTCGCTATCACATTTGTTGCCGTTAAATCAGAAACGCCTGCAGTAGTACAACCGTAGCAAGTATTATCTATACGAATATACCCAGGCATCGTAATCGCGCCGGGGGTAATCGGTGCTCCGTTTGATAGAGCAATAAAGTTAATTGGACTCGTACTAGAACCACTAATGGTGATAGCACCATTCACTAAGGTTGATAGGTAGTTGCCACTGGTTGTGTTAAAAGTAATTGATGAAGCGGTTCCGCTAGTATTTGCAACTAATGTAATAGCACCAGCCTGAGCAATTTTGTTATTAGAAACAAAACTGATGTTGCCGCCATTTGCATTGTCAGTAATAGCACCCGTTTGCGTAATACCAGTAGTTGCTCCAGCGGCACTATCATTGCCAGTCACTGAAATATTACCGCCACCGGCATTAATCGTCATGGCACCTAAAGATACGACCGTTGCAGCAGTTGTACCTGTTCCCGAAACAGTAATAGAGTTTGCGGTCATTAAGCCTGTTGTTGCAATGGTTGCACCGGTGGTCGATGTACCCGTTATGCTGACATTTCCGGTGGTCGCTGTAATCGGACTGCTAAATGTAATTCCAGCACCTGTAGAGGTGGTTGTGTTTAATGAAATATTTCCAACGGATGCAGTTAGACTATCATTAGCTGCGGCGTCATTAATGCCAATACCAGCAGTGCCAGCAATGGCTTTTAAAACGATTGCATCACCACCTAATAGTAGGCCGCCTGATGATAAAGCACCATTCACTGTCAATGCTGTACCAGTGGTTGCATTGGCAGCTAAAGTAGTTCCACTGTTGGTATTATCAACCAAGATACTACCTGAAACAGAGGTCGCACCAATCGTTAGTGCTGAACCATTCGATTTCTGTACATAATTAACTGGACTCGTATCTCCAGTCGAGTTGAAGGTAAAAGCACCAGTAATGATCTTACTATTTAAATTACCTGAAGTCGTATCGTAAGTTATTGTCTGAGCATGATTGGTGGTATTTGCAGTTGCAAAGTTGATTGCTGCAGTTGCTGTGATGTCACCGTTAGTAACGAAACTGACGTTACCTCCGTTCGAATTATTCGTTATTGCACCAGTCGATACACTAATACCACCGGCTTGACCCGATGTGCCAACGGTAGATGTAATTGCTAAAGCATTTCCGACCGAAGTAAATGTATTAGACGCTCCATTCTTATTAGCACTAATGGTAATGCCTCCAGTTACAGTTGCGCCAGTACCACCTGCGGTATTATTTGTAGCTGTAATTAATACTTGTGGTGCAGTAATCAAGCCGGCCAAATTGACAGCCAAAATTCCGGAACCGGTAGTAGTACTAGTAATGTTAACGGTTCCATTTGCACTGGTAATGGTGCCTAGGGCTGATGTATTCACTCCAATCCCAATTAAATTGTTGTTGGTAATTGAAACTCCGGACGCCCCTGAAATGGCGGCAGTTGCATCTACACCATATGTTAAGGATGCTCCGCTTCCGGTTGTATTAAGTGTTACCGACCCAGCATAAGAAGTTAATGCTGATTGAATTTTTATCATGCCTGTTGCCGTGGCTAAGGAGGCGGTAGTGTTTGTGGCGGTAATCGATAAATTGCCATAGGATGTAATTGGGGATGTTGTAACATTCCCGCCGGTAATAAAGCCCATTACTGCTGTACCACTTGTGCTAATATTAATTGTTGCAGTACCGCCAACATTCAAGGGTGCAATTGCGCCAAGCTCAAATGCTCCAGCTCCAGTCCCTAAACTGCGACTGCCTGCAGCTGCAAAGTTTCCACCTGTGGTAGCTGCACCCACCGCGAGACCATCAGTAGTTGTACTCAGGGTAATAGAACCACCTGTTGTAATTCCACCATTTGTAATGAGGCCAGGCGTTATGGTTGAACCAGAAATTGTCCCGCCCGTAGCATCAAGTAATAAATTTCCGCCTTTTGTAGTAATTGAACCGGAGATATAAATATTACTGCCCAGAATCGTACCGGTTGTATTACCTGAATAGAAGGATTGCATCGTCACATTAATTGGACCGCTACTTGAACTAATAGCACCACTACTAATTGCTTGACCACCAGCTAATACTTTTAGATTAACCGTGCCGGCTCCGGAAGATGTGATTCCACCCGATAAAGTAATATTCTGAGCTTGAGTTGCACTATTTTCTAAGATCAGGGTACCTGTAACTCCAGAAGCTGGAGCAAAAGCAAGTGTGCCACTTTGGGTAATAGTTCCAGTCGCAACCACATTGACAGTGCCACCTGCATCTACTGCAGCTTTAATATCTGCTGTGCTAATGTTGGAGACTCCAGCTGTAGCCAGTGCGGATGCTAGTGAACCTGAAGTTGAAGCAGAGGCCGTAATAGTAATATTGGTTGGATCAAGCAACCATTGGTTTGCAACTACCGTATTAAGTTGAGTACCCAATAAATCGGCGGAAGTTTCAACACGATTTGCAGTCAAAGTTGAATTACTAACTGAAGCAATTTTTGCCAGTGCACCATAACCATATATTGGTCGACCAATAGTGATATCACCATTTTGGGCAACTAGTGTTGAATTATTAATTTGGATTTTTTCACCGAAAACTACGATATTGCCGTTTGGTGAATAAATAGCGCTTTGGCTATCTAAGATAATGTTACTTGAAGTAATACTGTTATTTGAATCTACTGCTGTTACAACTGCGTTATTAATAAAAGATATTAATGATGGAGGAGCAGTTGCTGGGGGTGCTAAAGTAGAGCCATTACTGAGATTATTAATCTGCCCTAAATTAATGACTCCACCTTGAGATAAACCCTCAGAGCTAATTAAAGCCCCAATAATCTCGGTTAGGGTTTTACCGACAATAGTAATATTTCCGCCATTATTTATCTTACCAATCGAATCAATAATGCCATTATTATTTACATTACCAGATATCGAAATAATATTTATTGTTCCACCATTAATACCATTTGCAGAAATATAAGCATTAGAACCTATATTAATATCTCCAGTAGAAATAATATTAATATTACCTCCATTAGAAGTATAAATAGTATTATCTGAATTTAAACCACTTTGACCATTACGACGATTATTACGAGTACTTGTGTTTGCTGCATTTAATGTGCTTGAATTTGAATTACTGGAACCACTATTATTACTACTGCCATTACTATTGATATTACCTAAAAGATTAATGATAGCGCCTGCTAAATATATACTTGAATTAGTACCACCGTTGGTATTAATCGAACCATTTACATTAATCGCTTGCGCCACGGCATACACTGCACCGGCAGTAATATTGTTGTTAATGTTGATAGAACCTCCTACCGCATTGAGTGACAAGGAAGTCAGTTGGTTCTGAGAAAAGATATCAGCGCCAGCTAAAAAACTAATTGTGGGAACACTACTTTGCAGGCATGTACCGAACCCACCACAAGAAGAAAGGGTGGCATCCAAGGTAACATTGGTTGTTTTTAGTGCATTTGATATAACTAAAGCAGCAGTTTGGTCAATGGTTATCTCAAGGGGATCGGTAATCCAGTTACCAATCTTTCCTTTTGGTGCAGTTGTATCTACTATCAACCCAGTTCCGTAGCTTACTTTGCCTGCAGAACTTGTATCAATAGTGCCGCCATTACCTGAAAGTAAGCCACCTTTTGCGTAGAATTTACCTGCTACTACCGTTGTCTGCTCAGACCAAACTTGAATAACGCCGCCATTGCCATTTTTTGTAGCGGATACATCTACTATTGCCCCTTTATCAATATTTACTTTTTTGGCATTAACTTGAGTTAATGGTGAATTATTATTTGATTTTCCAATTAAAATCTCCCCACCACCTAATGTTCCGGTAGCCGTGGTTTGAGATTGACTTGTTAAATTAATCTCATTACCTGTTATATTTACCTGACCACCAGTTGAAGAAGCTGAATTTGACTCAATAATACCTGCTTGAACCACTTTATTACCTACTAAAGTAATTACTCCACCCTCTTTATTAATTCCGGAAGCAGAAATAGTCCCTGAATTTTGTACTACGGAGTTTCTAAGAGCTTGGGCAGAATTTGCAGCAATAATAATATTTCCACCATCAACTTGGATTAATCTCTTATTTTGAATCAAGGAATTAATACTAGAAGCATCTACGTAAACATTAATTAACTGCTGATCATGAAAAGTTAATGTCACTTTTTGACCTGAAACTAATGCGATTGCATTTGCACCAGATAATGTTGCACTAATAACACCTTCATTTTTTACTTCAGGCGCCATTAATGCAATATAACTATTAATATTATTACCAGTAATTTTTCCTTTATTAATCACTTTAGCTGAACTATTACTATTTCCAGAATATGTTTGCTTCATATTCCCGGCCATAAATTCATCCTGATTAATATTCATGGTGGTAGCAACCATACCGCCGACATTAACCTCAGCATTTTTTCCAAATACAACGCCATTTTGATTACTAAATATCACCTGACCATTTGCATTAACTGCTCCATCAATCATGGATTTTGAAGAACCATTTACGACGTTTAAGGTAGCAGAACTTGCACTCGGTTGGTTAAAGTTAACGGTAGCGTTCGATCCAACGTTAAAAGTTTTCCATCCAATCACTGCATTTTGCGATGATTGATTAATATTTAAGGTATTTTGGGACTGGTTGATGGTTGCAACCCCTGCATTGACGACCCCACCTGTTGGCAGAGAGTTGTTTGGCAATACATTGTTTGTTACAGCAAAACTAAAATTAGTTATAAAAATTATACTTATTAGGGCGGCTTGGATTGGGGTTTTATTTTTTGGGAAGTTCGCTCTAAATTTCACTTGATGTTTTAGTTAGAAAAAATAGTTGCCCTTGATCCATGCCTGCACACTTCTGTACTGATTGTCAGTGTTTAACTGTGAACCGTCGGAATTGTACAGCGGATTTTGTCCTACGCGAAATGCTAAAGTGCCCTGCAGCTGAAAATTTTGGTAGTTGTACTTTGCCCCAAATCCTGCAGCATAAACTGCGTAAACATTATCTGCATTGGTTAAGCCTTGTAGAGTTGGACTCCACTGAGTTAAATATTGTTGCACCAATCCAAGGTCGAAAAAGGTACTGACCTGAAGTTGACTGGGATAAGTATGGATAATCTCTGCTGAAGCAACTAGACCTTGCGCTCCGCCACTCTGAGCAATCGGGTATGCACGAACACCATAAGGACCGCCTAAGTATATTTGTTCGGAAGAGTTCAAGTTACGACCGGAAATTTGACCATTAAATGAAAGCAAAACACTAGTCATATCAATCGGGATAGGACTCAAATAACCTAGGTAGACGTTTAATTTCTCATAAGTACCAGCCGTAAATGGACCGGTTGGCGATTGATCAGACTGCAGTTGTTGCGTATTACGAATCACTAGATTACCAATTGTGGCATTGACGGAATAGTTAAGATTATCTTTACCCAACATTTTTGAACCAGACCACCCCATTGTAAAACTGGTAATACTATATTTACTGGCCTCTAAACTCTTGACGTAGTTCAGGTAATCACGATTTTCTAGGCCAAAATTTAAATTTTGGCTGCCTGAACTATCTCGTTCAAGCGCATAGGTAGCGTAAACTCCGTAGGTTGAGGCATTACCATTGGTTGAAGTTGCTGAAAAACTTTCTAAACCTTTATAACTCAGTGAGGAACCACCAATGCCAAACCGCCATCCGTCGTAACCGACGGGCAGCCAATACTTCAGAGATCCATAAATTGCCCCCTCAGAACCAATGACGTCTAGAGCAATTTGATCCCCTATGCCAAAAGGGTCATTCAAATTAAATCCGCCGATTATTTGGGCGACTCCAGTACTCGCAGCTCCGTAATTCGAGATATCGACACGACCGCTCGTTAAGGGTTTGTCTGTGAGTTTGACTTGAATATTACTGCCACCATCCTTTTGACCGGGGGAAAGTCCTCCCTCTGCGCTTACTCCAGGTAATTCATTCAACAAAATAAAACTACGTTGTAATTGATGAAAATCCAAAAATTCACCAATGCCGTTACCGTTTTTAATAAATCCTCTAGCAACCTCTTGATTGAAACGTGACGGGCCGTTTTCTGAATCACTGTCTAGGGTAATTGCCTCTACTGTTCCTTCAAGTATCTTAATTTCAATGATTCCGTCCCTTACCTCTTGGGGTGGAATCACGGCAGTAGCTACACGACCAGCTTTTGTGTACAAATCGGTAATAGCGGTTCCAGCCTCTTCAATCTGGGCAAAGGTTAGTTCTTTGCCATTAAAGTTCTTTAATGCTAGTTGGGCATTTTCAAGACTAATCAAGCTTAAACCAGTAACCGTAAAACCATTTACTTGAATTTTTTCCGTAGATTGGACATCCGTTGCAGGAGCAGGTTCTTTTTTAGGTTCTAGTTGCTCTACATTTGGCTGTTGGCGATTTCGTTCTGCCTCACGTTGCAACTGTTGCTGTAAAGCACCAGCATCGGGACCTAATTGAGCAGTGGAGGTCGTTCCATAACTGAGCATGACTAAGCCCACAGCCAGTGCCATCGCGTGGCGAACTGGACCAGAAGTAATTCGAAAATTACAGTCAGAAGTATTTAGCGAACTCATCAAATATGTTGATTTAGATAGAAACGATATTTGACTATGAAAATAATGATTTGAATATCAGTCGAACGCATGATATTCATCAACCTACCCAAAATAACTTACCCTACTCCCCCATTTTTTAGTGAAATAAGTTCCGCTAAGGAGCTTAAATTGAGCTTACGCATCACTTCAGATTTGTATTGTTTGGCTGTCGGAAGCGCAATTTGTAGCTTTTCTTGTAATTGCGCATTATTAAAGCCGATAGCAAGTAGTTCAAAAACCTCACGTTCACGAGGGGACAAACTTTTTAACATTTCTTCTATAGTAAGGCGCTGTGTAAAAGATTGCATATAAGCTTCATCTTGTTCTAAGCCACGCTCCACTGCAGATAATATTTGATCTCTATCAAATGGTTTGATTAAAAATTCAATTGCCCCCTGCTTCATGGCAGAAATTGTTTGCGGAAAAGTGCTCTGTCCGCTGATAAAAATAATAGGAATTTGTCTGCCGCGTTTTAGTAACTCAGCTTGCAACTCTAAACCATTTATATCAGGCATCCGCATATCCGTAATGATGACCGCAGGTGCAACCTCTATTTTAATTTTCAGAAATTCAACTGCAGATTCAAACACATTTACCTGATAGCCTAAAAACTCGAGAATTCCCTTTAAAGAGATGCGCATTGATTCATCATCGTCAATTAAGAAGATGTGCTTTGATCGATTATTATTTGGCAAATAGCTTGTATCGAGAGACATAGAAAATCAAAATATGTTGCAAGCACCTATTACGGTAAATCACTATTGAGAATTGAATTTAGATTCAGACATCCTACTAAAAGAGGATGTCAAAACGATGATTTTACCAAACTACCTTCTTAGTGCGGAAAACTTAGTATAAATTTAGCACCGCCTCCAGTAGCATCTTGGTAAATAATTTTCCCACCAGCATTACTCATAATATACGCAGACAGCCATAAACCAACTCCCATTCCATTGGCTTTATCACTATTTAATAAACCGAAAAGATTGGGTTGTCGATCCTTGGAGACTCCAGGGCCGTTATCAGTTATTTCTAAGATGTATTGGGATTCTTTTTCATAACCATGCAAAGAAATCAACTTCTGAGCAGAGTTTGAATTACTCAAGGCTTGAATTGCGTTATTAATTAGATTTAATAAAACCTGTAAAAACTGACCCTTATTGAAAAGAAATACTGCGTTACCCGTCAAATCTAACTTAATTTGAATATTTCTTGATATTAATTCTGATTTGTAGATTGCCAAAGCATTATCAACAAGCTCTCGTACTTGAATGACTTCCGGTAAACTGCTCTCTTTTGTAAAAATAGCGCGCAGCGACCGAATGACTTCACTAGATCGTTTTGTATCTTTCTCTAACTGATTAACAATTGGGCCAACCAATTCAGGTTTTAAATCACCGGACTTCTCAAGCATTTTTAAAAATTGAATATTCAATAAAGAGGCGCCTAGAGGTTGATTAAGTTCATGCGCGATTGAAACAGAGAGCGCTTCAGTTGCTGAAGATTTATTGGATTGCAGCATTGCTGCAATCATTCGTTCGCGCTCTTCAACCACATTATTTAGCGCCATATTCATATTATTTAATCTGCCATGCTCAGCAAAACCTAGGTGCATACGTAAGTTTATATAGATAAGATTCCTAAGGGTGCTAAGCACTGCAATCGAAAAATAAGTAATGAAGTTATAAAGTTGTGGATCAAATACGTGATAACTTTTTTCGAAAAACATATTTAGCCCCCGAAAGACATACAAAAGACTAGATCCGATAAATATGGCACTAATACAATTAAAAATTAGCCGATTTTGAAATTGGTTCCCAACCTTTTTAGCAGTATAAGCGCCATATAAATTAATCAGGATCCAAACAAATGTTGTCAGAAAAGACATTTGAGCAGTGATCTTGCCGTTCCCAATGTAGCGCAAAGACTCATGCAGAATAAAAAGGCTAATCGCTAACCCAATTGAATAAGCAATACCTCTTGACACCTTTTTCCCAAGCAATAAACCCCACAATGATTGACTCATGAGAAGTAAACTTGCCGACTCAATAGAAATCATCAGGCTGTAACTAATTATTAACGGGATTTCAGTTCGATAAACAGTTACTGATGTAGCAAGCGCTGATAATAAACAGCAAGCAATCCAGATCGAAGCAGATAAATCTTTGCGCCCCCAAAACAAACCAATCAGCAGTAGTCCGCAGAATGTACTAATGGCGCTATAAAAAATGAATATGGATTGGATATTAATCATTGGCATGCCTTATTTTATCGCCATTCATTTTGTGATTCATTGTCCTTGAAGGAAATCACGCTGCAGAACAACGATTTTTAGAGAACTAATATTGTTCATAACTCGCAAGCAAAATCTAAGCGTTTCAACTTGTCACGCTCAATGCAATACTTCCCAAGAAAAAAACCCCAGAAGTTAGAGATCTCCTAACTTCTCGGGTCTGTTTACGAAAGGTGGTTTTAGATATTCGATTAGTCACCCATTCGAATAGCCTTACTGTCCAAGCTCAGCAGATTCTTGGACCACCAGCGGATCCAAACCATGGGGTGCTGGAGTTACTTTTGATTTAGTGCCAGGCATGAGTTCAAAAGTAGGGGTAAATACGGTGAGACTACTACGCAAATCATCAAAGGCTTGACGATTGCCTTCAAACTTGGCTTTACCTTCTTGAATCAACTGGTCAAAGGTTTTAGTTCCTCCCATAACGGAGTTTAAGTCAGCGCGGTTCAAAGTAATTGTGAGGTCAGGTTTTGGCGACTGTTGACCTTTAATATTGGTTAGGGCGGAGTTACTTAATTCGACCACAAATTTCTCACCATTATCTGGCGTATTGAGATTGATGATTGATTTCTTCCCTGCTACTTTTTTGCTATCCATCGAGATTGCTAGAGAATTGAGCCACAACTCTGTTGGCATGCCACGAATCATGTCAGGACCACTAGCTTTAGGAGGTGTTCCCGCAGGCATACCGTGACGTAATTCATAGGCAGCACCAAGGAAGCTATTACGTACACTAGGACTTTCCTTTTGATAACCAATTTGCTCAAATAAATCCGCTAACAAATCTTTGGCAGCCGTATTAGTTGGTTGTGCATAAACTAATTTATTGACAATCTCTGTACCTTCTAAGTACTTACCTTGGCTATAAAGTTGTTTGCCTTTTGCAATAATTTTTGCACTACCACCCATCATTTCAACATAAAGTGGAGCTGATTCCTTGGGTGAAAGTGGCGTTAACGTCGTTGGATTGCCATCCCAGTAACCAATGTAACGGTTAATTACTGCGCGGCTATTATGTTCTTCTGAACCATGATAGCTATGCGCTGACCATTTATTTTTAAGACTGTCCGGGAGTTTGTAGACGTTTTGAATTTCATTGATAGTGACACCTTGATTGGCATGGTGAAGTACTTCGTTATTCAAATAAGCATAAGTGTCTCTTTGTGTTCTCATAATGTCTTGAATACGTGCGTTACCAAAACGTGGCCATGAGTGGGAAGCAAACATGACCTCTGCATCCTGACCATAACGATAGAGAGCGTTATTAATATTTTTAGACCATGCTAGCGCATCACGCACGAGTGCGCCACGCAGTGTGTAAATATTATGGATGGTGCCAGTAATGTTTTCTGCTGCCCAGAATGCTTTCATATCTGGAAAGTAAGTATTCATTTCAGCAGGGGCCTCTGTGCCTGGAGTATTTTGGAACTCCATACGAACACCATCAATGGTCATTTCTTCAAAAGCTTTGGTGATGTATTTAGTTGGCTCGATTAATCCTAAGTTACCTGCCGCCGTATTTTTACCAATGGATTGATCGACGTGCCCAAAAGGACTGCGTGGAAGTAATACCCCGTATTGGAAAAACATCCGACGTGTCATTGCATTACCAGCGTAGACATTCTCAGCTACTGCAGCTTCCATAAATCCTACCGGAGCAATAATTTGTATTTTTCCAGCTTTGACGTCGGCTTCATCTGCAACGCCACGAACACCACCGAAGTGGTCGCCGTGAGAGTGAGAGTAAACCACAGCTACTACTGGACGCTTACCAAGTTTTTCATTAATGAAATCAAGTGCTGCTTTGGCAGTTTCTTTTGCAGTCAGTGGGTCAAAAACAATCCATCCTGTATCGGTTTTAACAAAACTAATATTTGCCAAGTCATAGCCACGAACTTGATAGATTTTTCCAGGAAGAACTTCATAAAGGCCATAAGCCATATTCAGAATAGCTTGGCGTTGTAAAGAAGGATGAATACTGTCGAAGGTTTTGCCTTGTAATAAAAACTCATAGCTTCCCATATCCCAAGCTACATTACCTGCTTCTGCTTTAATTTGCTTGTATGGAGGCGTGCAATAAAGCCTCTTTTTGCTTCATCAAAATCAGTTGTATCTGCGAATGGTAAGGACTTGCGAGCCATTTCTTGAAGTTTAATGGTGTAAGTCGATGGATATTTACCTTTGGCATCAAAGTGCTTACCGGTCATTGCTCCAGGATCGGCAACAATCGCACCCCCACCGGCTGCAAAAGCAGAGTTCATGGAAAAGCAGAGCGCCAAAACAGCAACTAGTTTTAATTTTCTCACTTGATCACCTTCGTTGTAGTAATTGATTAATTGAAATGTATTAAACATCACAGGTGATTTGAACACTTAAATTGGCTTTAGGACATCCTACTAAAGTAGGGTATTCAAAGATGAATATGTAAATGAGTGAATTCCAAACGCTGCCTTCTAATAATTGATCTACCCGATTAGTTGTTTCATTAAGAAATCTGCCAAGGCTGGTCGCACAATATGAGCGACATCATGGTTACAATGCCCACTATCCGGCCAGATAGACATTTCAACAGAACCAGAAATACCTTCTTGAAGACGGGTGGCATTCGACATTGGAGTAATGACATCTTTTCCACCATGTAGAATAAAGCTTGGGCAAACGATATCTTTGACCACATCACTCAAATCAATGCTCTGAATATAGGGTAAGGCTTCCTCTAATGTTTTTGCGCCGCAAACGTAAATAAAGCCATCTAAGGTATGCTTCGGAATACTAGCGTAGTTTTTCAAATCAAAGAAAGCCCCCCATACAGCTAAGGCTTTGATACGGTGATCTTGTGCTGCGGCTCTAGGGCCATAATAACCACCAAGACTTCTTCCTACCAAACCAATTTTATTTGCTTGAATTTCCGGACGTTTTTCTAGAAAATCAATCACAGCACTCACGGCATCCGAAAAGTTTGCATTCATTTTCAAATCATAAAAAGTTTCACCTTGCCCTGGCCCATCAAAAATAAGCGAAGCGATACCTCTTTGAGCAAGTAAACCACTCATTACCAACCATTCCTCTTTACCTGAATCAAGACCTCCTAAACAAATGACACAAGGGAATGATGCTTTTTTTTCTATTGGCAATCGCAAATAGGCTTTCATCTCGATTGACTCGTAAGGAATCGTGACAGGAAGTAATTCAGGTGAAAGAAGTGGCGCTGCCAGTCGCATCATCTTGCATGAGTAATCATGAACTACTCTTTTTTCTTCCAGCTTATGCCAAAATAAATAATGGCCAAAACACGCATACAAAGATGCACGCGCGTATTCAACACCGGCTGTCTGCAAATAGTTTTTTTGCAGAGCTTGAAGAGCCCTTTGCTCAGCCTGCTGTGCAAACTCATACCAACCAGCACACCAACCATCCCAACTAGAAATGTTTGCACGGATTTTTTTAATATCTGCGAAAGGAACACCCTCTGCTAAATACCTATTAGTGTAAGCATCCCAAGATTTTTGTAATTCGTCATCCATATTTATTCCGCCTGAATATTTGATTGTTTCGCTATGTCATTAAATCTTTTTAATTCTGATTTGAAATACATTTTAAAATCCTCTTGCGAATCTGCCACCACTAAAAAACCTAAATCATATAACTTATCTTTTACTTCTTGCATCATTAATATTTTCTTTAGTTCAGCGTGAAGTCGGTTGATAATCGGTGCAGGAGTTCCTGCTGGAGCAAAAATACCAAACCACCCTCCCTCGGTTACAAAGTCTGTCAGTCCAGCTTCTTTAAAAGTTGGTACATCCGGGAAAGCAAGAGATCTTTGCGGCAAAGAATAGGCTAAAGCCCTCACTTTACGAGCTTGTAAAAACCCCACAGTAGTCTGTAATGGTGCCAGCATAGTGGTAACCTCATTAGCAACGACTGCTCCCGCAGCAGGAGCGCCACCTTTATAAGGTACATGCGTCATTTTTACACCGGATTGGGTTATAAAAAGCTCACCTAATAGATGCAAAGTATTACCTACTCCAGGTGAGCTATAAGAATAATTTGCATCTGGTTTTTTCCCGTTTGCAATGAATTCGTCTAAATTTTTAGCTGGATTTGATGGATGAACAATTAACATTAAGCCCATATTAGAAGCGATGTTCATAATAGGAATAAAGTCTTTTTCGGTATTGTAGGGCAGCTTCTTGATGACAGCAGTCTTTACTAAAAAACCTGAAGAATCAACTAAAAACGTATAACCATCTGGAGTTGATTTAGCCACTGCATCTGTACCAATAATGCCACTTGCGCCTGATTTATTATCAACAATAACGGCTTGTCCAAGTGCATTACTCAAATAGGGGTTGATTACACGCATTAAAGTATCTGGACCACCAGTTAATGCTGGCACAACCATTCTAATAGGGCGGTTTGGCCAAGCGTTGGTAGTTTGAGCCATGAGTGGGCTAGTAATAAAAAAAAATAATGCACTTAGATGCATTATTGTTTTTTTATGCATTTTTAAACGACACATATACGCTCCATTTTATAAAAAAAATAGCATTACATTGATGCTTAAAGACTTTTAAATCACTACTTAATCATGCCTGCATTTTTTGCATCATCAAAAGCTTGAGGAATTTTCTCTTTCATGAAAGCTGGTATTTTTTCTAGAGGAATATCAACGAGGATGAACCCTTCATCTTCTAGTTTTTTCTTAACGACAGGGTCAGCATTCAACAGTCCAAAATAGTTGGAGAGTTTCTCCTGAGTTTCTTTTGGGGTCGATTTCGGCACAGCAACCCCGCGATAGCTACCGTCTACCCAATTAAGACCCAACTCTTTAAAGGTAGGGACATCCGGCAGTGATGGATGTCTTTTTTCCGTCGCAATCGCCAGTGTTCTGATTTTTGATTTTTGCTGAATGGCGAGAGGCAGGTAACCCATTGCACCGTCAACATGCATGCCAATTAAAGAAGTAATTAAATCGCCAGTTCCTTTAAAAGGAACATAGTTAGTTTTAATTCCTGCAAGCTTATTAAGACGTTCATTTGCCATATGATTAGCTGAAAACAATGCTGATCCTGCAATATTTAATTTGCCCTGATTTTTTTTGGCAGCATTGACTAAATCTTGGTAGTTTTTATATGGGCTATCAGCAGAGACCATTAGTGCATCTGGTGTGAAGTGATAATAATAAATTGCCTGAATATCATCTGTTTTAAATTGTGTACCTTCTTGTAAAGGTTGCAAAATAATATGTGGAATATTAACGCCTACAACCATCGTCCCATCATTTGCATAATTATTGAGTTGACTCCATGCTAAGGCACCGCCTCCACCAGGTCGGTTAATAACAATCATTGGCTGATTGTATTTCTGTACTGAAAGTTCGGCTTGATAGCGTGCGACTAAATCAGATTCACCAGCAGGAGGAAATGCGATGATGTATTGAATTGTTTTACCCGGCAAAACTTGTGCACTTGAAGAAATAATAAAGCTACAAATACCAACCACACCAATTTGAAATAACCGGATTACACTTTTCATTTTTGTATCTCCTGAATAACTGCTTTCGTGACATCTTTCATCATCGCTACACCGCCAAGATCTCGCGTATGAAGGGCAGGATTACTAGTCACTTTTTCAATTGCCTCCATTAATTTATTAGCAGCGTCTTGTTCACCAAGATGCTCTAACATCATTACCGCTGACCAAAATGTCCCAATAGGATTAGCTAAACCTTTACCCATAATGTCAAATGCTGAACCGTGGATGGGTTCGAACATCGATGGGTAACGACGCTCAGGATCGACATTGCCGGTCGGAGCTATACCAAGACTGCCGGCTAAGGCCGCTGCAAGATCGGTCAAAATATCCCCGTGTAAGTTGGTAGCTACCACTGTATCGATTGATTCGGGTCGATTGATCATTCTGGCAGTTGCGGCATCTACTAATTCTTTATCCCAAGTAACATCTGGAAACTCTTTTGCGATTTGAACTGCAATTTCATCCCACATCACCATCCCATGTCGCTGGGCGTTTGATTTTGTAATCACGGTCAAATGTTTACGCGGACGCGACTGGGCAAGTTTAAAAGCAAAGCGTTGTACGCGTTCTACTCCGACTCGGGTCAAGATACTCATATCTGTGGCAACTTCAATAGGAAGTCCTTGGTGAGCACGCCCACCAACGCCAGAGTATTCTCCTTCAGAGTTTTCGCGCACAATGACCCAATCAAGTTGGTGAGGTTCGCATTTTCGAAGTGGTGTTTGAATCCCAGGCAGAATACGCGTTGGCCGAACATTGGCGTATTGATCAAAGCCTTGGCAGATTTTGAGCCTCAATCCCCAAAGGGTAATATGATCTGGAATTTCCGGATCTCCCGCTGAACCAAATAAAATAGCATCCTTATTTCTTAAATCATTGAGGCCATCATTCGGCATCATCACGCCATGCTTACGATAATAATCTCCACCCCAGTCAAATTCTTGAAAATCAAAACTAATACTGGGATAACGCTTTTCTAAAGCTGTTAATACCTCAGCGCATTCAGGAATAACTTCTTTACCGATGCCATCACCTGGTATGAGTGCAATTTGATACTTTTTCAAAATTCCCCCGATATCGTCTAATTTGTTCTCTATCCTGTAATAGATTCGTTAGTCTGTCAATTGAGGGTTTCCTCTAAATTTGCTATGGGTTGACGTGAAAAACGAGAACCTTTAATCACCATCTATGAATTAATAAACTTCTACCATTGCATAGATGGCATGCAAAGAAGGTAGATATCATCCTTTTTGTTTATTTTTTTGCGCCAAATTTATACGTTAGGCCTGCCCATATTGCGATTGGAGGGGCAGGAGTAATAAAGTTCTGAGTTGCCAATGAATAGATGCTAGTTACTCCACTCTGACCAAAGGTAGCGTATTGATTATTGAAAAGATTATTTACATTGGCAAAGAAAATTAAACTGTCATTAGCGCGATAACGTACATCTAAATTTACGATAGAGTAACCACCCACTTTTCCAGTTGGATCAGAGTTACTCTCATTGCCGTGCATAAACTGACTGCTCACGGCAATTAGATTTGCCCCAATTAACAGATCACTTGTTATGGAATAAGCTGCTCTTAACTTTAGAGTAGATTCAGGAATTCCCGGAATAACGTTGCCGCTAGTGACATTCTGTCCACCTGCCGTTGTGAAATTCGATTTAAAAATGGCGTTAACGTAACCATAATTCGCAGATAAATATAATTTATCAATGGTAGTTTTTAAACCCATCTCAAATCCACGACGCTCCGTATCTCCAACATTAGCGAAGTATCCAAACGTCGTACTATTCGGCGCATTTAAAAATTGGATGTCATTACTCAAGAGAGAATCAAATACGGCAGCATTCCAATAAACATTGCCAGCTAAAGTCCCTCTCCCCCCCAACTCAAATGTTCTCGCTACAACAGCTTGTAAATCAGGGTCACTATTAAATCCAGTAGGAAGTGAACAAGGGCTACTTGGATTTGCGCAGGACAACTCAACCGAAGTTGGCGCCCGCATCGATTCACTATAACTCCCAAAGATACCATTCTGAGGATTGATCTTATAGTTAAAACCGATGGAAGGATTGAATCGTTGATAGCTATGAGAGCCATTCAAGCTATTGGTTTGATTGGCAACTGAACCCACTGGAATGGTATTTGCTGCACTGGCTACTCCAGAAGGGTTTGAATTCTTATAACTCCATGCTCCAACAAAACTTGGATTGTAGTAATTGACTCCGCCATCTGACCAAGTCCAACCATCATCCGAATTTAAATAGGTATTACTTGAACCAGATTGATCAATACTTGTATAAGTAAAACTACCACCAGCCGTAATACTGAAATAATCACTTGGATGAAAAGTATCTGTTAAAAATAGACTTAGATTTTTATTTGTCGAATTTAAACCGACACCTCTGATTACGTTACTTCCACTAAATATGGCTGGATTCGTTGCTGAAGGCGCCAGTCCATTTGCTGTAAATGCATAGTGTGTATTGGGAACCATGACAGTTTGATAATTTACAAGTTGAGCTAAATAGGTGCTCTGGTTGTAGTTGATTTGAGATTGATCAAAACCTCCGCCGAACGTAAAAGCGTTTTTATATCCAACTAAATTGTCAAAATTAGACCATTGCACAGATGTGCCAAAAGTATTTGTCTCAGTAACCGAGTTGACGATACTGGTATTAATTGCGCCACCATATCTTCCATAGCCCAACGCCAAAGCATTAGCATTGGTAACTCCATTTAAAGCGGAACCATTAGGTGCCTGATTAGAACAACTAGAAATGGTGCAACCATCATCTAGTTGAGCATTGCTATTGATATTGTTTAAGCTAGCTTGTCTGAAATACACTTGACCAGCAAGTTGATTGTTATCAGATAACCAATGACTCACTTTTAAGTTCAACACAGTATGTGAGTTCGTCATGGTATCTGGCCATGTATAAGCCGCTTGACGATTAGACAACATATCTTGAGGCAAGGCCTGCGTCCCACTCAAGGTATTACTGGCATAGGAACCGGATAATTCAATACGGGTTTGATTGCTATTGCCCCTCCAACCCCACTTCCCAAAGAGTTGCTTTACTTGCGATGCTGAATGATCTCTCCAACCATCTTGTTGATCAAAGTTTCCAGCGATAAAGAAATCTGTATTCGTCTCTTCATCAAACCAGCCGGATTCAAACTTCGTCGCTTTTCGGTTAAATGAGCCCCCTAAAACACTTATTGCCGAACCCTGGTCGTCTTTCCCATTTTTGGTATTGAGGACTAATGCTCCGCCTAATGTATTCAAGCCAAACAAAGGATTAGAACCAGGTAATACCGAAAGATTAGAAATAGCATTCATTGGGATTAAGTCCCAATTGACAATGGACCCAAATGGTTCATTCATTCGAACACCATCGACATAAACTGACAGGCCGACTGGTGCGCCTAATAGTGAAGTTGCCTGAAAACCGCGATAGTTCACATCATTTTGATAGGGGTTTCCAGTGCCATTACTCACACTAACGGAACCTAAATTATTATTGAGCAAATCCGCCACATTACTCTGTTCTTGCTCAGTTATCTCTTTCGCATAAAAGATCTGCGCATTGGCTGGAGTTTCACTGAGTAAAGTGCCAGTGCCAATCACCGTATTGGGTATAACCACAATTTCAGGGAGTTGCACCTCAACTGCATGAGTATTCAAACTAGTAAACGGAATGCCAATAGCAAAAGAAATCGAAAAAGCTTTTGAAACTTTTTTTAATAAACCCATCATGTCTCTACTTAATTATTATTAAGTAATCTTACGACTACCTTAATCTTTTTACAATATGGGAAAACCCCTTGTGCTGATTAAAATAGTTAGGTGAGATTGAATTGGTTTTCGACTGAAAATCGACTAATTAACTGTGTTTTTTTAACACTTTACCGATGAGTGGCCAAAGTAGCATTAACAAAGCTAATGATGTAATGCCAGTAACCACGTAGCTAGAGAAAAACACTCCTAAACTGCCTTGAGAAATCAACATTGACTGACGAAATGAGTCTTCGGCACGGTCGCCTAATACGAGGGCTAAGACCATCGGGGCCATTGGATAATCAAGTTTTTTAAATAGATATCCCAGAAAACCAAAGCCTAACATTAACCAAACATCAAACACAGCGTTATGAACGGTGTAAGCACCAACTGCACAGATGACAATAATGACCGGCGCAATGATGGAGAATGGAATTTTTAAAATAGATGCAAATAGGGGTACGCAAGTTAAAACAACAATTAATCCAGCGATGTTACCTAAGTACATACTGGCGATCAAGCCCCAAACAAAGTCTGGCTTTTCAACAAAGAGTAATGGACCCGGCTGAAGACCCCAAATCAATAAACCGCCCAGAAGTACCGCAGCAGTTGGCGAACCTGGGATACCCAAAGACAACATAGGAAGAAGTGCTGATGTACCTGAGGCATGCGCTGCTGTTTCGGGAGCAATAATACCCTCCATTTGGCCCTTACCAAAATTTTTACTCTTCGACATACGCTTTGCAACGCCATATGCCATAAAGGAAGCAGGAGTTGCGCCACCTGGTGTAATGCCCATCCAACAACCAATTAAACAACTACGAATAGAAGTAGCCCAGTACTTCGGTAATTGCGCCCAAGTATTGAGAACTACTGGCGGCGAATTTTTGCTGCTGCCCCCTGAAACGCGAGTCCCTCTTCCATCGAGAGCAGAATTTCACCAATCCCGAATAAGCCAATCACCGCAATTAAAAAGTCAAAACCACGCATCAACTCTGGGTTACCAAAGGTTAGACGCAATTGGCCTGTCACTGTATCCATTCCTACAGTCGCCAATGCAAAGCCGAGCATCATGGCAGAGATGGTCTTAAAAGGTGATCCCTTATTCATCCCAACAAAGCTACAAAAAGTAAGTAAGTACACCGCGAAAAATTCCGGGGGGCCAAATTTCAAAGCAAACTTAGCGACCAATGGTGCAAGGAATGTAATCATCACAATCGCAAAAAGAGCTCCCACAAACGAAGAAGTAAATGCAGCAGTTAATGCTTGACCAGCTTTACCTTTTCGGGCCATGGGATAACCGTCAAAGGTTGTTGCAACCGACCATGGCTCACCTGGAATATTAAATAGAATTGAAGTAATCGCTCCACCAAATAATGCTCCCCAGTAGATGCATGAGAGCATGATAATGGCTGAGGTTGGGGACATAGTAAACGTCAAAGGCAACAGAATCGCTATACCATTGGCCCCACCCAATCCTGGTAGAACACCAATAATTACGCCAAGAGTTACACCAACTAACATCAACAACAAATTAAATGGTGACATTGCAATCGCAAAGCCATTAAACAGTGCATTAATTTCTTCCAACTTAAACCCCTTTTTTAAATCTTTTTCTTCATTTTTTAATTGATAATTTTTATTGCACACCCACTAATTCGAGTGGGTTGAACCATGAGCCATGCGGTAACGGAATTTGAAACCAAAATTCAAATAAAAGGTATAGGGTCACGCTGACTCCAACAGAAACTACAATTGCCTTCCAAATTCGGTATTTGCCCAACCAAACCATAAAAAAGGCAATGTAAAAAACGGATGAAACGTAAATCCCAATTAATTGCACACCCAGGACAAAAACAATCGCCGGCAATAACACCGCCATTACTTGCTTAAATGACTCTTTATTAACAAAAGCCTCTGTTTTCTTATGAACGATAGCCGCTTGATACAAGTTAACGGCGCTTGAAAGAAGCATGATCACACTAATATAAAAAGGAAAATATCCAGCCTCTGGACCATCACTACTCCAATTAGCTCCCAATTTAAGGCTTCCAAACATTACAACCAAGCCCACAACAATAAATAACAAGGCGGTAATAATGTCTATTACTCTAACGCTGATTAGAGAGTCTTGATTTGAATTTTCTAAATTTTGAGACATTTTTTTCTACATGAATAAAGTGATGAAAGAACTACTACTTAAAAAAACAGGGCCCTTTAGCAAAGACCCATCCAATTTCTTAAAAATTATTTCGCCAAGAATCCAGCTTCAGTCATTAATTGCTTATGCAGAGATTCATTGGTTGTAAGCCAAATTTTAAATTCTTGACCAGTCATAAATGTCTGATTAAACGCACCATCTGCCATGAACTTTTTCCACTCTGGTGTGGCACGAACTTTTTTGAATAACTCAATATAAAAATCAACCTGCTCTTGTTTAACCCCAGGGCCCATAAAAATACCCCGCAACATTAAATAGTCAGTTGATACCCCAGCTTCTTTACATGTAGGTACGTCATACCATGATTGTGTATCGGTAACTTTTTCTTTATATGGCATTCTTGTGTCATCAAACACGCACAGGGCACGTATCTTACCCGCACGCCACTGAGCTACTGCTTCAATTGGATTATTTACTGTCGAGTCAATATGATTACCAACGAGTTGCACTGCAACTTCGCCACCCCCTTTAAATGGAATGTAAGTAAATTTAGTGCCAGTTGCTTTTTCAATTGCTACTGTAATAATTTGGTCTTCAGACTTAGAGCCGGTACCACCCATTTTGAACTTATTCGGTCCAGCAGCCTTAACTGCATCAATGTACTCTTTAGCAGTTTTGTAAGGCTTCTCAGCATTGCCCCATAAAACAAATTGATCAAGCGCTAACATTGCTACCGGTGTAATATCTTGCCAGTTAAATGGAATACCCGTTGCCAAAGGCGTTGTAAATAAGTTTGAAAGGGTTATTACAATCTTATGCGGATCACCCTTGGCTTCTTTGATGGCCAAAAAGCCTTCTGCACCAGCTCCAGATCCTTTATTTACTGGAATAACCGCTTGCTTCATTAAATTATTTTTGGTGATAATCCCTTGAATCATGCGAGCCATTTGGTCAGCACCTCCACCGGGACCAGCTGGGATAATAAATTCCACAGGCTTGGTTGGTTCCCATGTTGCGAATGCAGGTAAAACTCCAAATATCCCGATAGATAAGGTACTGGTGAGCAATGCGCCTTTGAAATTCAACTTCATCAATCTACTCCTCCAAAATAAATAAGAATTTGGTGTTACGCACTTTTATTTAAAATTTAAATACCAATTGATAACGTAAAGAAAACATCATCAAAAGATCAATTTTTTAAACTTAAAGGTGTCGTAAGGAGGTGAATAGGGGCTAAAAATTATCTAAGAACGAATTCGCGTCACTAGCCGTAATTGATACGGCAAGCATTCAGT
>Ga0164297_10000212_pt1 | contig 75199 bp, 67 predicted proteins | sample GEODES058metaG_FD_113539 | JGI IMG/M metagenome (GOLD analysis project Ga0164297, IMG submission 113539) | Dystrophic lake water microbial communities from Trout Bog Lake, Wisconsin, USA - GEODES058 metaG | ecosystem: Environmental > Aquatic > Freshwater > Lake | place: USA: Trout Bog Lake... | reverse complement strand
GATCGCGCTACCTTCAAATTGGTCATGGCATGGCCCTTCCATCGGGTTGGTGACGTCGAACATCGCCATCATGCCATGACCAACCCCATCAGGGGAATTTGCAGAACTTGCCGCACACTACCTTTTCAAGGCTTTGTTTACCCCGTTTCGGCAGCGTCGCACCATGTCACGCGGGGAAGTCGAGCTATGGCCGATTCACTTGAAACGCAGCGACGGCCATTGCCGTTTCGCGCCGTGAACATGGCGGGCAGTGCAGGATATCGGCGTGATTTGCAGCGGCACCATCTTTTGCCCAGACAATTGCTGATCACCCCGGGGATCAATGCCCTGATCGAAACGGTGGGCACTGCCGATATCGGTTTGCATGATTTTCGCCGCAATGGCCTCCTGTTGCCGGCCACCGACGAACAGGCGATGCGGCTGGGCCTGCCGCTGCATCGCGGGCCGCACCAGTGTTACAACGAATTGGTGATCGAACGCATGGGTCAGATCGAGGCGGGTTGGCAGCGACGACGCAGCATTGCCCCGCGCGATCAGGCCCGGACCGAGGCGATCTGGCGGATCGACCTGTTGCAGCGCGCGTTGCGGCGACGGCTGCTCGATCCGGCGCAGTGGCGCGATATGCCGTTGAACTTGCGTGACCCGGCGCTTGATTTCAGCCACCTCGACCGCATGGCCGAGGTGCTGTGGGCCGCGACCGAGCCGCAATTGGCCTAGGTGGCGTCCGCCAGATAGGGTGCAGCATTGGCGGATAGAGCAGCAGCTGCGGCCCGATATTCGCCGGCGAACCGGGCGACCCGCTCTGCCACGGTTTCGATCGCGGTAATCGTACCAATCCCCTGACCCGAACCCCAGATATCCTTCCACGCCTTGGCCTCGGTATTGCCGCCCGAGCCGAAGTTCATTTTTGACGGATCGCTGACCGGCAGATTGTCGGGATCAAGCCCGGCATTGACGATTGACGAGCGCAAGTAATTGCCGTGAACGCCGGTGAACAGATTTGAATAGATGATGTCATCGGCCGAGGATGACACGATGGCCTGTTTGTATGCCTCGGTGGCGCGGGCTTCGGCGGTGGCGATCCAGGCCGATCCGATATAGGCGAGGTCGGCGCCGGTGGCTTGCGCGGCCAGAATCGATCGGCCGTGGCCGATGGCGCCGGACAGGGCGACGATCCCGTCGAACCATGTGCGAATTTCCTGCACCAGCGCAAACGGCGACTGCGCACCGGCGTGGCCACCGGCGCCGGCCGCGACCGGGATCAGTCCGTCAGCGCCCTTTTCGATCGCCTTGCGCGCGAAACGGTCATTGATGACATCGTGGAGCACGATGCCGCCCCAGCCGTGAGCGGCCTGATAGACATCCTCGCGCGCGCCCAGGCTGGTGATCAGCAGCGGCACCTGCCATTTTGCGCAAAGCGCCATGTCTTCGTCCAGCCGGTTGTTGGTCTTGTGGACGATCTGGTTGACCGCGAACGGGGCGGCGGGGCGGTCGGGATGGTCCCGGTTGTGCGCGGCCAGTTCTTCGGTGATCTGGTGCAGCCATTCGTCGAGTTGGCTGATCGGGCGCGCATTGAGCGAGGGAAAGCTGCCGACCACGCCGGCCTTGCACTGTGCGATGACCAGTTCCGGCCCGGAAATGATGAACAGCGGCGAGGCGATCACCGGCAGGCGCAAATTGGCGAACAACGGGGGCAAGGGCATCGTGCAACTTTCCAAAATGGTTATAAAATCGATGGGGCGTGGAGGTCGGCAATCGCCGTTCAGCCGAGCACGTGTTCAATGCGATAGGCGCGCGCCGCGGTGCGTGCGAACAGCGCGTGCTTCTCATCGGGCGAGCAACCGGCGGCCAGGCGTTTGAAAGCATTCCACAAAGTGGCGTAATCGGCGCCCCAGCGGTCAACCGGGAAATTGCTTTCAAACATCGCCCGATCGACGCCAAAGGCATCGATGCAGGTTTCGATATAGGGGCGCCACATCGCGGCCAATGTTTCCGATCCGGTTCCACCGGCCGGACCTTCCGCCGGCATCGCGCAAAACGCCATGGCAAGGCCGCCCAGTTTGATCGATACGTTGGGCAGGGCGGCCAGCTTGCGAATGCTGTCGCGCCAGGCGTCAAAGCGTTCGTGCAGGCGGCCATGGTAGCTGGCGATACCCAAGGGCGTGCCGCAATGGTCGAGAATGATCGGAACCGCTGGAAACGCGCGGGCAAGATCGATCACGTCATCAAGCTGCGGTTCGAGCACCCATGCGTCAAAGCTGAGTCCGAGTTCGCCCAGATGGGCAAAGCCGGTGCGAAAGGCGTCACTGCCATAAAGCCCCTGGGGGGCATGAAACGGGGCGCCGAGTACGTTGGGGTCGGCATCCCACGCGCCTTGGTGGCGAATCCCGCGAAACCGGGGTGAAGCGGCGATCAGGGCCTCGAGCACGGGTCTTGCCTGATCACCGGTAGTCAGATCGGCATGGCCGACGATGCCGGCGCAAGGGCGATACGCGCCATACAGCCCGCTGGCCCCTTGCGCGGCAACGCCGTTGACAAATTCGACCTCGCCAACGGTCTTGAAGGCAGGATCGCCATCCGAATTGTAGAAGGCGCCACATTCCATGTAGACCGTGGCGACGATGTTGTGCCCGGTGGTCACTTCGGCATGAAGTTGATCGAACGTGTAATAGGGCGACAGCGCGACCGCGGCGATAAACGGATGATGCGGCTCGGGAAAATGCGGCAGCAACGGGCGCAGATCCCACAGGTGATGATGGGGATCAATGATCGGCAGGTCCGGTTCCAGGATCAGTTCTGGCATGCATCGCTCTCACTGTGGGCCGGTGCGGCCTCGTTGGCGCGACTATGAACCAAACTTGCCCGGCGGCAAGCAAATTTAAGCAATCGGTTGAACGGGTCTTTTGCGACGCAGGGCAAGCCGCTGCGGCAGTCGAAAGTGCCGTACTATTCGGCAGCAATCGATGGTGCAGCAACCATGCGTTCGGCCAAACGTCGCCCGGACAGCCAGGCGCATTCCACGCGCGGGCCAATCAGCCAATCACCGCAAGCACCGATTTGCAGCGCCGGGTTCCACAGGCAGCCAAGCCCGGTGCCCGCAGACAGCGCATAGCGCCAACGGTGGATCGATGAGGCAATCGGGGTTGGCACGGCAGCGCCAATCTCGTCTGCCAGCGCTTCGAGCAAAAGCGCACCGACCGTCTCGGGAGACAGTTCAAGATGTGCTGCCGACCATTTCGGGCTGGCCTGCACGATCCACCCGTTGGGTCCGGAACGGCCCGGCTTGGCGTTGTTGCGCGCAGCCCAGACGATGATCTCGCAATCGCGGATCACGTCTTCGGTTGTGGAAAGTTCGCGATCGAACACGAACATGCCCGCCCAGCACGGCTGTGACCGCGCGAACAATGCGGCTTTGGCCAGATCGAAATCATGCAGGGTCAATATCGGTGCGGTTTGCTCGGCCGGCAGCGCGAGGACGATCCCGTCAAAACTGTCGTGGGCATGTCCGTCGCAGATCAGTTGCCACTGGTTGCCGTGGCGGACCAGGCCTTTGACCAAGGCTGAATAAGTGACTTTGTGCCGCGAGGACAGGTCGCGGATCACTTCGTTCATCGTCGGCACCCCGACGAAGGCATCGGCGCGCGGCAGTGGCCAGGAAGCGGCAATTCCCTTGGCCAGCCACTGCTGAACCTGTTCGAAAAACCCCATGTCGCGCACGGTGAAATACTGCGCGCCAAAATCAAACGTGGTCAGCCCGGCGCTCGATTCCAGCCTGCGGCTGGCCATTCGACCGCCGGGGCCACGCCCTTTGTCAAACAGGCAAACTTCAATTCCAGCACGCTCAAGCGCGTCTGCACAAGACAAGCCGGCCATACCAGCGCCGACAATGGCAATTCGTTGCACGCCGTAATGCCCTCAACTACGCCCCATCAGGGATAAGACTTCACGACGGCTTGAAGCGTCTTCCAGAAAGCAGCCGAGCATTCTGCTGGTGATCATGCCCACGCCGGGGGTGCGCACGCCGCGTCCGGTCATGCAACCGTGCTGCGCTTCAATCACCACGGCAACGCCTTGCGGTTGCAGGCAGTCCCAGATGCACTGCGCCACTTCGCTGGTCAGCCGTTCCTGGATCTGCAGCCGCCGCGCATAGCCATGCAGCACCCGCGCCAGCTTTGAGATGCCAACCACCCGGTTGCGCGGCAGATAGGCGATCGACGCCACTCCGGTGATCGGCGCGAGATGATGTTCGCAATGCGATTGAAACGGGATGTTTTTCAACAAGACAACTTCGTCGTAGCCGGCGACTTCGCTGAAGGTACGGCTCAAATGGTGCCCGGGATCTTCGGCATAGCCGGCGCAATATTCCAGCCAGGCGCGGCCGACGCGCGCAGGGGTGTCGAGCAGGCCCTCGCGGTCCGGATCATCACCGGCCCAACGCAGCAGTGTGCGGATGGCGTCCTGTACGTGGCGCGGTACTTCGGGCTTGGCAGATGGTGCAGAACGCGCAGCCCCGAGCATCTCGTTGCTGTCATCGTCACAGCAGCCGCCAACCTGGTCGACACCGATCGCTGCGTAGTCCATGATTTTCTGTCCCTTCTTGATCGGTGGCAGACAAGACGGTACAGACTCGTATCCTTCGTGGTTACGAGCGTCGGGCTGCTGCCTTTGCGCCAAGGATCGACGGTGACCATGCCGGCGGCAACATGGTCCTAAGGGCACTTGTGGTTTTTGCTGGGAAAGTGATTTGGAGTGCCATGGCGATAGGATCAATGATCGATAACAGCTTGGTCGCAGCGGTTATTAGCAACCCACGGCTTCAGGATAATCCGATTATTGCCTGCAATCAGGCTTTCATGGATTTGACTGGGTATTCCGAACAAGAAATCATCGGCCGCAATTGCCGTTTTCTGCGTGGCCCCGACACCGAACCCGAACTGAGCGAGCAACTGCGGGTCGGCATCGCCGCACGCGTTCCCGTGATGGTTGAAATCCTCAATTACAAAAAAGACGGCACTCCGTTCCGGAATGCCGTCATGGTCGCCCCGATTTTCGATTCTGCCGGCGAAATCGAATATTTCCTCGGTTCGCAGGTCGAACTGGCTGCCAGCGCCGCGGAACAGAAAGCCGGCAGGGCATCAGTCGCCCGGGAAAAAGTTGAAGCGCTGCCCAAGCGCCAGCGCGAAATCCTCGAGTGCATTGCTGCCGGAAAGCTCAACAAGCAGATCGCCTGGGAGCTGAAACTCAGCGAAAGAACCGTAAAGCTGCATCGTGCTGCGGTGCTTAAGGCCCTGGGTGTCAGGACCAGTGCAGACGCGATCAGAATGGCGATCGAGGCAGGCCTGTAAGAGCTGAAATTTAATTTTAATTTTGTGCGGGTGTGGCGAAATCGGTAGACGCAGCGGACTTGAAATCGGTTGACGAGTGCCTTCGGGGAAACCTGGATGGTAGAACTGCTCAAATTCGGGGAAACCTTTGATCTGGCAATCCCGAGCCAAGCCCCTGCCTTGTTGGCCGGGGAAGGTGTAGAGACTAGACGGGCAGCACCTAAGTCCAAGCCGGATAAGGTGAAGGGATAGTCCAGACCACGAACACCGGCCCTTGTCTGGCGCCGTGGCGGCGAAAGCCGAAGTGGGATGAAAATCCGTTGGGCATTGCCCGTGCCGGTTCAAATCCGGCCACCCGCACCACCACTTGTGGCGGTGTTATTTCGCCATGGTCATGGCCCAATCGCGGGCCTGCAAAGCGTATGCGGTCACGGCTGTGCAGGCTTGCACGTCGTCGGCGGATACCATGACGGCACCGGCGGACACATTTTCAGGAACTCCGGCATCTGCGGTTTTGGAAGCACCGGCGGGGGCGCTGCGACCACTTGCAGCGGCTTGGGCGCGCAAGCGATGAGCGGCCACGTAAGCATCAGCGGCAGCCCGCGTGCTTGCCAACTGCGATTGATACGATTGTTGCGCATGGTCGGCCTCATTCCGATAAGTGGCCTGCGCTTGCTGCAGGGCCAGTTGCATGGACTGTTCGGCATTGGCCTGCGCTGCCTTGAATTGCGCGGCTTGGGTTTTGATCGCCATGGCATCGGCCACGGCCCTGGCGTCAAAATGCCAGCACAACAGGCCAAGGACCACGCTTGCGCCCCACGGCAGAACGCGCCACAGCGTAGGCAGCCGTGCCAGGCTAGAGAACATGGCCAACCCACACCGCGCCCACGGCTGCCAGCACCAGCGCAACATCGGCAACGCGATTGGCAATCACCACAGACAAAGCTTGCCTCGCCTCGCTCTCGGCCTTGGTGACAATGGCGGCCGTACTTGTCTGCGCTCCCGCCACATCGGCCGTTGCATCGTCAATCATCGATTGAAGGCTCATTGCGCTTCCTTTCTCAGTTATGGCCAAAGCAGGATTCTGCGGCACCGTTGGTGATATAGGGCGTAACCGTCGGTCCGATGCCGGTCGGCAGGCCCGGGAAGCCGGTGCCCACCGCAAACGTCAGTTGGTTGCCGGCAATACTCGTCACGGTGTGCAACCCGGTCAGATAATTCGTCCCGGTCGAAACCGTCGCATTCCCCACCGCAATCGTGGATCCCACGCCAATCGCGGCCGGCATGGCCGCGTTGGCCAAGCTCACCGTCACCACGCCGGTCGCACTGTTGTAGGAAATGCCGTTGAACGCTTGGCTGTCGCTGGTCGTCCCGGCAGAATATCCCACTACCGCATAGATATCCTGCTGGTTGATATAGGCATCAGCAGGCTTCAGCAGGTTGACGTTCCCACTGAAGGTCGGTGCCAAACCGGGCCCCATCTGCAATTGCGGCCAGCAATACAAGGCCCCGGTGGGATCAACATAGTTCTTGCTGATCGCCAGTGACCCAAGCGAGTTGTAGGCAAACTCCACCAGTGCGGACGTGGAACGATGCGTAAACCCGGGGGTCAGATCATCAACCATCACGTTATGATCAATCGACCCCTGCCACTGCACCAGGGGAACCCCGAGCGTCTCACCCACCGATCCGGTTGAAACATAGAAAAAAGCGGTATTGCTGTTGGCAGCCGTCGATGGCGTCATCAGCATCGTATTGTAACTGTATTGGATCGTTGTCGGCTGTCCGCCGCCACCAATCGCGTAATAGGGCGCCACCATGGCCCCGGTCATGTTGCCTGGTGCCTGATTGAGCGTCCACGTGTTGCCCGAACCTGAGACGATATAAGTCGGCGATGGTAACGACAGCCCCGACCCCGTGGCAGCGGTCACATATTGCCCAACCGCCAAAGTCCCGCTCAATCCCGCCACGGTCAAGGTCGTGCCACTAACCGTACCGGTGAACGTGGCGCCAGCGATGCTGGCCCCCGCTTCGGTCAATTCGCCATGGTTGCCGCCGGCCGTGCCAACCGGGTAATTGCCACTGCCGCCATAGCTCCAGTCACCCTTGTTGACCGGCGATGTGAACGTCAAAGTATTGCTGCCCGTGGCCGTCATCGTGAAAGTTGCCGGCCAGTTGGGCCAGCCTAGGGCGCCATTGCCGGCCAGCGCTATCAGCCAACTCGAACCGATCGGAATCCCGTGAGGATTCAGCGTCGTCGCGGTTTCAGTCGTCCCGCCCGAATTGACGATGGCCGTGAACTGCAGGCCAACCGGGCCAATTGTATAGGTCATGCCCTCGATATAATTGTTGGCGATAATTTCGCTCTGGCCGCCGATATTGACATTGACCGGATTCGAAAACCGGCTCGTCATATGCATGAAGGCGTTGTTATACACCCACAAGGAACTCTGGCCGCCAAAGCCTGCCACAATCGACTGGAACGGGGCAACCCCGACCCTTGCGCTCTGAACCCAATTGGTTAGTGCCCCACTTGAATAGCTCGTCGAATTGAATGTCGCCGAACACAGCGCAATTTCCAGCGCGCTGGCCAGACCATCACCTCCGCAGCCGAACACGGTATTGTGATGAAACCCCAAGGTGTTCACTGTCGCCCCCGACAGCGCGATCGAAATCATCCACGCCGACGACGGTGAATTGGGCCCGCCCTGGTTGGTCCCGTTGCCGGTGGCGCCGTAAATGTTGCATTTCGGTCCATTGACAAACAGACTGTTGCGAAACACCACCGACGCCGTATCGCCGCCGGTCGCCGGGGTTCCGCTGCCCCAGGGCACACCGTTCACAAAAACCGGCACACAGCCAAATCCGGTCGCGCTGTTCCACGCAAAGTTGTACCCGTCAAAGATCAACTGATGGGTCGAACCCCCGGTCTTGTTGCAATAAATCCCCGGCCCGTCGTTGGGAAACGGCTTCGGCACTGCCGTAGTACCCGGCGCCACCCCGCCCGCAACTGCCGAATTGGCCATGACAAACGTGCAATCCGCCCCGACCCCGTCAGGGTTGGCGAGGGGATCAGAAGCAATCTGGGCGGGATCCTTCAGCCATGCCGGGTGCAGGTTGGTGATGTTCGGCATTTGCCAACGGGGCATGCCCACCGCATAATCCACCCCCGCCACGTTCCACGGCGGACGCACCGGATAAACCTGCGGTTGCAGGCTCGCCGCAGCGTTCCAGTTCCCTGCTGCACTGGTTCCCGCCGGATAGGCTGTCCCGGCGGACCCCTGCACGGCATAGCCGCGGAAAAACGTCGGGATCTGGATCGATCCGCCATTGTAGCAGCCATCGCTGTCACTCCCATCCGCGGTGCAGGGCGTGCCACCCCATACCACCGGATGGCCATGCGCTGTCGCTGCACCGGCACCGGCCAGCAAAGCGACCAACACCCCGGATCGAATGATCTTTGCCGCCGGTCTGGTCTTGCCCATGCTCATTGCTCCCGCTGCCACGCAGCCGCCGTCGCGTCCCAGCGAATGCGCAGGCCCGTATTGGCGGCCAAGGCCGATCCATTCGTCCACCCGGTCACTGCCGGCGAAAACGTCAGCGCGGTCACTGCACCGGCATAATTGACGAACTGGATGACATGCCCGTCGCCGCTGGCGGTCGGCAGCGTAACGGTCTGCGATGCCACCGTTGCAGTCTGGGTAAACCGCATCAGCGAGGTATTCGCCGGCACGGTATAGGCGGCTCCGGTCAAGGCATAGCGCACACCCGACGCATCGACAGTCGCGCCATTGGCAATGAACGGTGATCCAGCCGATCCGGACACACCAATCGCCGTACCACTGCCGGTCATCGTCACGGCACCGGCCCCGCCACTGATCGCAAAAGTCGAAGACAGCGTCGTCGTCACGGGAAAACCCCCCGTAATCACTTGCGAAAACGCCGGAGAAACTCCCACCGTGGGCGCAGCCGTATAGCCGGCTCCCGATGATGTCAGCGTGATCGTCGCCTTAAGCGTCCCCAAACCGTTCTCGAAAGCCCAGCTCGCGGTCGGATAACCGCTCGAACTCGCCAGCGTCGGCAGCGTGGTGCAGGTGGATGATTTTTTCGACAGCGCCGTACCCGAAGACAGCGGTTTGGCCCAATAATAGGCATTGCCGCTCGATGCTGCGATCGATGCCGCGGTCACCGCGCCGCTGCTCACCGTAGTGACCGTGAAATAGGCCTGCCCGCCGCCGACCAGGTTGCCACCGGATTGCGGATCAATCATCCAGATAGTGTCGCCAACCGAACAACCCGCACCACCGGAAATCGTCGGCACGCCCGCCATCACGATCCCGCCAAGCGACGCCGCAGCCCCACTGCCCACACCATTGGTCGGGGTAAAAGTCATGGCAGGCAGGCTCCCGGCCAATGCCGCACTGGTCCAGTTGCTCGGATTTCCTCCGCTCGGCGTCCCCAGGTTGATCGCCGTAACCCCGCCAGGATTGCCCAGCGATGCCGTATAGACCGCGCCGGCGCTCACCGACGACGCCGCCATCGTGCCATAGCTGGCAAAGACCGGCGCACAGCTTGGCGTACAGACAATGCCGTTGAACGTTCCCGGCGTCGTAAACGTGCCGTCCTTGGAATAGACATAGCCGTTCACAGTATAATTCGCGGCGTTGTCCCACCATGACGGTGATGTTCCGCCTAGGGTGCCGACATGCAGTTCGGCGTCATTGATCTTCAGCGTTGACACCCCCGAGGCCAGCGAAAACAGCGGCCCCGACTGAAACGGATTGTGGTCGCGATAGCGAAACGAATTGAGTACCGGCGCGCTCGCGCCCGTGATCCGGAAAATCGAAGTCAGCGTGGTATTTTCGCAATGCAGATCCATGTTGAGAAAATCGTTGCCCACGCCGTTGGCAAACGACATCACCACACACGGCGTGCTCCCGCTGGAATAGGCATAGCTCGATCCGGTGAATGAATGGCGATAGGTTCCACCCAGCCACAACGGAACCGTACCCGATCCATAGGATTCAAACAGGCACCCGTCGCATTCATCTTCATTGAACGACGAAAACACGTTCTGGGTATAAGTCTGCCCGGTAAACGCCGACTGGAAATTGAAATAGTTCGACCCATCCCAGATCGCCACATAGGCGTTCGGGCTCCAGTTGTAGAACCCGCCATGATCAATCTTGGTCGTCTCCGAAGACCGGTTGTAATAGGCCGCCGTGGAAAAACACCCGGTCAACGTCGGCTTGGTCAGCAACACATGATCCGCACCGGTGGCAAGGCTGGTCGTCGCGCGTGCCAGCACCAGCCCATAACTCGGCGTCTGTCCGGTGGTGCACGATCCATAGACATTCAGCCCGATGATCGTCATTTGCCCGGTGCCGGTGGCATCAATGCACGGGGTCCCGTTGGTCTGGCAGGAAATCTGCGTGCCCAGCGCATCAAACACCAGGCCCGCCCCATACAGCGCGGTATGCGCAGACCCGCTGTTCGGCATGCTGGTCAGGTTCAGCGTCGTCTTGAACGTGCAGTTTCCCGGCGGCATCACCAGCCGCCCGGGAAATCCGATCGGCCAGCTGTACGACGAAAGCGCCGTCTGGTTGCGAATGGCCTGCACGGCCGCGTTCACCGCCACCGCGTCATCATTGCTGCCATTGCACACCGCGCCATAATCGGCGGCGTTGAACACACCGGTCGGCGTTGAACGCAATGTACCGGTCGGCGAAGGTGCCGCCACCAATTGGTCGGCATGCGCCAAAGAAACCTGCACCAGCGCGATCAATGCGGCGAAAAATGCTGCAAATTTCATCAATAGGTCTCCAAAACGCCGATCGTCTGGGTGCCACTGGCCGCGATGCCATAGACCGCCGCCGTCGTGTTGATGGTGATCGCAGCGCCGGCGGCCAGTGGCATGCCGGCCGCCGTGGTCACGCCCGCTGCCCCGACAAACACTGTCGCCGAACCGTTGTTCTGGATCGTCACGGCAATCCGTCCGGTCCCGGGTGCACCGGTCCGCGCCGCGACGATCAGCCCGGCAGAACTGCCAATGCTCGCCTGCGAAGCAGCAAAAGCCCCCGCACCGACCGGTTGCGCCGATGGCCAATTGGTCACATGCGCCAGGGCCCCGCCATCGCCGTTCAGCGCAGGCTGGTTGGCCGCAGTCGCTGCCCCGCTAGGCAGCGGCAGCGCGCTGGCGCTGATCGGTTGCGTGGCCTGCCAGAATGTTCCGGAAACCGGCACCGCAACGCCACTCGAATTTCCCTGAATGGTTACCGGGTATGCGCCGGAAGTGCCTGCAACGGTTATCCCTTCCACCCCGCCGATATTCACCCCATGGGTGGTCTCGGCCGGGATCGGGGCGTAAATCGAACTTGCCAGAATCACCGTATTGGGATCGAGCACGTTCACCGGATTGGTTGTCGTGCCCAGCGGAACTCCGTTCTTGTCGAGGATCACCGTGGCGTCGGCACTGGCGGTCTGGTTGTTCTTCACATAAGTCGGTGTCACCGTCTGGCCAAACAGCGGCGCACCGGTCATCAGCCCCAGCGCCGCTACCGCAACGCAAAGTCGCTTAGTCATGATCCTGGCCCTCTTTTTGCGGGGATTGCGGTTCGGTCGAATTGGTGCCCCAGATCAGCCCGCCAATCGCCAGCGTGATTGCCGGGATATAGACCGTCAGCGATCCGAACAGTTGCCCCCAGGCCCCCACGTCGATCAGCTTCCTGATAATCGATACCGCTGCCAACACCGGCAATCCGATCAGCAGCACGATCGCGATCATCAGCCCGACCAGCCGACCAATCGCTACCGTTTCATTGTCGGCGCCGGTCAGCGCCTCTCTCAACCAACCCATGCCAAGGCCTCCGCCTGAATGCGGTCAACGCGGGCCAGCCAGCCCTTGCCGAACACTGAAAATGTCGAAAGTTCGCGGTAATAATCCCGCCGCGACTCGCTCAGCCGGTCGATCAGCTTGGCCACGCCAATGCCGCCGGCATAAGCCTGCACCGCGCGCAGCGTCGCCGCCCCCATCCGCCCGTCCGGCTGCGCCCCCACGATCAGCTGCAGCGCCCTGGTCGCCCGCGCCGGGCCGGCATTCACCGCGAAATCGAATGTCGCCAGCGCAATCGGCAGCGGCAGGGCATCGCCCGCCACTTTGTCCCAGAACCACGCCTTGTACAGCGGCGACACTTTGGCCGGGGTCAGGCCGCGCATCACCGCCACCGATGCCGGCTGCCCGCTCCACGAATGCCAGCTGCGCGCGGTCACCCCCAGATTGGTCGCCCCGCCCGGATCGCGGCTGTCATCGACAAAGCCGCCTTCCTCCTTCAGCACCGCCATCAGCGCGTCGGTAAACGTGCGGGTCATTTCCAGAAATGCCCGGTGATGATCGCGCTGATCCCGCCAATGATCGCGCCAACCCCGGCCAGCACCCACCATGCGCCGCGCAACTGGCTCTCGCGCGCCTCGATCCGCGCCAGCCGCTGGTCAATCCGGTCAAGCGTCTGCTCCACCCGGTCAAACCGATCTTCCATCGCTGCCAGGCGTCCTTCCATCCGGCCAATGTCCCTGTGCAGGTCGCTGTGGGTCAGTTCGCTCATGCCGCGCTTACTGCGCCAGCCGCACGACCACCGTTCCGGCGGTCAGCGTGATCGACAGGTAATAGGTCGCCGCAGCATCGGTCTCGATCTGGACCGGTTCGTTGACGATGCTCCCGCTCGCCGCGGTAAACACAAACGATCCGATCGGCACACTGTCACGGGTCAGCGCCAATTTGCTCACGCCCCCATCGGTCGATCGCAACAGCTGCGCCGTCCCGCTCGCCGCAGCCGTGGCATTCAGGGTCAGCCACAAGGCTCGCGCCAATTGCGGGGTCATTGGCCCCAGCACATGGCTGGCGGTATCGCTGATCGTGGCGGTCACCGGCGTACTCGCGGCGCCCACAAACGGCAGCGTCAGCGTGTTCAGCGCCGCATTGCCGATCGCCTGGTTGGCCGCCGTCGCCGCCCCGTTCAACGATCCCAGATTGACCGTGCCCACTGCATTGTCGCTCGCCGCCAGCGCGGTCACGGTCAGCTCCGCAAAGGTTCCGTCGCCCATGTCAACCAGGCGCTTCTTGACCACATCGCCAACAAACCCTGGCAACAGATCGGGGGTCAGAATATCGGCCATGCATCACTCCTTGCGCCCGATCGCTGCTCGATCGGCTGGGGCTGGTGGTGGAATTGACGCGTGACCGACCCGTTCCCGGTCCATCGTCACGCAAGTGGTCAAACGTTTCCCGGGCGTCACCCGCCCGGCACTCGCTCGCGGGCCGCAATCGCTGTCGCAGTTTTCGTGCAACCCAGCGCTCCGGCCGGCGCGGGTGAGGGAGCTGTCGTCATGGCTCAACGCCGGTGCGCAACACCCCCAACCGAGCAGCGCCAACCCAAATCCCGAACATCGCACCGGGGCATCAACCAGGCCCGCGATGCCAAGGCCTTATGGCTGATCCGACAACCTTTGGATCGCACTTGCTACCGCGCCATCCATCGCCGCCCCATCCGCCGGATCGATCCGGTTCAACCCGGCCCAGGTCGTCGCCCGGCCACATACCGCGGGCAGCGTGGCGTCGGGTATCGCCCCGCCCGTGGCAAACTCGTGCCGCGCCAGCGCATCAAGCACACCGGAACGCAGGTCCCCACCCCCGGGCAGGCTCCTGCCGCTCTCGATCGCATCCTGCGCTCCCGCCAGCCGGGCCAGATCGCCAAGGTCCATCGTTCCCGCCAAGGGCGCCAGGTTGATCGCGGCAAACCCGCCGGGATCCTGCCGCTGCATCAATTCCAGCCGCAAGGCCGCCGGTCCATCGGCCGCCGGCGCCACCGGAGTCACGGCCATCGCGCGCAACGCCCCATCCACCGCTGCCAGATTCGCCGGCAACAGGCTGCTCGCCACTTCAGGCGGCAAATCGGCAACGCTGCGGATTGTCCGCGGCGCTCCCGCCAGCAGCCCGATCGCCTGCCGCCCACCGGCCCGGTCCGCCGCCGCCAATTGCGCCGCGTCCGCCGCCATGCGCTGCTGCGCCACCCCCATGGCCAAGGCGCGATCGGCCTCGCTCAGATCATCGCGCCCGGCAATCCGGCTCACCATCTCGGGCATGTCCCAAACGCGCGGCACATCGGTGCCACCCACCATCGCCGCCGGCCCCCCGGCACTGCGCAACAACGCGCCCGCATCGGCCTCACCACCATCGATCGTGGTCGCGCGCAGATTCAGCGCGGGCCCGGCACTGCCAATCACATGGCTGGCAGTCACCATATCGCCCGGCGCCACCGCCGCCAAACCCAGCCCGCCATAGCGCGCGCTGCTGCCGTCGGGATGCACCACGGTCACCGCGCCGTTGTCCGCTGCGCCCCCGTTCGCCGCAACCACGCCTCCGGCAATCGGATAGACCGCCCCCCCCGGCATGGCCGCCACCGCCAAGCCACCCGCCGCCGGTGCGTCAGCCGACGATGCCGCGCCACTGCCTGCCGCCGCCTGGTTGAAAACCGCCTGCATCTGTGCATCGCGCGCCGCCTGGCCCACCTGCGCATAGGCCAGTTGATAGGCTGCCGGCGTCAGTGTCCCGCCCCAACCGTCCAGCAGATGCGCCGCAATTTCCGGCTCGCCCGCCATCAGCGCACCGCCCACCGCATGGGCAACCGCGCCGCCCACCGCCTGTCGCGCCGTCTGCGCCCGCTCCTCCTCGCTCGCCATCGGCCCGACCTGGCTTGCCGCCAAATCGCCGACCGCCGACAACCCCGCAGCAAACCTGCCAGGTTCCAGCCACGCGATCCCCGCCTGCCGCTGCGCCGCCTGCATCGCTTGATCGTCCAGCACGCTGCGCTCAACCATGGCCTGGTTCAGCGCATGCCCGGTAATCCGCGCCGCCGCATCGTCCACCACCGGGCCGATCCCGGCGTCATAGGCCGCCACCATCCCCGGCGATCCCAATGCCTGGCGTCCCTGCTCGACGATCCCGGCCAGGTCATTCAGCGCCGCCGGTTGCCCGGCCACGCCTGCCGCCCCCGGCAGCGCGGCATGGCTGCCCACCACATCCTCGATCGTCGCCGCATCGCGCAACGCTGCGGCGCGCCCCGCCGTATCATCGGCCAGTCCGGCGATCGTCCCGTAAAGCACGGTCCGGTTGCCCAATTCGGCGCCCCCGGTCACCAGCGCGCGGCCAATCGCCCCCGCCAGCGTCGGACCGGTCGGCGCGACAAACCGCGCACGATAGGCCTCAACCGGCACCACTGCCGGCGTATAGACCGGCGCCCGCATCACAGCCCCAACTCCGCCTTGAACGGCGCATACTGGCTCGATCCGCTCAGAATCGAACCACCCGACCCTTGGCTCATGCCGAATTGGTTACCGCCGGCCAAACCACTCGCCGCGCTGAACAGTCCTCCCACCAGCGCGGCACTCGCCTTGCTGCGGTCCATCGCCGCCTGGCCCAGATCATTGGCCACCGCAATGTCCGCCCCCATCAGGTTCTGGTTGCCTTGCGTATAGAGCCGCGCCAAACTCTCCTGACCCAGAATCTGCGTATCGTTCAGGGCATTGGCTGCCGTGCCATACCCGGTCGCATCGCCATTCGCCGCCGCCAGCGCCCGCTGCTGTCCGCTCACCGCCGCCATCTGCCGATATTGCTGCAACGCCGCGTCCCGCAGGTTCTGCTGGCCAATCTGCGCCGCATTGCTCTCGGCCTGGGCATTGGCATCTGCCGCCGCCGCCTGCGCCCGCGCCTGACCAACCGCGTTGGCCACGCCGATCCCGCTGCCAATCGCGCCCAGTCCCCCGGCAATCAGCGGAACAATCGGTGCACACATCACTTGTTCTCCCGCTTGAAACGTCGAAACGCGACCCCGCGCACCGCGATCAGGTCTGCATCAACCGCAAATCCCCAATGCTCCAGCAACCGGATCGCCGGCCGGTTTTCCGCCGACACGAAATTGCGCAGCACCCGGCCATGCTCGTGCATCGCCGCAATGATCTGCGGTCCCCGGCAGATCAGGCAGCGCGCCGCCTGGCCCACCCGATCGCTCCCCAAAAACCAAGGAATTGCCTCGCCCTCGGCCGCCGATCCCACCACCACGCCAAACATCGCCTGCGGCACATCATCGATCAGCGCGGTCCACACCCGCGCACTGGCAATCACCCCATGGCTTAGCGCCTGCGCCGCATTGCGGCCCATCGCCTCGCACTCGATCCGGTCGATCGCGCGCAAGCGCGGCGCCAGGTCGCGGGCATGCTCATCCATCCCGGCCACCACCACGATGGCCGGCGGTTCACCCCGCCTCAACCGCCAATCACCGGATCGACGGCAATCCCCAACAGCGTGAACGGCATCGGCACGGTCTGATTGACCCACACCGTGCATTCGGTCCGCACCTTGTTGTCCATCGTCATCAGATAGGTCCCGTCAAACAGGCTGCCAGCCGGATCGGTTACATGCGGCGGCACCGGAAACAGATCACCGCTGCCAATCCCGGCATTGACCGGCCCGCTCTCGCGCAACGTCAGCACCGCCCGCGCCGGATTCTGCACTCTGCCGATGTTCGACCCGCTGCCCGGTTCGGAAATGCGCAGCGGCAAAGTCTCCACATCCACCGCATAGGGCAGCCCGAACGACACCACCGATCCCGTGCCGATCTCTGCCGGCAATGTCACCGTGCCGTTGGTCACCGTCAGCCCGGTCACCGGCACTCCGTCTACCAGTCCGGCCACATTGGTCGCGCCTTCCAGATGCCACAGCCCGCTGAAGGTCGCTTGCGGCGAGGCAAAACTGGCCGACACCGCGCAATCGAGAAAGCAGCACTCCGCCAGCGTATCCCACCAATGCGACACCATCCGCTCGACAAAACAGCAACTCGCGCCGGCAATCGTGCGCTCGACGATCAGATAGACCCGGTCCTCGCCATCTTCGGTAATCGAACAGACCGACAACACGCTCCCTTCGGTCTCGCACTGGGTCCAGCCCCACACGTTCTGCTCCTGCTCCCAGGTAAAGCACAGCAGCACACCGTCATCGCGCACCGCCCAGATCAGCGATCGCGGCTCCCGGCTGTAACACCACGAAACAATCGTATGACCCTGAAAGAAATGCGGCGAAAAAATCGTCACGTCATTCGCGCGCAGCCCGTTGATCGCAAAATCATACCCCAGACTGCGCACCGAACTGCCGATCGACGGCACATAAAACACCACATTGTCCACCACCAGCGGCGGCAGCCGCGATGAACCCCGCCCGACCTGGCGCTGGATCAACGGCGGCGCGGCCCCGTCCAACGGTCCGCCATTGCCGTCACCCAGAATGTCGAACACGCTGTCACTGGTCAGCGCCAGCAGCGATGTCGTCGATGTCAACTGGTTCACCGCATTGACCTGCCCGGCCATGATCGCAAAGCTCATGCTGTCATCGGCGCGCAGCGGCGTCGAATAATCCATGTTCTCGATCAACGCCGATTTCGATGCCCAGATCCCGTGCGGCACATTGCTCGTCCGTGCCCAGATCGCCCGCTGCTGGAACAGCGTCACCGTCGAAGGATAATTGCCGGCACTCGCAAACGGATTGTTCGCCAATGGCGGTGCCTGATCATAGGCCGGCCCGATATTGTCATCGACAAAGCTCAGGCTGGTGGTCGTGCCGATATAGCCATAAAACTGCGAATTGTTCGCCTTGTACACGTTGTACCGCGTCGCCCCGCTCACCGCAGCCCACGCCAGCGAGTTGATATTGCGCTTCAGCGTCAGATCGTTGGTCGCCGTGGCCGCCGGTGAAGCCCGGCTTTCCTCGGAGGTCTCGTCATTGACCGCCGTCACGCAATATGTCGCCGGCTGCGGAAAATAGTTCAGCCCGTTGTTGGCCGCATCGGTATCGCCGATCGACGCGATCACCGAACAGGTCGGCGGCGGCGTGATCGACGGAACAAACTGCACCGTCGCAAAGCTCCATGCCGTGTTGCTCGATCGTACCAATTTGGTTGGCGGATGGTTCAAATGCGCCAGATACAGCGTATCGGCGGTCTGCTCGAAATCAATATCGGCCAATTCCACCCCGTTGTACGGCGATCCGGCCTGATAAACCCGTGCTGCCCCCATCTCAGTCCGCCTCCGTGCGATACCGGCCCAGCCCACCGCCATATGTGATCACCGGCGGGACCGGCGCCGGGGCCGGGGCCGGGACCGGCGTCGGCGGCACCACCACCGGCGGCGCGCTGTTCGCGGTGCCGCCGGTGCAGCCCGAAAACGCCGCGCATCCGCTCGTATCGGCATTGATGGTGATGGTGTTCGGGTCGATCACCGCCACCACCTGCCAGGTGCGGAAATTCAGCTCCGCGCCCATGCCGCCGGCGACGCCATCGATATAGATCAGATCGCCCACGGCAAACCCGTGATACGCGATGCTCACATGCGCATTCACCGCATTGGTGATCGCGGCAATCGGCTGCTCGCTCTCCAGCACCCGGCCGCCCATCGCGCAAGGCGCCATATAGCCCTGGCCCAGTTCCAGCGCATAAGCCTGCGTCATCGAAAACTGGAACGGGATGATCCGCGTCGGCTGCGCCGGATTGATCACCGCACCAACCAGCCGCGTCCCCGGGCGCTTGGTCACCCCGCCATATTTCATCACGATCACATTGCGCGCAGTGCGCAGCGCCGCCTGCCAGGCGTCGACATCAAACCGGCCATACAGATCGGGCGCCAGTTCACCCTTGCTGAAATTGACCTGGGGGATTCGCGCCGTCACAGCTCGCTCCCGATGCCGCTGCGGGCATAGGCCGCCTCGCTCACAAAATTCAGCGGACGCCGCACGCGCTGGTTGCAGTCTTCGGCAATCGCCCGCGCCCGCGCCCGTTCGGCGGCCATGCCCAATTGCCCGGCCAGCGCGATATCCTTGCGGATCGGCACCGCCACCCGCGCTGCCAGTTCCAGCACAAAGGCGCGCATCACCAGTGGCGGCAGCGTGGAAACATCGGCAATCGTCGCGACATAGGCCAGCGTGGCATCGCACACATTGCTGTAAATCAGCCCGCCCTCATGCAAAAACGCCAGCGGCATCGCGTCCTGCAGCGGAAACGGAAACGGCCCGCCCCACGGCAAAACCTGCGCCGCGTCCTCCATCGCGCGGATCGCCAGCGGCCGCGCACAATTGCCCGGCACGACATAGGCCTGCGTCCACTCTGCCGGCCGGTCGTTGGTCGCCACGGTCAGGGCCGCGCGGGTCACCGCCCAGCTCCAATCCGACCACAACGACAATTCGGCCAGCAACGGCGTGGCAAACCGGCTCACCTCGCGCGCTTCGATCGAATTGTCGCTCACATCGGTAATCGGCCCGGCAGCAATCTCCGCCAGCGCCATGTTGCAGATGTCGTCAAGCGTTGCCATGCAGCATCATCCTGTCCCATCACAGGCGCGCGTGGCCGCCGCCACCCCGCCCGATCGGTGCGGAACGCGCCCGGCTTGCCGTTCGCGTCCCGCACCGCTCTCACGCCCCGGTCACTTGCCGGCAGATGCCGGATTGCGACCAGACCTGGCCGGCACTACCGGCTGCTCGCTCTCGATCAGCTCCCACGCCAGCCCGGGCACTTCATCACTGGCAAACACCTCGCCGGTGTCGACCAGCCGCCCGCTGCTGTTCAAATAGATCGGCTCGCGCGCGCGATACTGCGGCATCACGCCCCGCCAAAGGTGGTGTTGCTCTGCCGGCCGGCGACGATCTCGGCATTGATCGTGCCGGCAGTCGCGGTGCCCACCACGGTGTAATACAATTGCACATAGCGGGCGCTGGCCTGCTGCACGATCCGCGGCACATGGAACTGATACCCGGTCACCAGCGCCGACGCCGGCGCAACTTCACCGGCATCGACCGTGGTCCAGGTCACCCCGTCGGGAGAGGTCTGCACCGCCACCTGCAACGACGTCAGCCCGGCAAACGCCGAAGCCACCGTCACCGCAAGATCCAGGCGCGCCCCTTCGCCAACATTGCGCACCAGGGGAACGCTCGCGCCATAGGGGGTCCCGGTCGCACCCAGATCAAGCATGTTGGTCGACGGCGCCGAAACGGTCACCGCCTGCTGGCTGCTGAACACAAGCGAAGTGTCAATGATCATGAAGCAATATCCTTGTCCATCAACCGACCGGGGCAGGGGGCATCGCCCCGGCCCGGCCGGTCTTGGTTGAAACTCACCAATTCGGTAAATTTGCGCGCGGTTAGGAAACCAGCGTTTCGGTGTTCAACAGCGCATCGGTCTCGCGGATCGGCATGCCCCGCCAGGTCAGCACTTCCTCGCCCTGGATTTCCATCGGGGTCAGCCGGACAAAATTGTCCACCCCCGACCGGCCATTGGTGCCTTCGGCATCCAGCGCCTCCAGCAGCGTGCGGTTCATATAGATAACGGTGCGCCCCGGGCTGATCTGGCCTTCGGCTTCCAGCCGGTACGACCGGCGCCCCTGCAGCTTGTAATAGGCATGGCGCATCAACGGGTTCAGCGCGACACTGCCCGAAATCACGCTGGGCACGTCAATGTTGGCCACCCGCGCATTGTACCGCCAGTCCTTGACACACAGCCCGACATGCTGGGTAAACTTCTCTTCCTTCACATAAAACGGGTTGCCATTGGGATCGAGCACGCGCTGGCGCCCCATATCCTCGCGCTGCACCCCGCCGGGAATGCTGTCGGGCACGATCACGCTGGTCTGCATGTCGCCATGGGTCACAAACCAGATCGAGGTATTGTTCGAACCCGATGCCCCGGCGCTGATCACATTGGGGTTCTGCTGCGAATTGAACCGCGGCCCCAGCCCATGGAACTGCTTGCCGTTGACCTTCACGTCCGAATACCAGATCGCGCTTTCGATGGTCTGGGCAATCGCTTCCAGAAAGCCCTGGCCTTCGACCAGCCTCAGCTTGGCCGCTTCCGCCGGCTTCAGGTTCAACAGACGTTCGTCAACGCTCGACAGACCTTCGACAAACCCGGTGGTGTCCTTCACCTCGGTATAATTGCCCTTCGATTGGGCAATACCCTGGTACAGCGCCCCCCACGACACCGACGGCAACCCGGTGCGGATCGACGAACGATGCTCGGTCCCGCTGTTGCAATTGATGACATTGGCGTCCTTCATGAACGGCGTCAGCTGGGTCAGCGCCTCGACCACATCGCCGATGCCGTCGCTGCTGGCCTTCAGAACGTCGATCAAATTCCAGTATGAACTGCCAAGAATGGCCATAACCATGGTCTCCTGATTGTATCCCGCAAAGACGGCGGGCACGGGGAATGCCGGCAAAAAAGGAACATCAGGCGCGATGCGGCCGGCATCATGCGCTCCTTGGGTCACCGGCCCCGCCAGCGGCGCCGGTGGATCGCTTCAACGCGTCTCGTTGGGATACAATCGTTCCCACACCGGGCGGCTGGTGCTCGGTGCGGTCATCGGCCGCACCAGCCCGCCATCTTCGCTCACCATCTCGCCCAGCCGGCGAAACGCGCGGATCATGTCGGGATGATTGCCAAACCCGCTGTCATTCAACGCCTGGCGAAACGGATGCCCCTGCACAAAACCCAGCGCATCCAGCCCCTTGGCGGCCAGATGCTCGGTCTGCGCGCGCTGCGCCCCGCCAATCTCGGGATCGGCGACAAACGCCTCGTACCACGTCTTCTTCTGCGCGGCGGCGGCATCTTCCATCTGTCGCACCAGCGCGTCCTGCGTCCTTGCCATGATATCGCGCGCCACCGGCAACAGCTTGTTGGCCGCCTCGTTGCTCAGCCCGATCTCGCGCAACACCGGATCGGCATTGGTCACCAATGCCGGGTCCATCGCAAACCCGTCCAGCGCCAGATCATACCGCTCCGGCACCACCGGCACCGCGGCAATCGCGCCATCGGCCGCCGTCCCCACACTGGCCAGGCTCGTCACCGCGCCGGCCGGCGCTGCTTCACCCTCCGGCAGGGAGCTCGTCATAACGGGCGGCGTCGCGGTTGGCTCTTCGTTCACGCACGGTATCCTTGTGGTTGCTCGCCTCTGCCAGGCACAGGCTCAGGGTGACCATTCCATCGGGGTCGGCGCCGCGCACCGCTTCGCTCTGTCCGGCATGCGCCATCAGCAGCAGGTCAAAACCCAGCGCACGGCGCCCTTCCAGATGGCCCAGGTCGCGGCCTTGCGCCGCACTGGCCGATACGCTCTGCCCCAAAATCCCGGCGGTTTGGATCGCGGCCAGCAAAAACCGCCGAAACTCCCCGCGCGACAACAGGAACTCGGCATCCTTCGCATCAAATGCCATGCACATTATCCTGCAAATTCAGGGGAAAAGATCAGGCCGGCGGCAACATCCGCGCCAACAGGCTGTCGCCATTGCCCACATCGGTCGCCGCCAGCAGCCGCGCCGCATCGGCCGCCGCCTTCATCGCCGGCATCGCCGCCAGCGTCTGCGCGGTGGCCGCCTCGGCCGCGCGCGCCTTGCGCAATTTGGCCACTTCGCGCGCCGGCCGGATCAAGCGCGCCGGCGCCCCGGCGCGATAGCCATATTCATCGACCGCCTCGTCAAAATCGATCTTGTCCAGCGCCTCGGGATGCACCGCCGCCAGATTGCCGACAAACCCGACCACCCGCTCGATCTGGCCCAGACCGACCATCCGCTGCATCTGCTGCAGGATCGACACGAACTCCACGTTCAACTGCCGCTCCGACAGCGCGCGCGGCACCGGCGGCAGCATTCCGCCGCGCTGCAAAATGCCAAACCCGCGCTCGATCGCCACTTGCAGCTTTTCATTCGCCACACGTTCGATCACTGGCCCCAGCTGGGTCAGCTTTTCCTCATTGCGCGCGGCAATTTCCTCCACCGTGCGCGGCTGCACCCCGGCCATGTTGGTAATCGCGTTGAACAGATCGGCATAAGCGAGCGAATCGATCTGCCGCCGACACTTGTCCATCTCCTCGCCAATCGCCGCCACCGCCTGGTACGGCATTGGATAGGGGATAAAGATCTGGTCACGATCGACCCCGGCCGCCGCCACCACCCGCCCCGGCTCGCCGGTCAGCCGCACATTGGGCGGCGCAATCTTCTCGGGCTTGACCATCTGGTCGATCGCTTCGTTGCGCCGCTTGGCCTGCATCTGCAATTCGCGCAGCGCCGGCAGCGCTTCCATCCCCGGCGACACGCCATACGTATCCCCGCCCACGACATCCCAGCGCGGCGCCCAGAACGGCTGTTCATGATACCCGCCCAGCCGCAACAGCCGGTCCGACCGGTCCGCCGGGTCCCAATAGACCGATCGCCACGGCTTGGCACCAAACTGCTGCGCATCAAACTGCGGGTCGGGCTCGATCGCGTGATAGATTTCCACCGCCGCATCATACTGGCTGCGGTCATACAAAGACCGGATCATCGGCGAACAGGCCTCGCCAAAACTCTCGATCGCCTGCTTCACGCTCATCGGGCACACCCGGTACAGCGTGTCGGGCAGCAAGCGGTCCGACAGCCCGATCCAGTATTCGCCAAACGTCAGCGCATGGCACACCGCGCCGGCCGCCGGATGCTCAACCATCACGCACCCTTCGGTGCCAAACAGCCCCATCTCGCCATACCCGGCCTTCGCCGCGGCATAAAAATTGGTCGAAGCAAAAAACGCATAGAGCCGCCGCTCGACATCGCTCAGCCATGCCCGCACCCCGGGTGCTTCCATCACCGCCTGGTCGGCCAGGTTCAGCGTAAACCACGGCCGCGATGCACTCGACAGCCCGCTGGTCATGCCATTGGTCAGCGTGCGAAACGCCTCGATCCCGTGCGGGTCAAACAGCGTGCGGTTCCACATCCGCCGCCGCGCCCCGTTGATATCCTTGGTGCCGCGCAAAAACCGCGATCGCGCCGGCTGCGCAAACCGCGCAATCTGCTCGGCCTCGCTTTCATAATCCGACCGCACCGATTTCAACAAGGCCAGCCGCGTCTCGCAATGGCTGCGCAGGCTCTCAGGTTCGCTCATCGCGCTATCCGCCCCCTCAACCCAGTGTCGGCTTGGATACGGTCGGGCTGCCCAGCACCCCCTGCGGCCCGGTCACCATCCCGGCCAGCACCGTGCGCTGCCACGCCTGCGGATCGATCGCGCTCACGCTCGCACCCTGGTCGGGCAATTGCATCGGTTGCCGAACCGGGACGGTCGGGATCGTCGGGGTACTGCACATGCTCGGCTCCTGTCGTTGGCAAAACCCGGCATACCCGCGCCGGTCACATGTTTGGATCGCGCCCGCTCAATCCAGCTCGGTATAGCGGCTGTCCTCGCGCACCTCGCGCACCCGCGCCGGGTCCATCCAGTTGGGCAGCGCGCGCGGCAGCACCGGCTGCGCAAAAGTGCATGCCAGCGCATCGGCCCAATCGGGGCTGGGCAGTCCGCGCCGCTTCATGTCCGCCTTGCGCTCCAGCCGCACCCGCGTGTCATCGGCGGCAAAGCCATAAGTCGGCCCGGCCAGGTCATCGCGCAGCCGCGGCGTGGCGGGTATCGCCCCGTGCCGCAGCCACGCGCGCATCCGCGTCCAGATCTCCGCCCGCTTGTTGGCAGTATGCACCGCCACCCCGGGCTCCAGCTCGGCATCGCGCCCTTCGCCGCCAAACCACACTTCGATCACCGGCAGATCGCCAACCAGCTGGCGCAACCGGTCAACAATCGCCGCGCCGATATTGCCGGCATCGACCATGATCGCATCGGGCTGCCACTTCATCGCCGCCAGCGCGATATCGCCGGCCAGCGTCATCGCATCCGCGCCCGACCACGATTGCCACGCGCGCGATCGCGCATCGTTGCCACAGCGGATCGCCAGCACGCTCTCGTCATCGCCGTACCGCGCACAATCGACGCCAAAAATCACCGGTTCGCCCCCGGCCAGCACCGGCACCTCGCGCCCCTGCGCCGCCTCGATCTCGCGCTGGCCGATAAACTGCATCGCGCTCGCCGAAGGAAACCGCCCCTGCACACGCACCCGGACAATGTCCGAATCCTCGCCAAACGTGCGCACCAGTTCGTCCAGATAGGCCTTGTTGGTCCCCTCGACCGTCCGCGCGTCGATCTGCGCGGTACGCCACAGGGTCCGCTGCCGGCCAAAACACTCGCGAAACGCCCCCGTCGCATGCGTCGGATTGCCAAATGCCAGCCAGATGATCTCGGTATCGGCATCGGTCAGCGCCCCCAGCGCCACCTCCCACACTTTGTCGGCAATCCCGCTCGCCTCGTCAAACACCAGCACGATCCGCTTGCCGTGGTTGTGCAACCCGGCAAACGCCTCGGTATTGCTCTCGCTCCACGTCACCAGGTCGCACCGCCACGATTTCTCGCACCCCGCCATCGTCGAAATCAGCGCGGTCGCGCTCTGGCGAAACCAGCTCCGGGTCAGCGCCATCCCCGCCCACTTGGCCAGCTCGGGCGCGGTCTTGGTGCGCAATTGCGCCTCGGTATTGGCGGTCACGATCACCCGCGTATCGGGGCAGGTATCCAGCGCCCACTTCACCACCATCCCGATCAGCGCCGATTTGCCGATCCCGTGCCCCGATGCCCGCGCAATCCGCAGCGGCTGAAACCGCGTCACCGGATCGGCCAGATGCGCGCCGATCTCGCGCAACACCGCCCGCTGCCACGCGCGCGGCCCGTCCATCCCCGCCAGATCGGCCTCGCCCCAGCCAAACGCATACAGCGCATAGCCCAGCGGATCGGCCGCAAACGCGCCAATATCTTCGGCCAGCGTCAGCGCCGGATCACACTCCGTCGCCCCACTGTGCACCAGGCTCTCGTGCATCGGCATCCCCCGTCCGCGCTGCGTCCGCCGCACCCGCGCCATCGCGTTGCACCCGCAACCGCCCGCGTTGGATCGCAGCCAGCGCCTCGCGCGAACTCGCCAGCTCCAGATCCTGGCGCGGCTTGCCCCACGCCCGGTCCAGCACCGCGTTCGCCGCGCTCACCCGCGCGGTGGCGGGCGCCTCGCCATTGGTCATGATCGCCACCAGCGTCGCCAGCGCCTCGGCACTGTGCGTGCGCGCCATCGCCGCATCACCCCGTCCGCGCGTCTGGGACACCGCTGCCACCGCTCTGGCCCGCCGCACCACCGGCTTGCGCTCACCCGGTGCCACCACTGCCTTACGCGGCACAGGTCCGGCCATCGCCCGCCAACCCCCGGCTCCCGCGCCGCACCAGCGGCCGATCGCCATGCATCGACGGGTGCCGCGCGGTCTGCTTGCCCGTCGCCACAATTTCGACCAGCCGAAACCGCTGATACCGGCTCACCCGGATCAGCCCGCGCCGCTCCAGCTTGCGCACCAGCTTGGGCCCCATCGACGTCGAATTGAACCCCGCCGCCACTTCCAGATCGATATTCACCGGGCACGGCAAATCGGTCTCGGCAGCATGGTTGATCAGGCGATAGGCGATCCGCTCCGCCGGCCCCAGATCGTCAATCGACAGATCCGCGGGGCAGGGCAGGGGGCCCACGCCGCCATGATCGGCATCATCCCAGAATGCTTCCAGACAATCGCGACTGGCTCTCATCGGCGGTCCATCCTTCGCTGTGCAAAAATGGCGGCGGAAGCGCCCATTCCGGACACTCCCGCCGCCGCTCCGGCGCTGCGCCGTCAGGGGGAACGGTCGCGCGCACTGCAGGCGGGGCCGGTAACCGCGTCACCGCCAGGACAAGGCCGCACTTCGCGCGGCTTGCTTGTCACCACCGGCGCCATCGTCAGAGGAATCGGGCGACTCGGTGATTCAGCCTGCATGCCGATCAATTATCCCATAATCAGATAATTTGCATCGCACTTCGCAACTAAAATGGATATAATTCCCTTTTCAGATCATATCTCATCTGATATTGCACTCAAATCACCAGCCAAAGGCCCCCGCATGCGCCCCTTCGATGTCACGCTCGTCCGCCAGATGATGAAGGCACGCCGGATCAGCCAGACCAGCCTCGCCACCGCGCTCGGCCTGCCCGGCCAATCCGCCGTGTCCGCGCTGCTCGCCGGCAAACGCCGCGTCACCGTCGACGAAGCCGCCGCGATCTACGCGCTGCTCGGCCTCGATCGCCCGTCGGCCGAACCGCCGTCCGCGCCGCCCTCGGCCCGCGCCGGCAAACCGCTGCAGGATTATGGCGTCGTCCCGGTCATCGGCATCGCCGGCGCCGGCCGCTGGCGCGAAGCGGTCGAAGTCCCGCGCGGCTACATGCCGGTCCCGGCCGCACTGGCGGGCACAACCGTATTCGGCATCGAAGTCAGCGGCGATTCAATGGATCTGCTGATCGAAGACGGCGGCCTCATCCTCGTCGATGCCGGGCAAAAGGAACTAACCCCCGGCGGCGTCTACCTCATCGCCAACAGCGGCGCCGAAGCCACCGTCAAACGCTACCGCCGCGATCCCGCCCGCTTCGAACCCTGCTCGACCAACCCCGCCCACCAACCCTTTCTGGTCAGCGAAGACGATTTCTCGGTCCTCGGCAAAGTCATCTGGAAAAGCGCTCCGGTGATCTGACCGACAGGCGCATTCGGGGGTGCGATTGAAATAATCCGATTTTCAGATATTCGGCGACTTCGGCCTCACTGCCGCAGGTCTTTGCCCGATGTCCCCTCCGCCTGCCGCCCACCCCCCATGGTACGCCTGTGCCCGCGCCGGCCGCCTGCTCGGCGCGCTCGGTCCGCGCGATCTGCGTCTGGAACTCCATCGCGGTTGCCCGGGCCCCGATCGGCTCGCATGGCACGCCGATACCGCACGCGCCGCCCGCGTGTTCGCCGCGCTGAAACAGTTGCGCACCCGCGCGCGCACCGCAGCCGGGTCGCCGCCGCCAACCATGCCCACACTCGCCGATGCCCTTGCTACGCGGTTCCCCGATCCCGCCCGCTGGACAGGTCTCGACCCCGTCGATGCCACCCGCCGCTTCCGCGCCCACTTCCGTGATGCCGCCGCTCAGGCTGACCGCAACATCCGCTCAACCCCGCCCACCGCCTGCATCGCCGCCATCTCGAACGCCGCCGGCCGCCCGGTCAGATAGCCCTGAAACTCGTGGCACCCCGCCGCAATCAGCAATTCGCGCTGCGCCTCGGTCTCCACCCCTTCGGCAATCACGTCGAGATGAAAACTGCGCGCCAGCTTGACGATCGCGCCCACCAGCGTCTCCGCCTCGCTGCTATGGCCCAGATCGGCGACAAAACTCCGGTCAATCTTGATCTTGTCGAACCGGAACTGGTGCAACAACCGCAACGACGAATACCCGGTGCCAAAATCATCCAGCACCATGGCAAAACCCAACCGCTTCAACGCGGCAAAATTCTCGGTCGTCGCCGGCGTGTCGGTCAGCAGCGCAGTCTCGGTCAATTCAATGTCATACCGCGCCGGATTGATCCCCGCCGCCGCCGCAATCTGGATCATCCTTGCGGCAAACCCCGGTGTGCGCATCTGGATCGCCGAAACATTGATCGCCACCCTTGCATGCTGCCATTCGCGGGTCTGCGCAAACACCCGCCGCAGCACATATTCGCCAACCCCCAGGATCAGCCCGCACTCTTCGGCCAGCGGGATGAATGTGGCCGGCGGAATTGGCCCCAGATCGGCGTCATCCCACCGCAACAGCGCTTCATAGGCCCGCGTCGCCCCGGTCGCATCGACTTGCGGCTGATAGACCAGGTGAAACGCATCGAGCTCGATCGCCGCGCGCAGCTTGGCCTCCAGCACCCGGCGCGTCTGAAAGGCATCTTCCATTTCGGGTTCGTAAAAAATGATGCAGCCGCGCCCGCGCGCCTTGGCGCGATAGAGCGCCAGATCGGCCTGGCGCAGCGCCAGCGACGGTTCGCGCACCGTGCCGTCAATCACCGCCACGCCGATCGAGCACCCCACATCCAGCCGCCCGAATTCGCTGTCGATCGGCGTCAGCAGCATGGTCAAACAGCGCTGCGCCAGGTCAAACACCTGTTCGCGATCCGCTGCGCGCGATACCAGCACGAATTCATCGCCACCCAGCCGCGCGGTAAACGCGTGTTTCTCGCCACGGCTGATCGCGCGCAGCCGGTCGGCCATCACTTTCAGCAATTCATCGCCGGCCTGATGCCCCAGCGTGTCATTCACCTCCTTGAACCGGTCAAGATCGATGCACATGATCGCCAGCAAGGGCTGACGCGCCGGCGGCGCATCCAGCATCGCCCGCAGCCGCTCAAACAGCAACGCCCGGTTGGGCAGCAGCGTCAAGGTATCGTGATAGGCGAGATGCCGCGCCCGCATCTCGCTGGCCAGCAATTCGTCAACCACCACCGCGCTGCGCCGCACGATGGTCCAGGCCACCAGCGTCAGCATCGCCATCGCGCTGATCAACGGCATGATCATGCGATGCAGCAGCGCCGTCCCCGGCCGGCGCGGCACCCAGCTCAGCTTGGCAATGCCCGCACCATCGGGCCCGTGCATGGCCACGGTGGCGCGATCGGATGCCGGGTCGCTCGCCGGCACCAGCCGCAAATCGTCAATCTGGTATTTCGCGGCAAATGCGCTCAAAGTCTTGCCATCGATCGGCATCGCATTGATCGACACCGATGCGCGCGGCCCCTTGGGCTGGACATAGCCGAGATCGGGCTGGATCAGACTGGCCAGCACCACATAGACCTGCCCGTCGATCATCGCAAAGCCATTGGCCTGGATCGGCCGGGTAACCGGCCCTTTGCCTTGCGCATGGGGGCGGATCGGCCCGCGCCTGGCTTCGGCAATGCGGATCGGCACCAGCAAGCGCTCGACGATCCGCCGAAACGGCAAAAACTTCGCCGGCGCAACGTGACTGCCCTTGATATAGGCATAAGTCACATCGCCGTCACCATTGACGAAAAAACTGTGCGTGAAGCCATCAAAATTGTACAGCTGGTTGCCAAAATCCAGATCGGCAAATTCCACATCGAACTCGCGGTCAATCTTTTGCACCGCCTTGTCCCAATCGACTTGCGGAACCACCAGTTCGTTCAATTCCTGCACATGCTGGGCAAACCCGCTTTCGACCATGCTCTGTTCGCGCGCCACAGCGGTCTGATCAAAGCGATCGACCAGAAAAATCACCAGCATCACCAGCAGCACCATGGCTCCCAGTGTCATCGCAGCAATCGGCCCCAGCAGTTGCCGCTTGCGCGATTTTTCATTGATCTGGCGATTTCTGCCCAACGCCTGGCTCTATCCTTTTGGCAATGCCCTTCATCCAATCCGGGCAACAGTGCATAACCCGCGCGCACTAAGGCTTTGCTAACATTGCCTTGCGTTGCTTGCGGTGGCGGTCACCAGCCAACTGGCAATCCGCTCCATTTTGGCCTAACGGCATCAGCCATGCCGCACACGCCTGACCCGATCGAACCTCCCGGAACGTTCACCCGTTCCGCAGATGTCCCATGGACCATCTCACAGCGCCGCGCCGGCCTGCTCGCGCTCGCGCTCATCGTGGCATTCGGGTTCTGGACCTTGCGGGTGTTCCTCCCCGCGCTCGGCTGGGCGATCATCCTCGCCATTTCGCTGTGGCCCTGGCGCCAGCGCGCGGTCGCGCTCTGGCCGGCCGGCGCCGATTTCACCTGGCCGGCGCTGTTTACCCTGACTGTGGCGCTGTTCTTCGTGCTGCCGCTGCTGATGGTCGCCCATGCCATTTCCTCCGATGGCCATTTCATCATGCAATGGCTGATCGATGCCCGCGCCCACGGCATCGCCATGCCCGATTTCGTGCCGCACCTGCCGTTCGGCACCGCGCTCGCCGGCTGGTGGCAGGCCAATCTCGCTGACCCCCACGCGCTCGATGCGCTCAATTTGCCGGGCGCTGCCGGCCATGCCCCGCTCAACGCCGGCTCGCAGCTGGTCGCCGCCGTGCTCCACCGCGTGCTGGTGGCGATCTTCCTCCTGCTGATCCTGTTCTTCCTGCTGCGCGATGGCGATCGCGTCGCCCGCAGCCTTCATCTCGGCTGCGAACGCGCCTTCGGCGTGGCCGGCGTCAACGTCGCCGAGCAGGCGCTGCAGGCGGTGCGCGGCTCGGTCAACGGGCTGGTCGTGGTCGGCTTTGGTGAAGGTCTGCTGCTCGGCATCGTCTATGCGCTGTGCGGCGCCTCGCATGCCGCGCTGCTCGGCCTGCTCACCGGGTTGCTCTCGGCGGTCCCGCTCGGCGCGGTGCTGGCCGCCGCCGCTGCCGCCGCATCGCTTGCCGCCACCGGCCACATGATCGCCGCCGTCGTCGTCGCGATCATCTCTGCGGTGGTCATCTTCCTCGCCGATCACTTCGTGCGCCCGGTGATGATCGGTGATGCCACCCGCCTGCCGTTCCTGCTCGTCCTGCTCGGCATTCTCGGCGGGATCGAGGCATGGGGGCTGATCGGGCTGGTGGTCGGCCCCGCGCTGGTCGCCGTGCTCATGCTGCTCTGGCGCGAATGGGTCGGCTCGCAACGCGGCCCGCTCAATCCCCCGGCCGCCTGACCAGCCCTTCTGCGGATCATCCCCCATGCGTTACGCTTCGCTCACCTCGCGCATCCGCAGCAAAGGCTCCGACGCCTGGGCGCTGCATTTCGAAGCCGTCCGCCAGATGGACACCGGCGAAGTCCCCGCCGGTCACTACCTGCTGCTCTCGGTCGGCGATCCCGATTTCGAAACCCCGCAAGTCATCACCGACGCCGCGATCGCCGCGCTCACGGCCGGCCAAACCCATTACACCGAAATGTCGGGCACCACGTCGCTGCGCACCATCCTCGCCGATGATTACGCCGCGCGCATCGGCGCGCCGGTCTCGCCCGATCAGGTCACCGTGGTCGCCGGCGCGCAAAACGCGCTCTTCGCCACCTGCCTGACCCTGCTCGATCCCGGTGATCACGTCCTCGTGTTCGATCCGCTCTATGTGACCTATCGCGATACCCTCGGTGCCTGCGGTGCCATCCCGGTCGTCGTCCCGACCCGCTCCGAACTTGGCTTCGTGCCCACCGCCGCGGCGATCGAGGCAGCGATCACCCCTGCCACCCGCGCCATCCTCGTCAACGATCCCAACAATCCCACCGGCGCGGTCATGCCCCCCGCGCTGTGGCACGATATCGCCCGCATCGCCCGCGCGCACGATCTGTGGGTGATCGTCGATGAAGTCTACCGCGCGCTCCATTTCCCCGGCGAACCCGCACCGTTCACGCTCGCCGCACTGCCCGGCATGGCCGAACGCACCGTCGTGGTAAATAGCCTGTCCAAATCGCACGCGATGACCGGCTGGCGCCTCGGCTGGACCATCGGCCCGCCGCAATTCGGCGACCACGCGGCCAAGCTCAACATCATCATGCTCTACGGCGGCCCCGAATTCATCCAGCACGCCGCCTGCGTCGCGCTGCGCGAAGCCTCCCACCACGCCACGCGCATGGCAGCGATCTACGCCGACCGCGCCCGCGCCGTGATCACCACCCTCGCACGTTCGCCCGCACTGCGCCCGATCGCGCCGCGCGCCGGCATGTTCGTCATGGTCGATATCCGCGCCACCGGGCTGACCGCCACCGACTTTGCCACCCGGCTGTGCGAAACCGCCGGCATCGTCGTCCTCGCCGGCGATGCCTTCGGTACCCAGGCCGAAGGCCACATCCGCATCGGCCTCGTCCACGATACCGCCGTGCTCGAACCGGCCTGCCAGACGATCGCCACGTTCGCCGATCACCTCGCCACCACGCCGGCAGCATAGCCCCCGCAAACGCCGATTTGCGCTGACCGCCAATTCGCATTAACCATTGTGGCGTGGTCGGCAGCGGGGCACCAATGGCAGTACATATCCGGTTTCCAGCGGCGCGGTGGCTCGCCTACACGCCGATCTGGCTCCTGTTTCTCGCCGCCGCCCGGTGGGCGCTGCCCGGGCGCGGCGTCGTCGTCGATATCTATGTCCACGATCTCTACGTGGTCATCGACAGCGCCTGGCGCACGTATCTCGGCCAAGTCCCCAATGTCGATTACGGCACCCCGGTCGGGCCGGCTTACGCCTGGCCCTGGCTCGTCCTGCGCCGGCTCGAACCGTTCTCGCTCGCCACCATCGTCCATGCCGAATGGCTGGTGGCGTTCGTCCTGCTGCTCGGTGCCACGCTCACGCTGCCGCGCCGCCTCAACCCGCTCGCCTTCCTCATCGTCTGCCTCGCGCTGGTCACCGCCGCGATCACCCCGCGCGCGATGATGGGCCAGGTCGAAGGCCTGCGCCGCTATTTCAACGGCACCACCCTCGTCGCGCATAGCCCGCGCCCCGAATTGCTCTACAGCTACCGCATCGATTTCATCTCGCACCTCGCGCCCTACAACCGCTGGTGCCAGGCCGCGCTGATCCTGCTCATTCCGCTCCTGCTGGTCGCCCCGCGCGCCACCACCACCACCGGCTGGACCCGGTCACGCGATCCCGATCCGCTCGCCGCCCTGGTCATCGGCGCGGTCTTGGCCTTCCTCGCGCTCACCAAGGCGACTTATGCGCTCGGCGCCCTGCCGATCATCGCCATCGGCCTGTGGCAGGGTCAGATCAGCCGCAAAACCGTCGCGATCGCCGCCGGCGTCCTCGTCGCCCTGCTCGCGCTCGAACAGGCCAGCGGCCAGGATCTCCTTGCCTACCTTGCCGATATCCGCCGCGCCGCCGCCGCCACGGTCGATTTCTACAGCTATACCCACAACACCAAATATCACGACTTCGGCCTCAAAAACCTTGGCGACGGGGCTTTCCTGTTCGAAATCTATGCCGCTCTCATGGTGCTGGTGGTGTTCGGCCATTCCGGCCGCATGCCATGGCGGCTGGCGCTCAAAAACCATATGCGCGGCTTGCTGCTGGCCTTCCTCACCATCGCGCTGGTGCTGGCGATCAACACCCAGAATTTCACTCAGCACGAATTTCCCGCCTTGGGCCCGATCCTGATGATCTCCACCGTCTGGTTCGCCCACGACGCCCCCGCCGAACCCGCCAGCCGCGCCCGCCGCATCGCCATGGTCCTCGCGCTCGGCCTCGGCACGCTGGTCACCATCAGCTATGATATCCGCTCGATCACCCACGAAACCCTGCTCGCGCAGCGGGGCCAGGCCTGCTCCTTGCCGCAATGGCGCGGCACTGCGGGCGAGGGGCTGCTGCTCCCCGCCAGCGCCTTCGACAAATACCGCGAAGACGGCGAACCCTGCACCGCGCTCGCCGCCCAGCCGGCCAGCGCGCTCGCGCTCGACGACAAGGAATCGTTCCAGGTCGCCAAACTGATCGAGGCGCGCACCCTGCTGGCGGGCCATGTCCACCCCGACAGCCGCATCCTCGCGCTCGATTTCAGCAATCCCTATCCCGCCTTCACCGGCACCCAGGCGCCGCGCACCGCGCTCTTGTGGTGGGACCCGGGCCGCGATTTTTCCACTCACGTCCGCCCCGCTGCCGCCCCGCTGCTCGGCTCGGCCACGCTGGTCATGCAGACCCGCCAACAACCCCCGCGGTTCGATCTCGATTACGATCCCCTGTGGCGCGAATACGGTCCCGACGTCGCCGCACAGTTCACCCCCATCGCCGAAACCCCGCTCTGGCGCCTGTGGCAAAGGCGCCCTGTGCCGGCGCGCTGATCGCTGCCGCATCGCCCGCTTGTCAAACCGCCCGCTTTCCCGCACACCCCGGCCAGACAGGAGATTCCCGCCATTTCGCGTCGCGCCACCATCTACGAAATCGCCACTGCGGCCGGCGTGTCGCCCAAAACCGTCTCGCGCGTGCTCAACGACGAACCCTTCGTCAAAGACGTCGTCCGCGAACGCGTCAAGGCCGCGGCCAAGGCGCTCAATTACCAGCCCAATATCGCCGCAAAGGGTCTGATCACCCGCCGCAGCTTCCTCATCGGCCTCACGTACGAACGCCCCAGCCCCAGCTACGTCGTCGAACTGCAACGCGGCGTGCTCGAACGCCTCGCCGACGAACGCTACCGCATGATCATCCTGCCGTTCCGCGATGTCTGCGCGCGCCGCGACGATTTCATCGCCTTCCTCAAATCGGCCTCGCTCGATGGCGTCGTGCTCGCCCCGCCGGGCAGCGACGAACTGACCGTGCTCGATCAGCTCGATGCCGCCAATATCCGCTACGGCCGCATCGCCCCGCTGCTCGCGCTCGATCGCGGCGCCTGCTCGCTGCTCGACGATGCCGCCGCCGCCTGCGAAATCGCCACGCACGTGCTCGATCTCGGCCACCGCCGCCTCGCCGTGATCCTCGGCGATGCCACCCACGGCTCGAGCGCCGCGCGCACCACGGGCTATCACCGCGCCTTCGCCGCCGCCGGCCTCGCGGTTGACAGCGTCCCGGTCGAACAGGGCGATTACACTTTCGCCAGCGGCGAAGCGGCAATGCGCCGCATCCTTGCGCGCCCGGGCCCGCCGCCCACCGCGATCCTCGCCCAAAACGACGACATGGCAGTCGGCGCGATGACCGTCGCGCGCGAAGCGGGCCTGTCGGTCCCCGAAGACATCTCGTTGGTCGGCTTCGATGATTCCGATATCGCCCGGCTGGTCATGCCGCGCCTCACCACCGTGCGCCAACCGGTGTTCGACATGGCGATGACCGCCACCAGCGGCCTGCTCGCCCTGCTCGCGGGTGATGCACCGCCCGCGCCGGTCATGCACAAACACGAACTGCTGGTGCGGCAGTCCACCGCCGCACCGCGCGGCTAATCAGCCACCGCAAACCGCGCCGCATGCTCGCGGATCACCGCGATCATCGCCGCATCGCTGTCAAAATTGCCGTACCACCCCTGCGGCTCGTGCGGCGGATCACCCATCAACGGATCGCCCGTGTGCCAGCGATGGTCCGCCCGGCCGGTGCGCGCTTCGCCGTTCCAGCCCCAGAAATTGGTCCCCGCAATCGGCCCGCCTTGCGCCAGGCTCGCCTCCGCCGCCCCCAGGATCAGCCGATAATACCGCTCGCGAAAGCTTGTCGGCACCGCCGGATCATACAATTCCCCGTCGCGCGGAAACCCGAACTCCTCGATCACCAGCGGCTTGCCCGCATCCTGCGCCAGCCGCACATGCGTCGCGACATAGGCCTCGACTTTGGCCCGCCCGCTGTCCCACGTCCCGGCCAGGTTGTGCCCGTCGACCCAGCCCCAATTCAACGGCCAGACATGCGCGGTCATGTAATCGATCGCCTGATGCGCGCGCAGCACCACATCCTCGCGCATCCCGGTGGCGATCGTCCCTTCCAGCCCCAAGGATACCAGATGGTTAGGGTCAATCGCCCGGATCAGCGCCGCACTGGCATCGATCCACGCATAATACGACGGCAGCACCCGCTCGATCACCGCCGGGCTCACCCCCGGTCGCGGCTCGTTGCACAATTGCCACGCCTGGATCGCCGGATCGTCGCGATAGGCCACCCCGGTCACACTGTTGGTCCGCCCGACCACCGTGCGCACCCAGCCGAAAAACCGCTGCACCGCCCCCGCATTGGCATAAAACGCCGCCCCCTGATCGGGAAATTCGGGCCAGGGATGCGCCGGATCGTTGTTGTCGATGTACCGCCCGGTCTCATACCACAACAGCGTCATCATCCCGCCCGACCACTCCCAGTTGTTGGTCAGGTACAACACCCCGGTCATCCCGCGCCGGCCCAATTCGGCCAGCGCATGATCGAGCCCGATCAGCAGGGCCGTATTGATCCGCCCGTCGCGATCGACAAACCCCGGGCTCACGCTCGCGCGCAGCGGCCCTTCCTCGGCGCCCGCCAACAGCCGCACATTGCGCACCCCCATCGCGTGCAGCCGGTCCAGCTCGCGCCCCAGCCGCGCACGCCCCGGTTCATCCGCGCCCAGCCACGCCAGATACCACGCATTCGCCCCGGCATAACGCCACGGCTGACCATGCCGCAGCAACCGCGTCCCGTCGCGCGTAACAAATCCGCGATCCACAGCCGCGCCCTGCGCCGCCACCGGTGCCACCGCCCCGGCCGTCAGCCCCGCCAACACGCTCCGCCGCCCGCATGCACCCGTCATTGTCCCGGACATGGCAACTCCTGTTCGTGATCACTGCCCAACCGCACTTCGCCAATGCTCAGCTCACCCGGCCCCGCAAAAGTCAGCCGCAACGCCGGATTTGCCCGCGTCAAATCCGCCCCATGCGCCACCAGACACTTCAGCGGCAGCCCATAGCGCACCCACCGCTCACCCGCCGGGATCGTCACCGCCACTTGCCCCTCGCACGCGCCGGCACCACACCCGCTGCCCACCAGCAAGCGCCCGCCCGCCACGTTCCCCCGCAGCGTCATCAACACCTCGACTTCGCCATTGACCTCACGCGACAGGTCGAGCGGGGCAGGGGGCACCCATTCCACCATAGCCGCGCCATCGCGCAGCACAAACCGCCGCGCCCCTTCCTGCACCGCAAAATCGGCCGCCGATACCGCCAACCGGCCCTGCAACGCCTGCACCGGCACTTGCACGATCGGCTCCGCCGCGCCGCCCGCGCCATCGCGCACCTGCATCGTCCAGCCCTTGGCCGGCTGGCCATTGCCAAACCACCGCCGCGTATCCACCGCCGGGGCCACCCCGGGATCTTCGCTCAGCATGGTCCAACCGCGCGTCCGCTCGCCCCAGCGCATCCCGCTGCCCCGCGCAAACAGCACACCATCGCCCATCCGCGCGGTGCGCGGCCAATCCGCCGGCAAGCGCCCGGTCACCGCATGGCGCGGTCGCCCGCGCGCATCGCCGATCACCACATCGGCCACCCCGGCACCCTCGCTCCCCGGCAACCACGCCACGACAAACCCGTTGGCGGCATTCAGCGCCGGGTTCACAAACAGCGGCCGCCCGGTCAGCATGATCGCCACCACCGGAATATGCTGCGCCCGCAGCGCGCGCATCGTCGCCCACGGCCCGGTCAATTCGCTCGCCAGCTGCAACGATTTCAGATCGCCCTGAAATTCGGCATAAGGTCGCTCGCCAAACACCACCACCGCCGCATCGGGCCGCTGCGCAAAATGCCCGTCCGGCGCCAGCTCGGCACTGCCGCCGCCCGCCGCCATCGCCGCCTGCAACCCTTGCCAGATCGAAGTCGCCCCGGGAAAGTCCGCCCGGCTCAGCCCGGTCCCCTGCCAACTGATCGTCCAGCCGCCCGCCGCGCGCGAAATGTCGTCGGCGCCATCACCGGCCACCAGCAGATGCCCGCGTGCGGCAATCGGCAAGACCCCGTCGTTCTTGAGCAAGACCAGCGATTTGCGCACCGCCTCGCGTGCAATCGCGCGATGCTGAGCCGATCCCAGCAGCTCCCACCGCCCGGCCAGCGCGCGCTGCGACGGGCGCGGCGCGTCGAGCAGCCCCAGCCGCTCCTTGACCAGCAGGATCCGCCGCACCGCATCATCGATCCGCCCCATCGGGATCACCCCGGCGCGCGTCTCGGCCAGCAAGCTGGTGATCATCGCCTTCCAGATGTCGGGCGCCATCACCATGTCGATCCCCGCCAGCACCGCCTGCGGACAGGCAGCGGTGGTGCACCCCTCGACTTGCCCGTGCGCGTTCCAGTCCGATACGACAAACCCGCCAAACCCCATGCGGTCCTTCAGGACCCCGGTCAGCAGCCCGGCATTGCCGGTCATCTTGCGCCCCTGCCAGCTTGAAAAACTGGCCATCACCGTGCCCACGCCGTTGTCGATCGCCGGGCCATAGGGCGCCCCGTGAATATCGCGCAATTGCGCTTCACCGATCACCGCATTGCCCTGGTCAACCCCGCCCTCGGTCGCCCCGTCGCCCAGAAAATGTTTGGTCGATGCCAGCACTTTGCCCTTGGCCAGCAGATCGCGCCCGCTTCCCGGTCCCTGCAACCCGCGCACCATCGCCCCGACCAGCGACGACACCAGCGCCGGGTCCGACGAATAGCCTTCATAGGCGCGGCCCCAGCGATAATCCTGCGGCACCGCCACGGTCGGCGCAAACGTCCAGTCCAGCCCGGTGACCCGCACTTCGGTCGCCGTCGCCGCCCCGATCCGCTCGACCAGATGCGGATCGTGCGCCGCACCCAGCGCAATATTGTGCGGAAACAGCGTTGCCCCGATGATGTTGGAATGCCCGTGCACCGCATCGGTTCCCCACAGCACCGGAATGCCGACCCCACCCCCGGAGCGATCGGTCGATGCCTGCCAATAGGCATCGGCCAGCTTCAGCCACGCTGGCGCCGGCGCCTTGTCATCCCCGCCGGGCCCGCTGCTCCCGCCATTGAGCACCGATCCCAGGTGATATCGCCGCACATCCTCGGGCGTGGTGCAGCAGATATCGCCTTGCACCAGCTGGCCGATCTTTTCCTCCAGCGTCATCCGCGCGATGATCTGCTCGACCCGCGCCCGGCTGGCGGCATCCTCGCGCACCGGATAATGATGCACCGGCCAGATCCCGGGATGCGCCGTCCCCGGGGCATCGGCGGCAAGGCTGATCCCCGCGCTCGCCATCGCCACCGCACCGGCCAGCGCTCCACCCGCCCAACGCCACTTCTGCATGATCGTCATCGTCATCCGGCCATCGCTGCTTGCGCAGCAGGAAACATCCCGGCATGCGGCATCGCCACCCCGCCGCCGGCCATCGCATCGCGGCTGATCGCCGCCAACATCGCTTCCAGCCGCGCCGGAGCGACCGCCGTCAGCAAGGGGTCGCTGCGCCTTGGCGTCACGCCCATCCCGTCAAACACGTAAAACCAGCTCGCCTCGGTAAACAGGTCGCGCGCACCGCTGCGGATCGTCCCGGCATCCTCATACAGCGCAATCCGCGCGTTCAGACTGTCGGGCCGGGCCGCCGCAGCGCGATCACGCCAGAATGCGCTGTCGCGCCGGCTGGTCAGCGCATAATGCAGCACCAGAAAATCGCGGATCTGCTCCAATTCCGCGGCCAGTTCGGCGTTGTAACTCGCCGCCAGCGCCGGATCGCACCGCCGCGACGGAAAATGGTCCAGCAAATTGAACACACCGGCCATGATCAGATGAATGCTGGTCGATTCCAGCGGCTCCAGAAACCCCGCCGCCAAGCCGATCGCCACGCAATTGCCGATCCATGCCTGCCGCCGCCGCCCCGGCACAAACCGCAACTGCCGCAATCCCGCCTCGCTGCCCAGCCCCAATGCCCCGCGCAAGCTCGCCGCCGCATCCTCGTCACGCTGATAATCCGAAGCATAGACCAGCCCGTTGCCGCAGCGGTGCTGCAGCGGAATGCGCCAGCGCCACCCCGCCGTTTCGGCTTGCGCCACGGTATAAGGGGGCAGGGCGTCCACGCGCGGGGTCTGCACCGCCAGCGCCCGATCACACGGCAAATGCGCGCGCCAGTCGATATAGCCGGCCTGCAATTCGCGCTCGATCAGCACCCCGGCAAACCCCGAGGCATCGACAAACAGGTCGGCATCGCACTGCCGCCCGTCCTCGAGGTCGACCCCGGCCAGCATCCCGCGCTCGTCCCGCCGCGCCCGCACCACGGTGCCCGCAATCCGCACAACCCCCAGCGCCTCGGCATATTGGCGCAAATAGCGCGCCACCAGCACCGCATCGCAATGCAGGGCATAACGCGCGCCCTGCGGCACCCGCTCGGGCGCAAAGGCCAGGTCCCGCCGCGCCAGCGCCGCACACAAATTGAACGATTCCAGCTCGCGATTGCGGTCAACCGCGCCGCGCTGCGCCCGGTTGGCCAACAGCGCATGGTGAAACGGCCGCCGCCCGACACTCGTGCCGAACGTCCCGAACGGATGCCAATACGATGATCCCGGCCCGTTCCACCCGTCAAACCGGATCGCCAGCTTGATCGTCGCTTCGGTATGGCGGATGAAATCGGCCACCCGGATATCCAGAAACTGCAACATGTCGATAAACGGCGGGATCGTCGCCTCGCCAACTCCGACAGTCCCGATCGCCTCGCTCTCGACCAGCGTGATCCGCGTGCCGGTCCCGGTCAGCGCCCGCGCCAGCATCGCCGCCGCCATCCACCCCGCGGTCCCGCCGCCGACGATCAGGATCGATCGCACCGGTCCGTCCTGCCTGTCTGCCGTCACACCGTCCATGACTTGCCGGTCTTTTCGCTCAATCAAAAGAAATGGCCGCCGCACCCGGTGCGGCGGCCACAACGGCAGGGGTCAAAACCGGAACTTCGCCCCGAAGAAGAACCGCCGCCCCGAATTGAAATAGGTGAACGGTTCATTGGGCCACTGCAAATAGGCATGCTGCGCCGCCTTGGTCAGGTTCTGGGCCGAAAACACCACCCCGAACGCCTTGCTCACATCATAGCCGATCTGCCCGTCCAACTGCCCATAGGGTGCCGAAAACACCTCATAGGTGGTCGGCACGCCGGTCGCATTGGGGAACGAGAACGTCGCCCCGGCCGCCGAATCGTTGATCGCCTTGTCGCGCCACGAATAGGACAGGCGGGCCGAAAACCCGTGCGCTTCGTAAAACCCGTTCAGGGTAAACGCGTTCTTGGCCACGCCCGGGATCGGCGCATTGGTCGAAAACGAGGTCGGCAGGCTCGCGCTCGATTGCGACCGGGTATAGTTCGCCGCCAGCCCGAAACCGGCCAGCGCCCCTTCGCGGGCTTGCCACTGCGCCCCCAGTTCGAGGCCCCAGATCCAGCCCGATCCGGCATTTTCCGGCTTGCTCACATCGGCGGTGGTCCCGCCGAAATCGTCATTGACCAGCGTCGGCACGTTCAGCGTCTCAACAAAGTTGAGCACTTTCTTGTAAAACGCCGCCACGCTGACCAGCGAACCGGGGGCAAAATAGTTTTCGTAATCGGCAATCCCCTGCCACGCGCGATAGGGGTCAAGCTGCGCATTGCCCGATGAACCCCCGGCAAAGGCAAACCCGTCGGCGATCCCGGTATTGACGTTCAGCCGCCCGCCGGTCTGCCGGGTAAAGTTGTAGCTGTTGCCCAGCCCCAGCGAAAACAGGTCCTGCGGGCTCATCACTTTGGCCGCGCCAAACCGCACGATCTGGTGATCATCCAGCTTGTACTCGAAATTCAGCGACGGCAGCACGTCATCATAATGCCGGTCGGTGGTCACCGGCACGTTGTTGTTGTTCACCCCGTTCCACGACGCCGTGCCATAAAACGTCGGCACTGCGGCTGTCTGCGCATTGTTGATCGTCAGCCAGGTCGAAATGAACCGCACCCCGACATTCACATGCCACGGCGATGCCTTCTCGCCGATATCGCTCATCACATAGGCCGCCGTGGTCTTGGTGCCGACCCCGAACGAGCTCAAGGTATCCTCAAAGAACTGCTCGGTCGAATTGGTGCCGCCACCGCCACCGGCCCACACCGTCTCCAGATAAGTCGCCGGATTGGTCATCCCCCCGGTATAGGGGTTCTTCACCGTAATCGTCCCGGCCCCGAAATTGTTGACGTTCAGCGCCAGCGCGGAATTGCTCACCGCCGTCGAATAAGGCAGCGCGGCATAACCGGGGTCGACGTAATAGACATAATTGCCGCCGCCAACCGAGGCGCAACAGGTCGAAATCGGCGCGCCATTGGGCGATGTGATCAGGTACCGGCCAAACACCTGGTCAACATCGCGGCCCGCGCCACGCACCCCGGCCTCGATCACCACGCCGGGCTTCACATCCCACGCCGCATCAAAATGCGCGTCCCATGCCGATTGGCTGGTGCGATTGGCCCAGGCCCAGTTCGATTTGAACAGCGTATAGGCCGGGTTGCTCAGCACATTCGAATTGTACGCCACCGTCGGCAATCCCGACGTCCCGCCATTGGTCCAGCCAAAGGTATAGCCGGGCGTGCCCCCGGTGCCGCAAGTCGATGCCCCGTTGTTGCAGCCCGGCGCCGATGTGGTCGGATTGCCGGTCACAAACGAATTGTACTGGCCATGCTCGACGTCGGCCTGGTCCGCTTCCAGATCCGATCCGGCCTTCGAATAGGCCGCGCCCCAATTCAGCCGCAGCCCGTTCCTGTTGTCGAATTTCAGCTTGGCCTGGAAATTGTCCGCATGCGCGCTGGTCCCCTGGTACAGCGTCGCGGTCTCGGCGCCATTGGCATAAAACGTCCCCGACTGGACCACGCCATTGCTGTCGATCGAAGACTGGTTCGCCGCCACCAGCGCGGGCAGGGCGGTCCCCGGCGAAGCCGGCGTCCCGGCCGGCGCGCCCTGGCCGTTGAACCACACTTTGTCCGAATACTGGATGTCGGTGTCGTTCTCGTTGCTGTGAAACCACACGAAACTGGCCGACAGATCATCGCTCAGCTTGGCCGCAAACCCCGCCGACGCGCCAAAAATTTTGCGGTCGTCGTTGTCATCGGTAAAATAGGCCAATTGCGGGATGATATAATTGGTCGCCCCCGGCACAAAGCTGGCTGCGGTCAACCCGCCGCCATTCGCGCCATAAACCGGGTTGGTCAGGTAATTGGTCACCAGCCACTGGTTGCGGTTGGCATCCTGAAACGTGTTGGTCAGCGTCTTTTCATGGTCATACGACAGCGCCGCAAACACCGCGAAATTGTCGCTGACTTTGTACGAGACAAACAGCGTGCCATTGGGGGTCACCCCGTTGGCCCCCGATGACACCGTCCCGCGCAGATTGCCCGCCACGGTCAGCCCCATCTTCTGCGCCAGCGGATCGATCCCCTTGAGGTTGATCGTGCCGCCAATGCCGCCTTCCACGGTCGATGCCTGCGGGTTCTTGTAGACATCGATGCCGCCGATTTCCTCGCTCGGCACCCCTTCAAGGCTGGCATACTGGCTGTTGGCCCCGGCACCACCGCCCGAAGCTTCGCCCGATACATAGAATTCGCGGCCGGTCAGAAACACTTCGCCGTTCAACAGCGTGGCATTTTGCCGCAACCCGTCGATCAGCACCGCCGTGCCCTGGCCATTGGCCCGGTCAATCTGCACCCCGGGCAGGCGCTGCAGCGATTCCGCAACGTTCTGATCGGGAAACTTGCCGATATCCTCGGGCGAAATCGATTCGATCACGAGGTCCGAATTGCGCTTGGTGTTCAGCGCATTGCGCAAACTGGCGCGATAGCCGCTGACGATGATCGCCGGCGTATCGCTGGCAGTCGGCGTGGTCGCCGCCGCTGCCGCCGGGGCAGGGGCCGGCGCGGTTTGCGCAAGGGCCTGGCCAGCTGCCAGCCCGGCCACGATCATCGCAGACGCAGAAACAGAGCGCGCAAAATCGCGCGCCAAACATTGGCGTTTCATGGGTATCCCCTCCGTGTTGCGGCTGTGCCCGATTGGCATTCCTGAACCATGCGCGACTCTGCGCACAGCTTCCCACACAGCCTTCACCTAGCGAATTATGCCTATCTGACATCGATGTCAATCAGGACAATCCACTTTTTTCCGGCCCGCCCCCGCCGTCCGGATTTGCACCACAATACCCCGTATTCCGGCCCAATTTCGGCATGACAGCACCACCCCGCTTGGCTAGATGCAATGACCACCCGCGCCCCGCCACCCAACCGCAAAAGGCCTGCCGCCCCGTGAATCCGATCGTTCCCGTCATCCTGTGCGGCGGCTCCGGCACCCGCCTGTGGCCCCGTTCGCGCAAGGCGCAGCCCAAACCGTTCCTGCCGCTGGTCGGCGATACCACGCTGTTCACCGCCACCGTGCTGCGCTGCGCTCCCGATGCCGGCTTTGCCGATCCGGTGGTGGTCGCCGGCGCCGCGCATGTCGCGCTGGTCGAAAGCCAGCTTCCCCCCGGCCGCCTCGGCACGGTGATCGTCGAACCGGCGGCCAAGAACACCGCCGCAGCGATCGCGCTGGCCGCCGCCCGCCTGCCCGATGATGCGATCATGCTGGTCTGCCCCAGCGACCATCACATCGCCAACGTCCCCGCGTTCCAGGCCGCCGCCCGCGCCGCCGCCGATCTCGCCGCGCAAGACTGGCTGGTGTCGTTCGGCATCGCCGCGCTCACCCCCGAAACCGGCTTCGGCTATTTGCAGCAGGGCGCCGCCATTCCCGGCAGTGCCGGATTTCAGGTCGATCGCTTCATCGAAAAGCCCGATCTCGATCGCGCCCGGGGTTTCCTCGCCACCGGCGGCTATTCGTGGAATGGCGGCATCTTCGCCTTCCGCGCCGGCGCCTTCATGGCCGAACTCGCCGCGCACCGCCCCGACATCGCCGCTGCGGTGCGCGCCGCCGTCGCCGCCGGCCATGCCGATGGCAACCGCTTCCACCCCGACGCCGCCAGCTTCGCCACCATCGCGGGCGAATCGGTCGATTATGCCGTCATGGAAAAAACCACCCGCGCCGCAATGGTCCCGGTGGCGATGGACTGGTCCGATATCGGCAACTGGCAGGCGCTCCACGCCGCGCTGCCGCACGATGCCCACGGCAATGTCGTGCGCGGCCAGGCCGACCTCGACGATTGCCGCAATGTCCTGGTGGAAACCGATGGCCCGCGCGTCTCGGTGATCGGCGTGCGCGATCTGATCATCGTCGTCGATGGCAACGAGGTGATGATCACCACCGCCGACGGCGCGCAACGCGTCGGCAAATTGCCCGGCGCTGCCAACCAGTGACGAACCTGCCGACCCGCCTGGTGGAAAAGCCCTGGGGCGCCGACGCCTTGCCCGCGCCGTTCGTCGCCCCGGCGGGCCGGCGCATCGGCGAAATCTGGTTCGAACCGCCCGCCGAACTGCCCTCGCTGCTGGTCAAATACATCTTCACCAGCGAAAAACTGTCGGTCCAGGTTCACCCCGATGACGCACAGGCCGCCGCCGCCGGCGAAACCGATCGCGGCAAGGAAGAATGCTGGCTGGTCATCCACGCCGAACCCGGCGCCACACTCGGCATCGGCTTTGACCACCCGCTCGATCACGCCACCATGCGCGCCGCCGCACTCGACGGCAGCATCGAAGCACTGATGACCTGGTACCCGGTCCAACCCGGCGATTTCTTCTACATCCCGGCCGGCACCGTCCACGCCATCGGCGCCGGCCTCGGCCTGATCGAAATCCAGCAGAATTCCGATATCACCTATCGCCTCTATGATTACGGCCGCCCGCGCCCGCTCCATCTCGATGCCGGCATCGCCGTCGCCCAGGGCACCGTTCACGATCCGGCCTTGCGCCGCCACATCCCCGCCACTGGCACCGTCGAACTCGCCGATGGCCGCTACTTTCTTGCCCACCGCCTCGATGGTCAGCCCGATGCCGCGCTCTGCGCCCGCTACGCCGGCCCGACCCTGATCATTCCGCGCCAGGGCATCGTCACCGTCGCCGGCACATCTTGTCATCCCGGCGAATGCACTTATGTCCCCAACCTCGAAGCCGCTGCGTTCGCCCGCAACGGTCAGGCTATCGTGGTCCGGCCCAAGTGCTGACCAGCGACCGCGCAAGGGGACTGATTTTTCATGGCTGATGCCACTTCGCCGGTGTTCGACATCGGCTCCGTCGTCGATCGCCTGCGCGACATCCGCGAATCCGCGCGGCTGGCCCAGGGCCACGCCGGCGATTTCGGCGCCCATGGCTTCCCCTCGCGGCAAACCATCGCGCAGATCATCGACATTCTCTCGGCCGCGCTGTTCCCGCTGCGGCTCGGCCCGCCCGACCTGACCGGCGCAGGTGAAGACGCCTTCGTCCGTCACAGCCTCGAAACCGCGCTGCCGCTGCTCGCCGGGCAATTGCGAATGGAACTGCACTACGTCCGCCCCGAGCGCGAACCGGCAGCGATCGAACGCGCCGTCACCGCGATTATCGAAGAACTCGCGCTGCGCCTGCCCACCATCCGCAGCGTGCTCGATACCGACCTGCAGGCTGCATTCCGGGGCGATCCCGCCGCGCACAGCGTCGATGAAGTGCTGCTGTGCTACCCGGGCATGCTGGCGCTGATCCACCACCGCATCGCCCACGAACTCTATTCGCTGGGCGCCCCGCTGATCGCGCGGATCATGGCCGAAAACGCCCATTCGCGCACCGGGATCGATATCCACCCCGGCGCCTCGATCGGCCACAGCTTCTTCATCGATCACGGCACCGGCGTGGTCATCGGCCAGACCGCGATCATCGGCGATCGCGTCCGGCTCTACCAGATGGTCACCCTCGGTGCGCGCAGCTTCGCCACCGATGATGATGGCCACCTGCTCAACGAACCGCGCCACCCGATCATCGAAGACGATGTCACGATCTATGCCGGCGCCACCGTGCTCGGCCGCATCACCATCGGGCGCGGCTCGGTCATCGGCGGCAATGTCTGGCTCACCCGCTCGGTCCCGGCATGCAGCCGCGTCCGCCAGACCCAGGCCAGCATCAATATCGAAACCACCGATCCGTGCGACCCCTGCGATTGATCGCCTGATCAATCGCAGCCGGTCCACCGCTCACCGCGCGCGGGTCACCCGCCCGCGATGCTGGCCCACGCCCGGCGCGCCACGCGGCTGAAACCGCCGCTTGGCCTGGCCTTCGGCCGGCCGCTCGCCGCTGCGCCCCTGCGGCTGGCCACGCCCCGGACCCCGGCCATGCTGGCCACGCGGTGCGCGCTCATTGTCTTCGCCCGCCGGACGCGGGGCAGGGCGGGGCAGCCGCGCCGCCTCGGCCTGAAAATCCGCCGGCAGCGGCAAGGGCGCCAGCTTTACCCCGGTCAGCTTTTCGATATCGCGCAAATAGGGCTTCTCGTCGGGCGCACACAGGCTGATCGCCGCCCCGTCCGCCCCGGCGCGCGCGGTCCGCCCGATACGGTGGACATATTGCTCGGCCACATTGGGCAATTCAAAATTGAACACGTGGCTCACCCCGGCCACATCGATCCCGCGCGCGGCAATATCGGTCGCCACCAGCACCGGACACGATCCCTGGCGAAATGCCTCCAGCGCGGCGGTCCGCTGCGCCTGGCTCTTGTTGCCGTGGATCGCCCGCGCGCCAATCCCTGCCGCATCCAGATGCCGCGCCACGCGGTCGGCACCATGCTTGGTGCGGGTAAACACCAGACACCGGTCAAGCGTCTTGTCGGCAATCAGCGCGCGCAGCCGCAGGCTCAGCAGCGCCTGCTTCTCGGCCTGGTTGACGAACGTCACATACTGCTCAACCCGCTCGGCGGTGGTCGCCTGCGGCGCCACTTCCACCTTCACCGGGTCCTGGATGAACTGCCGGCCCAGATCCTCGATCGCGCGCGGCATCGTCGCCGAAAAGAACAGGCTCTGCCGTTTCGCCGGCAGCATCGCCGCCACCCGCTTCAGCGCATGGATAAAGCCCAGGTCCATCATCTGGTCGGCTTCATCGAGCACAAAGATCTCGACCCGCCCCAGCGTCAGCGCGCGGTTGTCGATCAGATCGAGCAGCCGCCCGGGCGTCGCCACCAGCACATCGGTCCCGGCGGTCAGCCGCCGCGCCTGCTTGCCGATCGGCACCCCGCCAAACACGCAATCGACCATCAGGTTCAAATGCTTGGCATAGCCGCGCATGTTGTCGGCAATCTGCGCCGCCAGTTCGCGCGTCGGCGAAAGCACCAGCATGCGGCACGCGGCCGGCTTGCGCGGCTTGGGATCAAGCGACAGCCGGTGCAACGACGGCAGCGCAAACGCCGCGGTCTTGCCGGTCCCGGTCTGGGCAATCCCCAACAGATCACGCCCCTGCATCAGCGCCGGAATCGCCTGGCGCTGGATCGGCGTCGGATCGGCATAGCCTTTGGCTGCCAGCGCGCGCAAAATCGGCTCGGCCAGCCCAAGTTCGGAAAAATAAGACATAAAAATCAAAAACCTTGAATCTGTGCGGCACGCCTCACCACAATCCGGGCGCGCGCCACACGGGGTCATCGGGCGACCCATGCGTGAAAGGGAAGCAGCAGCAGACGCGTAAGGCCGGGGCGGATCCATGCCATAAACCGGCCGATCTCACGCTGCCCGGGCCGGCGATACCATGCGGTGCCGCCGTGCCTGCGCCGCCGCTCCTAGCGATCATTCCTTGCAAAAGCAACCAATTTGTCCCGCCACCGGCGCCTCGCCCGGCGCGGCCCGCGCATTCACCGCTCGTCCCACCCCGCACAGACCGGATCAATCGCCACCAGTTGCCGCCGCAACGCCACCCGCGCCAATCGCTCGACCTCCACCTTGCGCCGCGCCGCCGCCAGCGGCCGCAGGGGCGCCGCGCGCACAATTTCGGCATCATAGCCATCGGCCACGATAATCCCGCAAGCCTCGGGCCGAAACGCCGCCGTCTCCATCACCGCCCGATCCAGCCCCGCTGCCAGCCCCCAGTAAAACCGGTCACAATGCTCCAGGTAATCGGGCCACTTGCCATCCCCCAGCAAATCCGCCCGGCTCACCTTGATCTCGACAATCACCACCTGTCCGCGCGCATCAATCCCCATCAGATCGGCCCGCCGCCCGCCGCGCAACGGCATCTCGGTCAAACACCACACGTCATTGCGCGCAAACAGCCGCGCAATCCCGCGCGCCACCACCGCCGCCGCCCGCCGCTCCGACCCGCCGCCGGCCTCATCCCCACCCGATTCGCTCATCCCCCAAACTTAGAACAAATCAGAAACATGAAAACCCCCATTCCCCCATCAAAAACACTGGCCAGCCCCCCGCATTGCTGCTAGTTCGCCGCTTCCGGCACGCACCCGTAGCTCAGCTGGATAGAGTACTGCCCTCCGAAGGCAGGGGTCACAGGTTCGAATCCTGTCGGGTGCGCCATCTTTTCAACAGCTTGAGCCGCGTGCCACCGGGGTAGCATCCACCGCAGGCCCAGCGTGCTGCCCACTCCGCCCGCCGGCCCTCATTCATCCGCCGCAGCATCCCGGCGCGCCGCCGCGCCGCCAAAACTGTAGCGCAGCCCGCCAAGCACCGCACGCGGCTGGTCGGGAGTGCGAAACTCTTCGGCGTTGCCGCTGTAGATATTGCTCCCCCACACGCCATAGGTCGCATAGCGAAGATCGAACAGGTTGGTCACCGTGGCAAAGGCCTCCCAGCGCGGGGCAGGGCGCACATGCACGTCAAGGTTGACCAGCGTGTAGCCGGGAACCGCAAGATCGCGGTTGGCCTCGTCGCCATGGGCATACTGGCTGGATACCATGATCACGTTGGCGCCCAAGGTCACCGCGCGAACCGGCTGCCAGGTCCCGCGCAGCTTGAACGACTGCGCCGGAATGCCGGTAATCCGCGCCCCCGGGAGCACCGTATCGCCATTCGCGTCAACAAATCCGCTGCGATAGGTCGCCGCGACATAGCCATAATTGCCCGACACATGGACTTTGCCCAGATCAGCGTTGATCCCGAATTCAAAGCCCTCACGCCGCGTCTTGCCCAGGTTGGCAAAATAGCCCAGCCCGCTGTCGGCATAAACGAACGCGATGTCGTTATCGACCAGCGTGCGATAGGCAGAAGCGTTCCACGCCACCCGCCCCAACAGCCTGCCGCGCGCGCCAACTTCCACTCCATGCGCAATCACCGCCTTCAGAGCCGGATCGCCGTTGAACCCGGTCGGCAGCGCGCAAGGGCTGGCCGGATCGGCACAAGCCAGCTCGATCGCGGTCGGCGCGCGCATCGCCTCGCTATAGCTGGCAAACAGGCCCAGCGTATCGCGCGGATTCCACGCCACACCAAGCGAAGGATTGACCCGGCCATAGCCATGGCTGCCCACAACCGGATTGACCTCGGGCCCCGCCACCGCGCCCGCCGGCGCAATAGTGGTAACCAGCGCGCCCCCCGCAGCATCCCAGTACGTCGCGCCCAGATAGCCAGGGTTGTAATAGGTGCTGCCATCCGCCCCGGTCCAGGTCCACGCCCCGCCGGCATCGAGCAGCGTCGTATTGGTGCCCCCCAGCGACAGCTGCGTGTGGGTAAACGCCAGCGAGGCGGTCAGGCTCAACCCCGGCGCCAGCCGGATCAGGTCGCGCACAAACCCGTCGAATGACGCGCTGTGCGAAGTCAGCGCCACCGCGTTGATCAGCGGATTGCCCGCACCGGTATAAAGCGGATTCGCGGCCTCAGGCACCGTCTGATAATCGACCAGCCTCGCCAGATCGGTGTCCTGCGCATAGCTGATCGACGCCATCTCAAAGCTGCCGCCAAAGTTCACGTCGTGGTGAAGCCCGGCCAGATCCCCGTCAAAATCGAACAGCGCATTGCCGCCAAAAGTGTGCTGAAATACCCCGCTCAACACCAGCGAGCTATTGATCCCGCTGGTATAATCATGAATCGGCAAACCCCCGGCATAGGCCACATAGCCCGCCCCGGCCGGATCGGCATAAAGATCGCGCGCACTGCCGCCAGGGGCCAGCGCAGTGCAATCATACCCCCCGCCATCACAAGCGTCGCCCAGGCTGGCGTTGGAATTGCTCGAATGGCTGTTCGACCGCCGGTAATAGACATTGCCGCTCAGCCGCACCGCCGCCGAAACCTGCGTGTCGGCCTTGAAGTTGATCACCAGCTGGTTGTTCGACACGCTGTCGGGCCAGGTATAGGCCCTTTGCGGCGTGCCCAGCATCGACAGCGGCAGGCCTTGCGTGCCGTTCAACGCAGTATCCGCCCACAGCACCGACAATGCGGCATTGCTCGCCACCCCGTGCCAGCGCATCTTGCCATAGCCTTGCGCAACGCGGGTGTGGCTATACCAGCGCCAGCCATCCTGCTCGTCAAAATTGCCGGCAACAAACCAGTCGAGCGCCTGCTCCGCCCCGGTCCCGCCCGCCTCGATCGCCCCGCCGCGCCGCGCAAACGACCCGCCTTGCGCGGTCAGCGACAATCCCGCGTTGTCCTTGCCGTTCTTTGTAGAGAGCACCAGCGAGCCACCCAGCGTGTTGAGCCCGAACAGCGGATTGGCGCCCGGCTGCACTTCCACCGCGTCAATCGCGTTCAGCGGAATCAGATCCCAATTGACGATCGATCCAAACGGCTCGTTCATCCGCACGCCGTCAATCCACACCGACAGCCCGGTCGGCGATCCGAGCAGCGACGTCGCCGAAAACCCGCGATACGACACATCGCTCTGATAGGGGCTGCCGGTCCCATTCGACAGCGTCACCGAACCCAGATTGGCATTCAGCAGGTCAGCCAGATTCGCCGGATGCTGCCGGTCAAGCGCGTCGCCAAACAGCACCTGCATGTTCACCGGGGTGTTGCGCAGATCAACGCTGTCGCTGGCGATCGGCGCGGTCACCACGATCTGCGGCTGGGCGTCCTCGGCCCGCGCGGGTGCCCCCGCCAGCACGAAGACCATCGCTGCCGCTGCGATCTGTGCCAAAAACCGTGCGAACCGTACCACTTGCGCTATCCCCGCAGCTTTGTCCCAGCGTCGGGCCCTGGCGCGATATGACAAGCTGATCCCGATCCGCAAGGGGCCGTCCAGCGTCCACCGGGGCATTCATGGCCCGGGCTATTCACCTGCCGTCGCCATCGAGCCACCCGCGCTGCCCGCAGCACCACCCCCGCGCAACAGCCTCGGCCGGCCGATCAATCGACCGGCTTGACCTCCTCCACCGGCAGCCCGAGCGCGGCCAGCTGCGGCCGGATCGTCGCCGCATCGCCAACCACCACCCACACCACGCGCGACGGGTCAAGTTTTGCGCGCGCCGCAGCATCCAGATCAGCCGCGCTCATCGCGCGATACCGCTCGGGCAAACGCGTGAAATAATCATCGGGCCGGTTGAATTCGACAATCTGCCCGATCGCGCCCAGCACCGCGCCCGATGTTTCGAATTCCCCGGGCAATTGCCGCGCCGATCCGGTGGCAGCCAGCGTCAATTCGGTCGGCGTGGTCCCCTTGGTGGTCAGATAGCCGCTGATTTCCTTGCGCAATTCGGCTATCGCCGGCCCCGCCTTGTCAACCTGCACCGGCGCAAAGATCCGCAGATTGACGCGATCTTCACGCTCGCCGATCGCGCTGTACGTCCCATATGACCAGCCCTTGGCCTCGCGCAAATTGGTGGTGAACCGCGCCAGAAACGATCCGCCGAGCACGTCATTGGCAGTGCGCAGCGTCAGCAGATCATCACGCCCGGTCGCTGCCAGCACTTCACCCCCGGCAATCTGCGCCTGCGGCGTGCCCGGCCGATCCACCAGCAGGATGCGTTCCTTTGTTTCGGGCAGCGTCACCGCAAATTGCTTGTGCGGGGCAGGGGTGGCAGGCGCCTGCCAATCGCCAAAGCTCTTTTCCAGCAGCGGCTTGAGCGCCGCCAGCGTGGTATCGCCGGTCACGATGATGCTCGCCCGGTCGGGCCGCAGCCAGGCATGGTGCCAGCTTTCCAGATCGGCGCGGGTCAGCCGCGCCACCGCCGCCTTGCTGCCCAGCCCGCTCGGGCTGGTGCCATAGGGATGCCCGGCGCCATAGATCGCCGGGTACAGCACGCGCAGACCGACGCCATCGGGGTCCTGCATCTCGGCATCGATCGCCGCCAGTTGCTGCGCGCGCACCCGCGTCAGATCGGCCTCGCGCAATCCCGGATGCCGCACGAATTCGCTCAGCAGCTCCAGACTGGCGGGCAGATTGGCCGCCAGCGCATCGAGCGAAAACGCGGTCTGATCCGCCCCCGAACTGTCGCCGATCACCGCCCCCAGCCGTTCGCGCGCCCGCGCCAACTCGGTCGCCGAAAGCCGCGTGGTCCCTTCCTCCATCAGCTTCAGCAACAGCGCCTCGGTCCCCCGCGCTTGCGCCGGATCGGCGGCAAATCCGGCATCGAACGCCAGCCGCACCTGCACCACCGGCACCGCGCTGCGCCGCGCGAAATAGACTTTCATCCCGTTGCTCAGCGTGGTGCGCTCAATCGCCGGAAACGGCAGCGGGCCGATCGGCGCCGCCGCGGGCAGATGGCTGCGATCGCCATCGCTCGCGAGCGCGGTCAATCCCGCCGGCACCGGCGCCACCGGCCCGGGCAGCGGCAGCGCATTGTCGCCGCCATGGTGCTCGCCCCCTTCGGTGCGCGTACCCGGCTCGACCGTCATGCTCAACGCCGGGCTTTGCAGCCATTTCTGCATCGCCGCGCGCACATCCTCGCGCGTCATGTGCGAAATCCGTTCCAGCTCGGTGCGGTAATGCGCCGGATCGCCGTTGTACAACAGGCCCTGCGCCAATTGCGGCGCCTGCCCGTTGAACCCGCCAACCGATTCAAGCGACCGGATCGTCCCGCCGACCAGCGCCACCGCTGCGCGCTGCACTTCGTCGTCGGTCGGGCCTTCCTTGATCAACCGCGCCACTTCGGCATCGAGCGCGCTGTTCAACGCGCCCAGATCGGCCCCCGGCTTCAGATCGGCCTGCACGCCAAATTGCGCCCCTTGCGCAAAGACAAAGGCATTGGCCCCGGCCGCCGTGGCCAGTTCGCGCCCGTGCACCAACTGGTCGGCCAGCCGGCTGCTCGCCAACCCGCCCAGAATCGTCGCACCCATCTGCAGCGGCAGGTAATCGGGATTGTCCAGCCCCGGCATCGCCCACACCCGCATCACCCGCGTGGTCGCCACCTGGTCCTTCATGCTGATCGCCACCGGCGCCTTCAATGGCACCACCGGCACGGAAACCGGCTGTACCTGCGGCCCCGGCGCAATCGCGCCAAACCACCGCGTCACTTTGTCCTTGGCGGTGGCCAGATCGATATCGCCCGACAGCACCAGGATCGCATTGTTGGGCGCATAATGATCGCGAAACCAAGCCTTCACATCGTCGAGCGAGGCCGCATCAAGGTCATCCATCGAACCGATTGTCGAATGGTGATACGCGTTGCCCGCCGGATAAAGCGTTTCCAGCGCAAAATAATCGGTCAATCCATACGGCTGGTTGTCGTCCTGGCGCTTTTCATTCTTGACCACCGAACGCTGCATATCGACTCGCGCCTGCGTCATCGCCGGCAGCAACCAGCCCATCCGGTCGCTTTCCATCATCAGCGCGCGATCGAGCGCCCCGGTCGGCACCGTCTCGAAATAATTGGTGCGGTCAAACCACGTGGTGCCATTGGCATCGGTCGCGCCCACTTCGGTCAGCGCGCCAAAGAAATTGCCCGAATTGTGTTCAGACCCGTAAAACATCAGGTGCTCGAACAAGTGGGCAAACCCGGTCCGCCCGCGCGGCTCGTTTTTCGACCCCACCGCATACCACACCGACACCTCCACCACCGGCGCCTTGCGATCGGTATGCACCAGCACGGTCAGCCCGTTGGGCAGGGTAAACCGGTCATAAGACAGATTGACCGTGCGCACCAGGTCGGCCACCGGGGCAGGTGTCCCTTGCGCCAGCGCGGGTTGCGCCAATCCGACGGACAGCGCGGCAATGGCACAGGCATTCAGCAGCAGACGGCGCATGGGCAGGGGCTTTCGTTGAAAAATTGGTTTCGCTTGCACCCATTCATTCCAGAGACGGCGCGGTCTGAACAGGGGGGAAATGGTCCGCCCTGCGCCCGATTGCCCGATTGCCCGATCGGGCGGAACGGCATGCCCGCCAGGCAAAGAAAAACCCGCCAAAGGCGCATGCCTCTGGCGGGTCAGCAACCCTGACGGGAAAATCCGCTCAGCCGACGTGTTCGGCCAGCACGGTCAGCCCGCGCGCGCCCACTTCGGCAAACCCGCCTTTCACGGCAAATTCCTCGGGCGCCGCGCCGGCGCTGCGCCACACGCGGATCACGCCGTCCTTCACGGTCGAAGTAAACGGCGCGTGGCCTTCCAGCACGCCGAATTCGCCTTCCGATCCGGGCACGACCACCTGATAGACCTCTTCCGAGAGGACCAGCCGGGCCGGGGTGACGAGTTCAAACAGCATCGTGCAAATTCCTGCAAACAGGCCCGCCCGGGTGGGCGGGCCATAAAAATCAGGCTTCGGCGGCCAGCTTCTTGGCCTTTTCCACCGCCTCGTCGATGCCGCCAACCATGTAGAACGCGGCTTCGGGCAGGTGGTCGTATTCGCCGTCAACCACCGCCTTGAACGAACGCACGGTGTCTTCCAGCTGGACAAACTTGCCCGGGATGCCGGTGAACACTTCGGCGACGTGGAACGGCTGCGACAGGAAGCGCTGGATCTTGCGCGCGCGCGCCACGGTCAGCTTGTCCTCTTCGCTCAGTTCGTCCATCCCCAGAATGGCGATGATGTCCTGCAGCGACTTGTACTTCTGCAGCGTTTCCTGAACGCGGCGCGCGGTGGTGTAGTGTTCTTCACCGACGATGCGCGGTTCGAGCACGCGGCTGGTCGAATCGAGCGGGTCCACCGCCGGATAGATGCCCAATTCCGAAATCGCGCGGTTCAGCGTGGTGGTCGCGTCAAGGTGCGCGAACGAAGTCGCCGGCGCCGGGTCGGTCAAGTCGTCGGCCGGCACGTAAATCGCCTGGACCGAGGTGATCGAACCCTTGTTGGTCGACGTAATGCGTTCCTGCAGCGCGCCCATGTCGGTCGCCAGCGTCGGCTGATAGCCCACCGCCGAAGGAATACGGCCCAGCAGCGCCGACACTTCCGAACCCGCCTGGGTAAAGCGGAAGATGTTGTCGACAAAGAACAGCACGTCCTGGCCTTCCTGGTCGCGGAAATATTCCGCCATGGTCAGCCCCGACAGCGCCACGCGCGCACGCGCACCCGGCGGTTCGTTCATCTGGCCGAACACCAGCGCCACTTTCGATCCCTCGCTGGTGGCGTTGCCTTCGGCATCCTTGGCGATAACCCCGGCGTCGAGAAATTCGTGATAAAGGTCGTTGCCTTCACGGGTGCGTTCACCCACGCCGGCAAACACCGACACGCCGCCGTGGCCTTTGGCGATGTTGTTGATCAGTTCCTGGATCAGCACGGTCTTGCCCACGCCGGCGCCGCCGAACAGGCCGATCTTGCCGCCGCGCGCATAAGGCGCCAGCAGGTCGATCACCTTGATCCCGGTCACCAGGATCGCCGATTCGGTCGACTGGTCGATAAATTCGGGGGCCTTGGCATGGATCGGCGCGGTCATGTCCGCACCCACCGGGCCCATGTCGTCGATCGGTTCGCCGATCACGTTCAGAATGCGACCCAGCGTCTTGGGGCCCACCGGCACCGAAATCTGCGCGCCGGTGTTGGTCACCGGCTGGCCGCGGGTCAGACCGTCGGTCGAATCCATCGCGATCGTGCGCACGGTGCCTTCGCCCAGATGCTGGGCAACTTCGAGCACCAGGCGGTTGCCGTTGTTGTCGGTTTCGAGCGCGGTCAGGATCGCCGGCAGTTCGCCGTCAAAGCTGACGTCGACAACGGCGCCGATAACCTGGGCAATTTTGCCGGTAGAGGAGAGCACGGTGGCCATGAGTGTTTCCTTGCGTTCAAATAGCGATCGTCAAAGCGCTTCCGCGCCGGCGATGATTTCGATCAGTTCGGTGGTAATCGCGGCCTGACGGCTGCGGTTGTACTGGATGGTCAGCTTCTTGATCAGCTCGCCCGCGTTGCGCGTGGCGTTGTCCATCGCCGTCATCGAGGCACCCTGTTCGCTGGCCAGATTTTCCAGCAGCGCGCCAAAGATCTGGTTGCGCAGATAACGCGGCAACAGATCGGCCAGAATGGTTTCCTCGTCGGGTTCGTATTCGATTGCCGCGCCATCGCTGCTGACAGCGGGCGCCGGCACCGGCACGATCTGCTGCTCGGTCGGTTCCTGCACCAGCGCGCTCTTGAACTTGCCAAAGAACAAGTGCGCCACATCGAACTTGCCTGCATCAAACAGCGTCAGCAGTTCGGCGGCGATCGCTTCGGCCTCGGCATAGCCGGGTTCGCGCACGGTGGTGGTGTCATACCCGCCGATGATCGCATCGGGATAATCGCGGCGGATCGGCGCGCGACCCTTGCGCCCGACCAGATAGAACAGCACGGTCTTGCCTTCGGCGGTCAGTTCGCGCGCCTTCTGCTTGGCCGCCTTGACGATATTGGCGTTGAACGCGCCGCACAGACCGCGGTCGGAATTGGCCACCACCAGCAGATGCACCGCATCACGGCCCGTGCCCGACAGCAGACGCGGGGTCGATTCGCTGATCGTCACCCGGCTGGCCAGGCTGCCGACCACCGCCGCCAGCCGCTGCGCATAAGGACGCGCCGCTTCGGCAGCGGCTTGCGCCTTGCGCAGCTTGGCCGCCGCGACCATCTGCTTGGCCTTGGTGATCTTCTGGGTCGATTTGACCGAGTTGATCCGACCTTTAAGTTCCTTGAGCGAGGCCACTCATCGGCTCCCTTGGCTCCGCCGGGACAGGCCCGGCGGCAAAAACGCGAATGATCCCGGCCCGCAACGGGGCCGGGGTCACGGGATCAGGCAAACTGCTTGGCAAACGTGTCAAGCGCTTCCTTGACCTTGGCCCGGGCGCCATCGCCCAGATCGCGGCTGTTGCGGATTTCGGCCAGCACGTCTGCGTGGTTGGCGTGCAGATAGCTCAGCAGTTCGGCTTCATATTCGGTCACTTGCGAAACCGGGATCGAGTCGAGATAGCCTTGCGTACCGGCAAAGATCACCACGGTCTGTTCTTCAAACGCCAGCGGCGCAAACTGGGGCTGCTTCAGCAGTTCGGTCAAACGCGCACCGCGATTGAGCAGCTTCTGCGTCGAAGCGTCAAGGTCCGAACCAAACTGCGCGAACGCCGCCATTTCGCGGTACTGCGCCAGCTCGAGCTTGATCGAGCCCGACACTTTCTTCATCGCCTTGGTCTGCGCCGAAGAACCGACGCGGCTGACCGACAGACCGACGTTGATCGCCGGACGGATGCCCTGGAAGAACAGCCCGGTTTCGAGGAAGATCTGCCCGTCGGTGATCGAAATCACGTTGGTCGGAATATAGGCCGACACGTCGCCCGCCTGCGTTTCGATGATCGGCAGCGCGGTCAGCGAACCGGCGCCATGATCGTCGTTCATCTTCGCCGCGCGCTCAAGCAGACGGCTGTGCAGATAGAACACGTCGCCCGGATAGGCTTCGCGGCCCGGCGGGCGGCGCAGCAGCAGCGACATCTGGCGATAGGCAACGGCCTGCTTCGACAAGTCGTCATAAACGATCACGGCGTGCATGCCGTTGTCGCGGAAAAATTCGCCCATCGTGCAGCCGGTATAGGGCGCCAGATACTGCAACGGCGCCGGTTCCGACGCGGTCGCGGCAACCACGATGGTATATTCCAGCGCGCCCGATTCTTCGAGCTGGCGCACGATCTGCGCCACGGTCGAACGCTTCTGGCCCACCGCGACATAGATGCAGTACAGCTTCTTCGATTCATCATCGCCGGCATTGGCTGCCTTCTGGTTGATGAACGTGTCGATCGCCACCGCGGTCTTGCCGGTCTGGCGGTCGCCGATGATCAGCTCGCGCTGGCCACGGCCGATCGGCACCAGCGCGTCGATCGCCTTCAGCCCGGTCTGCACCGGTTCGTGCACCGATTTGCGCGGGATGATCCCCGGCGCCTTCAGTTCGACGCGGCGGCGCTCGGTCGCCACGATCGGGCCCTTGCCGTCGATCGGGTTGCCCAGCGCATCGACCACGCGGCCCAACAGGCCCTTGCCGATCGGCACGTCAACGATGGTGCCGGTGCGGCGCACAACGTCGCCTTCCTTGATCTCGGTGTCGGTGCCGAAAATCACCACGCCGACGTTGTCGGCTTCAAGGTTCAGGGCCATGCCCTTGATCCCGTTGGAAAATTCGACCATTTCCCCGGCCTGGACCTGGTCCAGACCGTGGATGCGGGCGATCCCGTCACCCACCGACAACACCGTGCCGACTTCCGAGACTTGCGCCTCGGTGCCGAACGCGGCGATCTGGTCCTTGATGACCCGGGAAATTTCAGCAGCGCGGATTTCCATGTTCTGCCTTTCTTGGGAGGCGCAATGTCAGGGGCTTACGCCCGGACAGCCTGAGCAATCGAATTGAGACGGGTGCGGATCGAACCATCGATCATCTGGCTGCCGATCTGGACAACCAGTCCGCCCAGCAGGGCAGGATCGATGTGGGTACGAAGGGTGACGGCGCGGCCTTCACGCTCGGCCAGCCGCGCGGCAAGCGCATCAAGCTGGCTTTGCGCAAGCGGATGCGCGGTGGTGACATCGGCGGTGACTTCGCCGCGCGCATCGGCGGCAATCGCCCCGAACGCGGCAATGATCGCCGGCAGGCTGGCCAGCCGGCGGTTCTGCGCCAGCACACCGAGGAAATTGCCGGTCAGCGGGTTGAGCGACAGCACTTCGGCCACTGCCTTGACCGCGCGCGTGGCGGCATCGCGGCTGACTTTGGGATCGGATAGCAGATTGCCGAAATCGGCCGAATCGGCAATCGCCGCGCTGACGCTGGCCAGATCGGATTCGATCGTGGCCACGGCACCTGCTTCACCGGCCAGCGCAAACAGCGCCACCGCGTAACGCCCTGCCAAGCTGGCCGTAATCCCGCCTGAAATCCCCACGCGTCAAAGTCCCCTGAATTCGGATGGGCAGCACCAATCCCGGCCGCCGTGGCGGCGGCTTTGGTCCGCAGTCGGGGCGCGCCTAGCAACCTCGGTCGCTAATGACAAGATAGCAGTTTGCAGCGCTTGCCCGGGTTTTGGGGCGGGGCAGGCAATCGGCGCCGGTTTGCGCTATGCGGCAATGCAGCGTTGATCAGGCCGCCTCGCGCGGCGGCACATAGCGCACCGGGCCGACAACGTGCGCAAACGGGCGCAACGGCTTGCCCAGCCGCGCCTCCAGCGCCGGCACGATCCGCGCCCGCGCTTCGGCCGCAATCGCCTTGCGCCCGGGGAAATCGCGCGGGTCAAACGGTTCGAGAAAAAACACTTCGAGCTTGAAACTGCCGCGCCGCCCCAACACCCGCTTGGCATTGGCAACCCCCGATTCGGTGCCGATCCAGCCGATCCATTCGCCGATGTCGGCCCCGTAATCGAGCATCACCGGCTGCACCAGCACGCCCGGCGGCGGCGGTTCGAGCACGCGCAGCATCGACGTCTTGAACGGCAGCAGCGAATGGCCATCGGTGGTGGTGCCTTCGGGAAACACCGTCACCGCCCAGTTGTCGGCCAGCGCTTCGCGCAGACGGTTGATCTGGTCCGCCACGCCAAAGCGGTCTTCGCGGCTGACAAACACCGTGCGGTTGATCCGCGCCAACCAGCCGACCAGCGGCGCGGTGCCCAGTTCCGCCTTGGCCACAAACGCGGTGCCGCTGGCCCCGCCCAGCGCCAGAATGTCGATCCATGACAGATGGTTGGCGATATAGAACACGTCGCGCTTCAACGGCACGCCATGCACTTTCAGCCGTGCCCCGCACAACCGGCAGGCCACGCGCAGAAACAGTTTGGGAAACGGCGACCCGTAATGCACCGTGCGATAGGCATAATGCAGCGGCACGCAGATGATCAGCGCGATCAGCAGACCAAGCGCGCGCAGCCACAGCCTGGCCCATCCGGCCAGCGACAGCGCTTCATCGCGGGGCGGGCCGATCGGGCGGCCGGCAGCATCAGGCGTCACGGTCAAGCTTCACTCCATAGAGTTCCATGCGGTGATCGACCAGGCGATAGCCCAGCTTTTCGGCGATCTGGCGTTGCAGCGCTTCCAGTTCCGGATCAACGAATTCGATCACTTTGCCGGTTTCGACATCGATCAGATGGTCGTGATGCGCCTCGGGCGTGGCCTCATAGCGGGCGCGGCCATCGCCGAAATCATGGCGGTCAAGAATGCCGGCCTCTTCAAACAGCCGCACCGTGCGATAGACCGTGGCGATCGAAATGCGCGGATCGCGCGCGGCGGCGCGTTCGTGCAGCTTTTCGACGTCGGGATGGTCCTCGCTTTCGGACAGGACTTGCGCGATCACCCGGCGCTGTTCGGTAATGCGCAGCCCGCGTTCGGCGCACAGGGCTTCGATATCGATCGGTTGCTGCACGATGGCTCCGCATGGTCGGCTGTCGCGCGCATGATAAGCGCTCGGCGCAGGACTGCAACCGCGCGATGCCCGCCGCCCCTCAGCGCATCAAAAAATTGGCGCCAACACCGCAGCGTGTTGGCGCCAATTTTGCAGCATCGCGCAAAAAACCGATCCCGGCCCGCAGCAATCTTGCGCCATCGAGCCAAAGCCGGTCCCGGTCCACCGCAATCCTGCGGCATCGCGCGAAAAACCGGACTCGGTTCGCCGCAAACTTGCAGCATCGCGCAAAAAGCCAGCCCCGGCTCGTCACAATCTTGCACTATCGCGTCAAAGCCGCTTCCGGCTCCCCGCAATTTTGCCGCATCGCGCCAGAGCCGGTCCGGCTCGTCACAAAATCGCTGCCGTCACAAAGCCGAGGATCACCAGGCATGATTGTCAAATCACGCCCGATGCTCCCGTTTGCGCACCAGCGATGGCGATCAGCCGGCAGCCTTGGCGGCGCGGCCGCGCTTCGGCGCAGGCTTGCGACCCAGGCCAATCTTCTTGGCCAGTTCGCGGCGCTTTTCGGCATAGGCGGGGGCGACCATCGGATAATCGGCGGGCAGGTTCCAGCGCGCGCGATACTGTTCCGGGGTCATGTTGTAACGGGTCGCGAGATGCCGCTTGAGCATCTTCAGCTTCTTGCCGTCTTCGAGGCAGACGATGTGGTCGTTCTTGATCGACGCACGGATCGATACCGCCGGTTCGGGCGCGGGCTCAGCCTTGGCTTCGCTGGGCTTCAGGCCTGCAAGCGCGCCATAGACATTGTTGATCAGCGTGGCCAGGTCGCCCACGGCGACGCTGTTGTTGCTGACATGCGCAGCAACGATATCAGAGGTAAGCGTGATCAGCGTTTCGCTGAGGTCATTTTCGATTTCGGACATAGCAAATGCGACCTTCATTATGGCTGCAACCGGCGAATGACTGTGTTCGACGAATGGGCCGAATACATGCCGATGCTGGCAGCAAACCGTTTGCCTGGCGCAAATCGGGGGTCATTGCGCCATATTTACCAATCGGGTTAATCGACTCTCCCTTATTGGTAGTCGATCTATAAACCCATTGGTTTTGCAGACAAGCATTACTTTCACCAATCTTGCCCAAAATTGATGTTTATCCACCAAAACCGACCAAACCGGGTAATTCGTCGAGGACAAGTTGCTGTGTAATGGCGTCAATCCGATCGCCGTTCAATCCGCGATAATACCGAGGGCGTATTCCAATCGGCTGAAACCCGTGCGCGGCGTAAAGCACCCCGGCAGGATTGTCGCGGCGCATTTCCAGAAACAGCCGCTTTTTGCCACGACTGCGTGCGCTGGCAATAAAATGCCGCAGCAGCGCATGGCCAAGTCCGCGCCGCCGCATTGTCGGAGTAATCGCAAACAGCAGCAATTCTTCTTCGTCAAACAACCCGCGCGACAAATAGAACCCCGCCGCCGGCTGGCCATCGCCCGGCGGCACTTCGCCATGTTCGCCGATCAAGGCATGGTGGCTGCCCTTCAACAGCAGCGCATCGCCCACCTGGCGGCGGTTCCAAGCCTCGCCATATTCGGGCACAAACGCTTCGGTCATCACCGCCATGATGCGGTCGACATCGTCCATCGGCAGCCCCATCGCCGGTTCACCCGGGCAGGCGCGCATCGGGCGCGCGGCCATAGATCGGCGCAATCTCGCTGCGCCAGCAGCAAGGGGCAAGCAGGTCGAACCGCCGCGCATCGGGGCGCATCACCAGCGCCGTGGCCCCCGTGGCCTCGGCCACCGCCCCGGCCTGGCTGCCCGCCACCAGCGCCGCCCCCGCGCCGGCAATCGCCGCCGCCGGCACCAGCGATTGCGGTTCCTGGCTGGCCGCGCCATCCGTCGGATAATGGGCAAAAAACCATTCGCCATGGCCGCCGGTCATCACCACATCGACCGGCGCCGCGCCCTGATCCGCGCGCGCCATCGCCGCCACCAGGTCAAGGCAGCCATAGCCGCCGATCTCCGCCTGCCACGCCAGCGCCAGCGCACGCGCCGCCGCCAGCCCGACGCGAATGCCGGTAAAGCTGCCCGGCCCCAGATTGACCATGATCCTTGCCGCGCGCCCCTGTCCGGGCAGCGCCGCGATCATCGGCACCAGCGCCTCGGCATGGCCGCGCCCCAGTTCGCGATAGTCCCCGGCGATCAGCGCATCGTGCTCAAACAGCGCCACCGAACAGGCCTCGGTCGCGCAGTCGATCACCAGCAGGCGGGGCATCGCGCGTGGTGGTTCAGGCGATACGGTTGAACGTGGCGAAATCGGGGCGCGGGCTGCGCCCGAAAATCGTCGCCGGATCGCCATGGCCCAAAGTCGAAATGAAATTGACCCGAATGTTCGGCGTATCGGCAAAGAACGCGGCATTCACCGCATCGGCATCAAACCCCGACATCGGCCCGGTATCAAACCCCAGCGCGCGCGCCGCCATGATGAAATAGGCCCCCTGCAACGACGAGTTGCGAAATGCCGATGCCTCGCGCAGCGCGGCATTGCCGGCGAACCAGCTTTTCGCATCGGCATGCGGAAACAGCCAGGGCAGCTGTTCATGAAAATCCAGATCCATGCCGATAATCGCGGTCACCGGCGCCTGCACGATCTTCGGCCCGTTGGTGCCCCCGGCACAGGCCGCCAGTTTCGCCTTGGCCTCGGCGCTGGTGCACCACACGATCCGCGCCGGCATCTGGTTGGCCGAAGTCGGCCCCATCTTCATCAGATCCCAGATCGCCGCCAGATCGGCCTCGCTGACCGGGGTATCGAGATAGCCATTGTAACTGCGCGCGGTGCGAAACAACTGGTCAAGCGCGGCGTCGGACAGCGGTTGGGGCATGTCGGGGTACCTGTATCAGTGGAAAACAGCAGGGCAGGGGGCGCAGGCCGATCAGGCCGCGCGCACTTCGCTCACTTCGGGAACATAATGCTTCAGCAGCGATTCGATGCCGTGCTTCAGCGTCGCGGTCGATGAAGGACACCCCGAACAGGCGCCCTGCATGCGCAAATAGACCACCCCGTCGCGAAACCCGCGATACGTGATATCGCCGCCATCATTGGCCACCGCCGGGCGCACCCGCGTTTCGATCAGGTCCTTGATCTGGTCGATGATGTCGGCATCGGCCGGATCATCGGCGAGATCGTCATCCTCATCGGCAGGCACGGCAAAATTGGCCACCCCCGGCGCAAACAGCGGCGTTCCGGTGGCAAAGTGATCCAGCAGCACGGCCAGCACTTGCGGCTTGGCATCGCTCCACTGCGAACCCGGCGCAATCGTCACCGCCACGAAATCGCGGCCAAACAGCACACCGGTCACATCGCCCAGCGTAAACAGCGCCTCTGCCAGCGGCGAGGCGGCAGCCTCATCGGCGCTGGTAAATTCGCGCGTGCCGGCGGCCATCACCTGCTCGCCGGGGAGGAATTTCATCGTCGCCGGGTTGGGCGTGGTTTCGGTTTCAATAAACATGCTGCTCCATGTAGGTTTCGCGCCGCGCGGGTCAAGTGCAGCGCGCCGCCCAATCTGGGCATTTGGCGCGCTATTTGGTATCGACTGCCAAGAAATTGCGCGAATAGCCCGCTGCAAGCTCTGGCCGCGCCGCCGATCACCGCCTATGCGCAGCAGTCATGACACACTTCTCCTCGCGAATCGCCGCCGCCGTCGCCCTTGCTCTTGCCGCCGCACCCGTTGCCGCGCTGGCCGATCCTGCCCCTGCCATCATCAAGGTGCCGTTGCAGCCGGTGGTCGGCGCCGACCAGCGAGTGTGTTCCGCCAAGACCGCATCCGGCCTCGGCTACACCGTGCTGCGCGATGCCACCGGCGCCAAGCCGGGCAAGGGCGATTTTGTGCTGATCGGCTATATCGGCTATCTCGCCAGCACCGGCGTGGTGTTTGACCAGAACCAGGCCACCCCGCTCAGCGTCGATGGCGTGATCCCCGGCTTTGCCGAAGGGCTGCTGCTGATGCCGCGCGGCAGCATCTATCGCCTCTGCGTCCCCGCTGCGCTGGGCTATGGCCCGGCCGGTGCCGGCGATGCTATCCCGCCCAACAGCGATCTGGTGTTCCAGATCGAACTGATCGATTCCAAGACCGCCGCCGAAGTCGCCGCCATGCGCAAGGCGCAGGCCGACGCCGATGCCAAGGCCGCGCAAGGCGCTACCACGCCGCCGCCGGCACCCGCCGGCCACTGATCGCACCGGCGACAAGGTTGCAGGCGCGATCGCTCGCGTCTGCACCCCTATTCACTGGCCCTTCATTTTTGTGCAGCCTATAGACTGGCGCATGACATCCATGCGTGTGCGCCTTGCGCGGTTCGGTCTTGTTGTTGCGCTTTGCCTGGGCACCGCCCTGCCGCCGGCACTCGCCGCCGGCGCCCCGCCGCCCGATCCGGCCTGGCTCTATGCCGGGTCCGACGTCCCGCACGATCCGCAATGGACTTTCGGCGTCCTGCCCAACGGTTTGCGCTATGCCGTGCGCCACAATGGCGTGCCGCCGGGCCAGGTGTCGATCCGCATCGTCGCCGATGTCGGCTCGCTCTACGAAACCGACAGCCAGCGCGGTTATGCCCACCTGATCGAACACCTCACCTTCCGGGAATCGAAATACCTCAAATCGGGCGAGGCGATCCCCACCTGGCAAAAACTCGGCGCCACCTTCGGCAGCGACACCAATGCCGAAACCAGCCCGACCCAGACCACCTACAAACTCGATCTGCCCAATGCTTCGGCGGTATCGATCGACGAAACCTTCAAACTGCTGTCGGGAATGATCTCCGCGCCGATCTTCACCCCGCAGGGTGTGCGCACCGAAGTGCCGATCGTGCTCGCCGAAATGCGCGAACGCGAAGGCCCCGAAGCCCGCGTGGTCGATGCCACCCGCGCCGCCTTCTTCAAGGGACAGCCGCTCGCCGACCGCTCGCCGATCGGCAAAGTGGCGACGTTGGAGGCCGCCACCGCCGACAGCATCAAGGCGTTCCACGACAAATGGTACCGCCCCGACAACACCGTGGTGATCGTCGCCGGCGATGCCGACCCCGCCGCGCTGGTCGGCGAAATCACCAAGTGGTTCGGCGATTGGCACGCCGCCGGCCCGCGCCCGGCGCAACCCGATTTCGGCGAACCCCATGCCCCCCCGGTCAAGCATGATTCGCACCACCCCGGCCCGGTGCCGGTCGACGCAACCGCGGTGATCGTCGAACCCGATCTGCCGCGCGTGGTCAACGCCGCGATCCTGCGCACGTGGCACAAAGTCAACGACACCATCGTCTACAACGAAGGCAATATCATCGACCGGCTGGCGCTGGCGCTGATCAACCGCCGCCTCGAATCGCGCGCCCGCGGCAATGCCGGCTATCTCGGCGCCTCGGTCGATCAGACCCGCATCAGCCGTTCCGCCGATGCCACGCTGATCACCGTCACCCCGCTCGGCGATGATTGGAAAAGCGCGCTCCACGATGTCCGCGCGGTGATCGCCGATGCGCTCGCCACCCCGCCCAGCCAGGCCGAAATCGACCGCGAAGTCGCCGAATTCGAAATCAGCTACAAAGTCCCGGTCGAAACCCAGGAAACCGAGGCCGGCTCGAAACTCGCCGACGAAATCGCCGAAGCGGTCGATATCCGCGAAACCGTCGCCAACCCCGACACCGTCTATGCGATCTTTCACAAGACCATCCCGCTGTTCACCCCGGCGGCGGTGCTGGCCCACACCCGCGCACTGTTTCGCGGCACTGTCGAACGCGCCGTGCTGATCACCCCGCACGCCACCGATGGCACCGCCGCCGATCTGCGCGCCGCGATGACCGCCCCGGTGCAGGCCGCCGCCGGCAGCCGCGTCGCCACCAGCCACCTCACTTTTGCCGATCTGCCGCCGATCGGCACCCCCGGCAAAGTGGTCGAAGCGGTCCCCACCGGCATCCTCGCGATCGAGCGCATCACGCTGTCAAACGGCGTCAAAGTGCTGCTCTGGCCGAATGATGCCGAACCCGGCCGGATCATCATGCGCGTGCGCTTCGGCGGCGGCTATGCCGCGATCGACCCCAAGGACGCGGTCTATGCCTCGCTCGGCGAAGCCGCGCTGATGGACAGCGGCTTTGCCCATTACGGCCGCGATGATCTCGACCAGCTCGCCACGGGGCGCAAATTCAGCCTCGATTTCGATATCGGCGATACCCAGTTCGGCTTCTACGCCGATACCCGCCCTCAGGATCTCGCCGATCAGCTCTACCTGTTCGCCGCCAAGCTGGCGATGCCGCGCTGGGATGATCACCCGGTGCTGCGCGCGCTGGCCGCCGAAAAGCTCAATTACGACAGCACCAACGGCTCGCCGATGAAAGTGCTGCAGCGCGATCTGCCCTGGCTGATCCGCGATGGCGATCCGCGCTTCGCCCGGCCCAACCCGGCCGAACTGGCGCACGCCACCCCCGAACAATTTCGCCGCGTGTGGGAACCGCTGCTGCGCCAGGGGCCGATCGAGCTCGACCTGTTCGGCGATTTCAAACGCGAAGATGCGCTCGCCGCGATCAACCGCACCTTCGGCGCGCTGCCGATGCGCACCCCGCTGCCGCCCTCGACACTCGCGCCGCACCTGCCTGCGCACAACGACGCGCCGCTGGTGCTCACGCACCGCGGTGATCCCGATACCGCCGCCGCGCTGGTCGCCTGGCCCACCGGCGGCGGCCGCGCCGCGCTGCGCGAATCGCGCCAATTGGAACTGCTCGCGCAGATCTTCCAGAACCGCCTGTTCGACGTCATGCGCGAAAAGATCGGCGCCAGCTACGCCCCGCAAGTCAACGCGCCCTGGCCGCTCGATCTGCCCTCGGGCGGCTATCTCGGCGCGGTCACCCAATTGCGCCCGCGCGACCTGCCGGCATTCTTCGCCGCCGCCGAAACGATCGCCGCCGATCTGTCGGCCAATCTGCCCAGCGCCGACGAAATCGCCCGCGTCACCGAACCGATCAAACAATGGATCACCCGCGCCTCCACCGGCAACGGGTTCTATCTGCAACAGCTCGAAGGCGCCGCCACCGATCCCGCCCGGCTCGCCGACTTGCGCTCGATCATGGTCGATTCGGCCAGCACCACCCCCGAAGCCATGCAGCAACTCGCCCGCCGCTACTTGCGCGCCGACACCGCGTGGAAACTCGAAGTGGTCCCCGAAAAGCACTGATCGCCCCGCCCGATCACAGCGATCATCACGCTGCCTTTGCTTTTGGCGGCACTTGCGCCTATTCCGCGTGCCCGGTGGCGGCCACCCGGCCGCGCCAGACAGCAGGTTGGAACGGTAAAGTGGCAAGCAACTGGAATGCACAAAGCTGGCGCGGGTTCGAGGCACGGCATCTGCCGGTCTATCCCGATGCGGAAAAATTGGCCGTGGTGGAATCCACGCTGACCAGCTTTCCCCCGCTGGTCTTTGCCGGCGAAGCCCGCGCGCTCAAGGCAGACCTTGCCGAAGTCGCCGCCGGTCGCGGCTTCCTGTTGCAGGGCGGCGATTGCGCCGAAAGCTTCGCCGAATTCCACCCCAACAATATCCGCGATACTTTCCGCGTGCTGTTGCAGATGGCGGTGATCCTCACTTTCGCCAGCAAGCAGCCGGTGGTCAAAGTCGGCCGCATGGCCGGCCAGTTTGCCAAGCCGCGCTCATCACCGATGGAGCGCCAGGGCGATGTCGAATTGCCCAGCTATCTGGGCGACAACATCAACGGCATCGAATTCACCCCGCAATCGCGCATCCCCGATCCCGATCGCATGCTGCGCGCCTACAGCCAGGCCGCCGCCACGCTCAATCTGCTGCGCGCCTTTGCCAATGGCGGCTATGCCAACTTGCGGCAGGTCCACCAGTGGACGCTCGATCATATCGGCAAAAGCCCGTGGGCAGCCAAATTCGGCGAAATGGCCGACAAGATCGGCGAAGCGCTCGATTTCATGGAAGCCTGCGGCATCAACCCGGCAACCGTGCCACAATTGCAGGGCACCAGCTTCTACACCAGCCACGAAGCGCTGCTGCTGCAATACGAACAGGCGATGACTCGCCAGGACTCACTCACCGGCAAATGGTACGACACCAGCGCGCACATGCTGTGGATCGGCGATCGCACCCGCTTTGACGGATCGGCCCATGTCGAATTCCTGCGCGGGGTCGACAATCCGATCGGCGTCAAATGCGGCCCCAGCCTGTCGCCCGACGTGCTGCTGCGCCTGCTCGATACGCTCAACCCCGCGCGCGAGGCAGGGCGGATCACGCTGATCGCCCGCTTCGGCCACGACAAGGTAGAAGCCGGCCTGCCGCCGCTGCTGCGCGCGGTCACCCGCGAAGGGCACCCGGTGCTGTGGTCGTGCGACCCGATGCACGGCAACGTGATCAAGGCCGACAATGGCTACAAGACCCGCCCGTTCGACCGCATCCTGCGCGAAGTCGAAGGCTTCTTTGCCGTCCACCGCGCCGAAGGCACCCATGCCGGCGGCATCCACATCGAAATGACCGGCCGCGACGTCACCGAATGCACCGGCGGCGCCGTCGCGATCAGCGAGGACAGCCTGGCCGATCGCTACCACACCCATTGCGATCCGCGCCTCAACGCCGCGCAATCGCTCGAACTGGCCTTCCTGCTCGCCGAAGCGATCAATCTCGAACGCGCCGGCAGCAAGGCGCAAGCAGCCTGATCCCCCGGCGCGGCCTGAAGCATGTTGCGATAAAGAAGATCGCATCATGCTCCGGCCGCGCCCGCTGCGGGCATTGCCAAAATGCACACCACAATGGCTAAAATTCAATCGCGTTGAGCACTTGCACTCGCGCGGCAGGCATGATTTGCTGCCACTGTTCGGGCAAACGGGGTGTTGCGTGCAAGGCAGAACATACGGGGCGATCCGCCAGTGGGTCGCGGCGAGCGCGCTGGCGCTGATCGTTGCAACCGCGGCACAGGCAGCCGACGCGCCACCCCCCGCCGCAGCCCCCGCACCAGTCGCGACACCGGCGCCACGGCCCGTACCGCCGCGCATCCCCACCGCCGATCTCGCCGCACGCCCGTTCCTCACCAACCCGGTGCTCTCGCCCGATGGCCTACACATGGCCGCACGCTTCGCGATCAAGGGTGAAGAACGCCTCGGCATCGCCGACATGACCGGCAAGAAACCGGTACAACTGATCGGCCTTGCCAAACACAACGATCTGGTGCGCTATTTCTGGGCCGGCAACGGCACGCTGATCCTTGTCTCCGGCCGCACCGTGCCGTGGTACGATGACGAAGGCTATGCCACCCGCATGACCGCCTTCGACGTCGCCACGGAAAAATTTCATGACATCAAGGATCACATCAGCGGGCTGAAAGGCGATGACGTGCTGTGGATCGATCCCGACGGCAAAACGCTCGTCATGGCGTTCCAGGACACGGTCGAAGACTATCCCAAACTGTGGAAAATGGACATCGCCACCAACAAGGCCACGCGCATCTCCTACGGCTATGACGGCATCTGGGACTGGTACGCCGACAGCAGCGGCGTGGTCCGCTACGGCTTCGGCTATATCGACGACCACAACTGGAAAATGGTCTATCGCCACGGCCCGACCGACCACTTCCAGGTCGTCGCCAAAGGCAACGACGATACCGACGACGATGCCGCCATCGATGGCGTGATCCGCCTGACCCAGGACAGCGACAAAGGCTATACGCTGGCCCGCACCACCGAAAACCCGTTCTGGGCGATCTATGAATATGATTTCGCCAAACATGAACGCGGCAAACAGGTCTATACCGCCCCCGGCAGCGACATCGATTACACGTATACGTCCGAAGACGGCCAGACGCTGATTTCCGCCCAGTTCACCGACGATCACACCCGCATCCACTGGTTCGATGACAAACTCGCCAAAGTCCAGGCCGATCTCGACAAGGCGGTCGGCGCCGACCGCCAGGCCTGGATGGTCACCCACAGCCGCGATTACGACATCATGGTCGTGCTGGTCAGCAGTTCGACCAACCCCGGCTCGCTCTATCTCTATCAGCAAAGCCAGGGCGTGATGAAACGCTTTGCCAAAATGAACGATCAGCTGGACATCTCGCAAACCGCCCCGACCAGCTACATCCATTACAAAGCGCGCGACGGCAAGGATCTCGCCGCCTATCTCACCCTCCCGGTGGGGCGCAAACCGACCGGCCTGCCGCTGATCATCATGCCCCACGGCGGCCCCTTCGGGGTGCGCGACGAAGGCGATTTCGACGAAGAAGTGCAGTTCTACGCCAATCGCGGCTATGCCGTGCTGCAACCCGAATTTCGCGGCTCAGGCAGCTATGGCCGCGCCTTTGAAAACGCCGCCGAAGGGCAATGGGGCCGCGCCATGCAGGACGATCTCGACGACGGCATGGACTGGCTCGCCAAACAGGGCATGGTCGATCCCAAACGCGTCTGCATGATCGGCAGCAGCTATGGCGGCTATGCCGCGCTATGGGCCGCCACCCGCAATCCCGAACGCTATCGCTGCGCCGCCAGCTTCGCCGGGATCAGCGATGTGCCCAAATGGCTCAAATATTCGGGCCGCTTCGAAGGCTCGAAACACCGCGAAAACTGGCGCGCCAAATTGCAGGGCGACAAGACCTTCGATCTCAAGACCGTCTCGCCGCTCTACACCGTCGATCGGCTCAAGGTGCCGGTGCTGATCGCGCATGGCGAAACCGATACCCGCGTGCCGTTCAAACAAAGCAAGGCCTATGCCGACGCGCTCACCGCCGCCGGCAAAGTCCACGAATTCCTGCCGATCCCCGACGAAGGCCACGGCTTCACCACCTCGGCGCACGAACAGCTGTGGTTCGATCATCTCGATGCCTTCCTCGCCAAATACAATCCCGCCGACTGACGCAAAACACTCGACCACCCCCCCGCTTGTCTGCCACAACCAACCCGACAGGTGATCGGGGTCTGCAAGTGAGCAAGGACAAGAAAGCGCGGCGCGCCGCGTTGCACGAATTTCTGCTGGCAGTGCCCGGCGCGCTCGATCGCGCCGGCAGCGCGTTCGGCCGGCTGGTCGTGCTCGCCGCGCTGGCGCTGGTGCTGATCGGCTGGCGGCTCTTCGTCATCCACCCCGGCCCACCACCGCCGCCACCCCCCGGCGGCGCGGGCAACAACCCCGCCGGCGCGCTCTATGTCCGCGATCTCGGCCGCCTGCCCGATGGCCGCCACACGTTCGATCTCGTCTACACCCTCGTCCTGCGCAACGCCGCCAGCCGCCCCTTCGTGATCGAGGCCGCCTCGGATCAGCTCGATCTCGGCCAATTCACCGGCGCGGGCGATGTCGTCCGCCTCGATCATCCCGGCACCACCGGCGGCGCGCTCGCCTGGCACACCGCGCTCTCCGGCGTTCAGGCCAATGGTCTTGCCGGCACCTACCCGCCCGGCGCATGGAAAGCCGGCACCGCGCATTACCGCCTCAACGCCCGCCCCGATCAATTCGCCGCCCTCGCCATCGCCTACCGCTTCGCCGGCCACGACCCGGTGCCCTCGGCCGACCGCCATGGCGAAGAAGTGCAACTCGGCGCCGTGCTGCGCGCGCATTGCCCGCTCGGCATCAAAGTCACCCAATCAGAGGTCCGATCGCTATGCGCACCATCCTCACCGCTCTGACCCTGTCTCTCGCGCTCGCCGGCACCGCCCACGCCGAAACGCTCTATGTCCGCGCCGGCCACCTCGTCGATCCCGAACGCGGCACCGTCGATGGCCCGCGCCTGCTGCGCGTCGAAGACGGCCGCATCGCCGCGATCCTGCCCGATACCGCGCTGCCCGCCGGCGCCCATGTCGTCGATTGGTCCGCCTACACAGTGCTGCCCGGCCTCATCGACATGCACGTCCACCTCGCCGACAACGACGAAACCAACAACCCCGCCGAACCGCTGCTCCATTCGGCCATGGACATCGCCTATTTCGGCGCGCGCAACGCCCGCACCACGCTCATGGCCGGGTTCACCACCGTCCACGATGTCGGCTGCTTCCGCGCCTTCGCCGATGTCGCCCTGCGCGATGCGATCAATCGCGGCGATGTCATCGGCCCGCGCATGTCCGCCGTCGGCGCCTATATCACCGTGCCCGGCGGCGGCGGCGAAGTCACCGGCTTCGCCCCCGATGTCCACGTCCCCGACGATATGCGCGCCGGCGTCGTCACCAGCCCCGCCGACGTCACCCAAAAGGTCAATTACCTGTTCCAGCACGGCGCCGATTCGATCAAACTGATCGCCACCGGCGCCGTCTTCGCCATCGGCACCGAAGCCGGCCAGCAGGAATTGACCGAAGACGAAATGCGCGCCGCCGTCGATGTCGCCCGCGCTCGCGGCTCATGGGTCACTGCCCACGCCCACGGCGCCGAAGGGATCAAGGCCGCCATCCGCGCCGGCGTGCGCGGCATCGAACACGCCAGCCTGATCGACGACGAAGGCATCGCCCTCGCCAAATCCCACGGCGTCTGGCTCGATATGGACATCTACAACGGCGATTGGACCGATGAAGTCGGCCACCGCGACCACTATCCCGAAGACTACTTGCGCAAAAACACCGAAACCACCCTGGCCCAGCGCCAGGGCTTCCAGAAAGCCGTCCGCGCCGGCGTCAAACTCGCCTTCGGCACCGATGCCGGCGTCTATCCCCACGGCCTCAATGCCCGCCAGTTCAAATACATGGTGCAATGGGGCATGACCCCGATGCAGGCCATCCAGGCCGCCACCGTCACCTCCGCCGCCATGCTCGGCTGGTCCAAAGACGTCGGCGCCCTCTCCCCCGGCCACTACGCCGACATAATCGCCGTCTCCGCCGACCCGACCCGCGACATCACCGTGCTCGAACACGTCAGCCACGTGATGAAGGGGGGAGAGGTGGTCAAGTAGGAAGGGCCTCCGGCGGCAAAGGGCCGGCGGCCCTTTGATCCCGTTTGTTTTGGGGCGGGTGCTGATTGGAGCGTCGGCGTGCGAGGGCCGGAGTTTGCTTTTTTGCCGGCTGGGCATGATCCGATCAGTCCCCACTGAATATTTGGAGGGTTCTGCACCTGTCATGTCTGGACGGCGCGGTAGTGTGCGGCAAGTTCTGCAAATTCCCCTGATGGGGTTGGTCATGGCATGATGGCGATGTTCGACGTCACCAACCCGATGGAAGGGCCATGCCATGACCAATTTGAAGGTAGCGCGATC
>Ga0164297_10000211_pt1 | contig 75349 bp, 56 predicted proteins | sample GEODES058metaG_FD_113539 | JGI IMG/M metagenome (GOLD analysis project Ga0164297, IMG submission 113539) | Dystrophic lake water microbial communities from Trout Bog Lake, Wisconsin, USA - GEODES058 metaG | ecosystem: Environmental > Aquatic > Freshwater > Lake | place: USA: Trout Bog Lake... | reverse complement strand
TTTGAAGAACATATAGAGACAGATAAAATTAGCCCACAGGGGGTTCTTTTCTAAAAATATCAATTTTAAGGGCTTTAACGCTGGCAATAATAATAATCTTAAAACGTTTGGGACACTATTAGTAATTTTTGATTTTGAGAAAATTAAATGCAACAGATTTTGGTTGTTTGTTGTCTTCACTAGCTAAGATTTGGTGTAACTATCCTAAAAAGAGTCAAAAAACAAGCGATTATTTAGCCATTTTTTACTTCAAGCACTATTTATGCTTTTTGACAACATTCTTCAGGGGTTTATAAATTATTGTTTATTCGTAGTTCTATTTCTTTTCATACTGAAATTTGTGGTTGCTTTGTGGTACAAACCAAGTAGTCCAAAATTTGTATTTAAAAGTTTCTTTAGGGTATATCCTGAAATAACTATTTTTTCAAAAGAACACCGTAACCCTAAATGGAAAACGTTTAAAAAGACCCACAATTTTTTGACAATTACGTTCTATTCATTATTTGGGTTATGGGCAATTTTATATTTAATAATTGTTCTTCCCAATAAAAAATAAATCAACTCCCTATATTTGCCGTTCAAAAAAATGGGATACGTGCAAAGTAAATTTTCCAAAGAAACATATCTATACTGGTATGAGTTGATGCAACTTATACGTCAATTTGAGTTGAAGGCAGAAGAAATGTATAAAATGGCTGGCAAGATTCGTGGCTTCTTTCATGCCTATATTGGTCAGGAAGCTATTGCAGCTGGATGTATGACTGCCACTACACACGACGATCCGTTTATTACCGCTTATCGCGATCATGGTTTAGGTTTGGCAAAAGGAATTACTCCCAATGCTGCAATGGCTGAGTTGTATGGCAAGGCTACAGGTTCTTCTAAAGGAAAGGGCGGTAGTATGCACTTCTTTAGTGTTGAAAACAAATTCTTTGGAGGTCACGGTATCGTTGGTGCACAAATAGGTACAGGTGCAGGGTTGGCTTTTGCTGAAAAATATAAAGAAACTGGTAATGTTGTTCTTTGTTTCTTTGGTGATGGGGCTTCTAGGCAAGGGATACTCCATGAAACATTCAATATGGCAATGACATGGAAGCTACCCGTTATTTTTATTTGTGAAAATAACCAATATGCGATGGGTACTTCCGTAGAAAGAACCAGTAATGTGGTAGATATTTACAAACTAGCCGATGCCTACGAAATGCCTGCTGATAAAGTAGATGGAATGATTCCTGAAAATGTACACGAAAGTGTTGCCCGTGCTGTAAAGCGTGCTAGGGAAGGAGATGGGCCAACGCTTTTGGAAATGAAAACTTATCGCTACAAAGGACACTCAATCAGTGATCCCCAGAAATATCGTAGTAAGGAAGAAGTGGATGAATATAAAGAACAAGATCCTTTGAATAGGGTACTAAAAACAATTATGCAAAATGGTTATGCAACACAAGCAGAGATAGATGCTATTGACAACAAAATTGCAAACCTTGTAGAAGCAAGTGTAAAATTTGCCGAAGAAAGTCCTTTGCCTGATGATAGTGAAGTTTACAAAGATGTTTATATCGATGAAAACTATCCCTTCATAGTAGATTAAAATAACTCCCCCAAAAAATAACAATTAGTTTCTTTTATAACATAGATAAACATGAGTGACAAAAAGGTTGAATTGCCAGCGTTAGAATCAGATGATATTGTACTAAAAGCCCAAGACTTTTTCCAAAAATTCGGTAGACAAATATTAATAGTGGTTGGTGCAATAGTAGTAGTTGTGGGTGGTTTCTATTCCTACAAACAGTTTATAATCAAACCAAAAGAAGATAAAGCTGCTGAATTGATTTATAAGGCGCAACAGTATTTTGCTTTAGACAGTTCTAAAAAAGTATTGGATGGAGATGAATCCGCAAAAGGGGTTCTTTACATTCTAAGCAATTATGGTGGAACCAAATCTGCCAATCTTGCAAAATATTATGCTGGTGTTAGTTACCTTAAGTTAGGTGAGTTTGATAAAGCAATAGAATACCTAAAAGACTTTCAAACCGATGCCAAGCAAGTGCAAATGGTAGCTTATGGTTGTTTGGGGGATGCTTATGCCGAATCAGGTAAGAAAGATGATGCAGTGGATTATTACCAAAAAGCAGGAAATACTTTTGAAAAAGATGAGGCTGTCTCTGCTGAATATTTGTTCCGTGCTGGGTTGTTAAGCGAAACAATGGGTAACACCGATAAGGCGTTGGAAATTTATAAAGACATAAAAGAAAAATACCCTAAAACAGAAAAGGGTAGCCAAATAGATAAATATATCAATCGCTTGAGCGTTGACAAACCTGAATTGTAAATATGGCTTCAGAAGGAAATAAATCATTACTCAAAGGCATCCCCATCATAAAGGATGCCTTTGTAGTTATTGTCAAGACAGAATGGAACAGCAACATTGTGGATGCTTTGGAAAAAGGAGCCATTGAAGTATTTGAAGCAAAAAATGTTTCGTATAAAACAATCATCGTTCCTGGGGCTTTCGAAATACCTTTTGCAGTAAAAAGCTATCAATCCATTGCAGAAAAGAAAGCAGATGCTTTTGTTGCTTTTGGAACGGTAATACGTGGTGATACCCCTCACTTCGATTATGTTTGCAAAGCCGTTACCGATGGTATTGTTGCATTGAACCTACAACTGGAAGTGCCTGTTATATTTGGCATATTGACTGTTGACAATGAGCAACAAGCCATTGAAAGGGTAGGAGGGGTACACGGTCATAAAGGGGAAGAAGCCGCTATTGCTGCAATAAAAATGATAGCTTTGAAGGATTCTTTCAAAAAATAAAATTTATTGATGAACGTACACATATTTGTTCCTTGTTTTATAGACCAGCTTTATCCTCAGGTGGCTTTCAATATGGTAAAAGTATTGGAAAGAGTGGGCTGTTCTGTGGAATATAATCCCAAACAAACCTGTTGTGGGCAGCCTGCGTTCAATGCTGGCTATTGGCAGGAGAGCAAAGATGTTTGCAATAAATTCATCGAAGATTTTAGTACAGCTGAGTATATCGTTGCCCCTAGTGCCAGTTGCGTTGGCTTTATCAAAAACTATTATCCCAAGATTTTCGATACTGCATCCAATCATAAAATAGCATTGGAAATGGGTAAGAAGGTTTTTGAATTCAGTGATTTCTTGGTGAATGTTTTGAAAGTAGAAGATGTAAATTCATCATTCACAGGAAAAGCTACTTACCACGATAGCTGTGCAGCATTGAGGGAATGCAAAATAAAACAAGAACCCCGCAAACTATTGGGCAATGTAAAAGGGTTGGAATTGGTGGAGATGAACGATGTAGAAACCTGCTGCGGTTTTGGTGGTTCTTTCGCAGTGAAGTTCGAGCCTATTAGTATTGCAATGGCAGATCAAAAAATAGACAATGCAACTGAAACTGGTGCCGAATACATCATAAGTACCGACATGAGTTGCTTGATGCACATTGATGGAAGAATAAAAAACTTAGGGCTAAACCTAAAAGTCCTACATATTGCAGATGTTTTGGCAGAAACAAATAACTCATAACTTATAACTCATAACTATTATGGCCTATTGGTTAATTAAATCTGAGCCGTTCAAGTATAGCTGGCAAAAGTTTCAGGAGGAAGGTCATACTTTTTGGGATGGTGTGCGCAATTATCAAGCCCGCAACAACCTTAAAGCAATGAAGGAAGGCGACCTTTTGTTTTGGTACCACAGCAACGAAGGATTAGAAATTGTAGGCATTGCCCAAGTTGCCAAAGAAGCCTATCAAGACCCAACAACCGACGATACCAACTGGGTAGTAGTAGATGTAAAACCATATAAAACATTTAATAAACCAGTTTCTTTGGCTACCATAAAAGCCGACCCTCGCTTACAACAAATGGCATTGGTTCGCTTAGGCAGATTATCTGTTCAACCTGTAACGGAGGAGGAATGGAAGATAGTAATGGAACTTTCCGAATAATTATTAGTTATGAGTTATGAGTTTTTGGGATACTCATAACTCATAACTAATCACTGAATCCTCCACCCATCAATCTTTGCCATTGCGATGATTAGCGCATTATTATTTTTGTAATCCCTTCTTAGTTCATCGAGCGCATTGTTGCAGAAGGCTATGAGGCTTTTGTTCGATTCTTCAAACTCTACAGGGTCTTTTTCTTCTATTAATACTACCAGCTCTGCCATTATTCTCTTCGATTGGTATAGTTGGATGGATAGGTGCAGTATCGAATAAAATATGATAAAATGTAGCTGGTTCACTGGCACTTCTGTGTTGCGTTTATTTGTGATGCGTGTATTGAGACGCCTATAATCTTCGGTAGAAAAATAATTTAAATACTCAAAGTAGTCGGTTATGCAAGTATCATCTTCTTTTAATATCAATAAACTTACCATCGCAAATAATACGGCATGGGACCTTAATTTTTCATCAATATTGTTCAATTTGCAAATTATCGGCGCAAGCGGTGGCGTGACTTTCTTATTTTTCATTACTCACTAATTTTATAAGCATCAATTTTTACCAGCGCATTAATGATATAATTATTCTTTTTGTAGTTACTTCTTAGGTCATCGAGGGTATAGTTGCACATCGAAATCATTCCTTCGCAAATTGTGTCATAGGTTTTTTCACTATCAACAGGAAATACATTTTTTAATGAAGCCTTCATCCTTGTCGATTTATAAAGTTGAACTGTCAAATGCATCATTGAGTAAAAAATAATAAAATGCTGCTGATTCAATAGTACTTCTCTGTTTTTTTTATCCATTATCCGATTACAAAGAAGTATAACTTGTGGGGCGGTGCAAAAGTCCAGGTATGCGATATAGTCCAAAATAGCGGGATCTTCTTTATCCAATAATAATTTTATTACAGAAAAAATCATTCTATGGACTTCAAACTTATCTGATCCATTGTTCAACCCTAATATTATCGGGGCAAGCGGCGGTATGCTTTTCTTATTTTTCATTTCTAAAAAGTTTATTTTATATTAACTCATAATTCATAACTACTAACTAATTTTATACGTATCAATTTTGGCAAATGCAGAAATGATGGTATTGTTGTTTTTGTAGTCTCGTTTAAGTGTACTGATGGTTGCAATTGAAAAATCGATTAAATACGGCGATATCGTATTCATATCCAACATCGCCTTTGTGTCATCAAAATTTACATCCATCAATGTTACTTCCTTTTCCGATGACAATATCTGAATGATAAGGTGAAGCGTGGCGTAAAAAATAATGAGGTGTTGTTGGTTCATAGGCACTTCTTTGTTTCGTTTGTTCGCTATCCTTTTGTTCAATAAACGAAAATGTTCTGGCGTAAAATAAGTTTTCATATAGTCAAAAAATCCGTGAACGCCCGATTCCTCTACATAAAGCAAAAAGTCAATTGTAGAAAATATCCCACCAAAACTCTGCGCATTGGCTTCTATATTATTAATACTAAAAACAATAGGCGACGGCGGCACATGCTTTTTCTCTTTCATAATTTTTATTTTCTTAATAAAAAGCCCTTGAAGAAATTACTCCAAGGGACTTTTTTTTAGTTATTAGATAATATCTACTATCTACTATCTACTATCTACTATCTATGCTTCTATAGTAATCGTTACTACTGCGCTCACAATGCCCACAACCACATCTTTCAGCAGGTACCAAATACGATATTGCCTTGTTTCGGGCTGCCCGGGTATTAAATTCGGGCGGTCGTCAATAAATTTGGCACCAGTAACATTGGTAAATGTAGTAAAAACAGTTTCTGCCCCCCTCATACATTCCACCCTTCCGCCGTCCGATTCCCACTTCAAAAAAACACCGTACACCACACCTGCGCTCAATTGCACTTTCACTTTCGTGGGCTGGACCGTTAACCAATTAATTACAATATCGGTACCAATTATGTCCAAATCGGTACCAATTTCAACGGTGTAAGCGTCGCTTATTTTAATCTTGTCCACCAAATTTGTTGCCCTCGCAAAAATGCCAGAAGGCACAGTTACCAATGGCGCACCACCGGGGCCAGCAAAAACTGGAAAAGCAATCAATGCCGTACCATTTGCCCCCAAACTGAGACTTTTTTTGATAGAACCACAGGATTTGGACAATGTTTTGGCAGTCTTTACACACTCCATGATGTAGTTACACGCATACACATCGTTTAGCAGAATCAACAATTGTGCTGGCGTGATGCCCAACAATGCTGCATAAGTATTAATCAATTTTGTGTTCAAATTTTTAAGCCAAGTAAGCCTTGCAGCATCCGCCTTGGGTAAATAAGAGTTCTTTTTCATTTTAATAAAATTAAATTGTGATTAAAAAAAATTGTAATTGTCAAATCGAAAAGCTTGAAGATGGTTCGTGTAATTTATTGGATTCTTAATTTGACGTTTTACAGCGTCTCTCACCTCTTTTTATTGATTATTTCAGTTTGCCATAGTCTAAATGCCCTTTGCTGAACTCTTGAGCAACGTTGCTGAACATTTGAGCAACGTTGCTGAACATTTAAGCAACGTTGCTGAACACTTGGGCAACGTTGCTGAACATTTGAGCAACGTTGCTGAACACTTGAGCAACGTTGCTCAAGACTTCAGCAAACGCTTATTTACAGAGGCAAACAACTATTTTGAACCATTAAAAGAGCTTTTTTGAAAGAAAAAGAGGTGATTTTTTATCTACTTAGTCCGCTAAGAAGCCCCTATGAGTGTGGTAGAGAGCGGTGAGATAAGCTAAGAGAAGAAAATGGGTGACTTTTAAAACCCGTGAGTTGAATATGTGTCTTTGACCCGGTGAAGATATGGATTGTTTATTTGAATAATACAAATAAAGATTTTATGATGGAAACGACCGTCATTTCGACCTTAGGAGAAATCTAATTATGCTATTGGGGTTCTATTTATTTGGTTAGATATCTCCTTCGTCGATATGACGCGGATAGGTGGCGTCGTCATTTCGACCATAGGAGAAATCTAATTATGCTATAGGGGTCTTTTTTATTTGGTTAGATATCTCCTTCGTCGATATGACGGCACGCTGGGGTTGTGAATTGATTATTATTTTTATTATCAAACCAACAATTTCTCTTTTATTCCAATATTCTTTTATACTTTCGTTACCTAATCAAATTCATTTACCACAAAATCTTTTTTATGAATCAAAAACTACAAAACCTTTTCTTCCTTTTTCTTTTGGGAACAATTGGTGCGAAGGCACAAGGACCTGTTATTACGGCTGCGGGAGTGAATCCTGTGATTGGGGAAAGTTTTAGATGGCAATACGTTTTGCAAAGTAGTGTGACACCTCCCACTCCTGGTGGGCCCGATGTTCTTTGGGATTATAGTAATTTGAAGGATAGTTCAATTAATGAATTGATAAATTTTATTTCACCCAATGGTTTACCATGGGCTGATAGTCTTCATGCGAATATTGCACGTACTTCCTCACTTTCAGCCAACTATTATATTTTCTATAATACTAATGATAGTTCTTGGGGGTATGTAGGTGCATCTGGTACAGGTAATTATTATAATCACGTTACCCCTTCCCAGTTATTTGCAGCCTATCCATTAACATTTAGAAGCACTTATACCGATAGCGTACTCGTTTATATTCAAAACTCAATACCCGACCATATAGAACGGGACACTCTTTTTGCAGATAGTTATGGGATATTGAAATTGCCAGATACAACTTATACAAATGTTGTACGAGTAGTTTATAAAAACATTGCATCCTCCTATCCTAGTAATATCCCTTATGGAATATTTACACAATATCAATTCTTTGTAAATGGAATCCATTCGCCCATATTGACCTTAAACCAAGATGGAAGTAATTGGGATGCAGAGTATAATACTAGACCCACTACTCTTCCCCTCCAAATCTCCTCTTTCACTGCTTCTTGGCAAAACAAAATGCCTTACTTGCAATGGGAGGCTGCCAATACCGAAAACACTAAAGCGTTCAATATTCAGCGCAGTGTGGATGGGCATAGTTTCAGCACCGTGGGGCGAGTGGGTGTAAGCGGTGGTAGTTCTTATCACTTCGAGGATAATTATATTCCTACCAGCACTGTTTATTATCGCTTGCAACAAGTGGATAAAAATGGGCAAACGTTTTCTAGCGCAACGGCACAGTTAACAGTAAACAGTAAGCAGTTAACAGTGTATCCCAATCCTAGTAAGGGTACTATTCATGTTTCTGTGAACGGTTTAACCCCAGTTCATATAATGATTTATGATGCCATTGGGCGGTTGGTTTATGAAAATAAAAACTATTCTGCTGCACAATCAATAGCTACAGATACTTGGAGCAAAGGAACTTATCTAGTGCGGGTAAAAGACAATGAGGGTTGGAAGGATAGTAGTTTTGTTATTAATTGATAATTGATAAACATTCCGAAAGTTTTGAACTTTCAGGATGTTGTTATTTAGAACCCCACATCACGTAAAATGACATTGCTTTTCTGAACATATTTTCACCTTACTTTGCATATCTAAAACGTTTAAATAATTGGATATGAAAAATCGGGTCGATATATTTCTAGCACTTTCACTTTTTGTTTCCATCGGTGCTTCTGCACAGCCTGTTATCACTGCGGCAGGGGTTACGCCCGTAGTTGGCGATGTTTTTAAGGTGCAATATGCTACCACCACCAAGCTTAATGCCCCAACCATAAGGGGGGCAAATGTTACTTGGGATTATAGCAAAATAATAGATAGCAGCTTTACCGAAAGTACCAAATATGTTAATCCGGCAGGGTTGGGTTTGCCAGGTTCGGATAGTTTTCGCAACGCTACTTTGGCTGCCTTCGATGCCACTAATGCCATCGTTGCCTATCTCAATCCCACAAGTAGCAGTCTGGGTATGCTTGGGGAGGATTATTACGGGGCTGGAAGCTTGAATAAGTTTTCGCCCCAACGGACTTTGTACTATTTCCCCTGCAATTATCAGGATAGCCACACCGATAGTTTCATTTACATAAACCCACAAGAAGCCGCTGGCTACACCGTGCGGGGATACGATACGCTTGTGGTTGACAGCTATGGTACACTAAAACTGCCCAATGCCACTTATGATAGTGTGCTGAGGGAAAAGATTGTGACCACCCTTAAATATTACTATACGGGCTATACCCAACCGATATTGATTGTATCGCAAACCAATTATGAATTTGGACTGAATGGCTTTCATGGGCCACTGCTAGAATTGACAACTAACTCGCTTAACCCCGGTGTTTGGGGGGCTGATTATATGTACACTTTTCCGCTGCCATTGGCAATAAGTGGGTTTGCGGCCTCTTGGCAAAATAAAATGCCTTACTTGCAATGGGATGCTGCCAATACCGAAAACACCAAAGCATTCAATATTCAGCGCAGTGAGGATGGGCATAGTTTTGAAACAGTGGGGCAAGTGGGGGTAGGAGGTAGTTCTTATCACTTTGCGGATAATTATACGCCGAGTAATACTGTTTATTATCGCATAGAACAGGTGGATAAGAATGGGCAAACGTTTTACGGCGCGACGGCAACGTTAACCGTTAACCGATTACCGTTAACCGTGTTTCCTAATCCATCTAGGGGAACTATTCATTTATCAGTTTCTTCGGGTAATCAAGTTCATGTAATGATTTATGATGTGTTGGGGAGATTGGTTTATGAAAATAAAAACTATACTTCTGCCGAAGCAATAACCACAGATACTTGGAGCAAAGGAAGTTACTTGGTAAGGGCGAAAGATAATGAAGGATGGAAAGGGAGCAGCTTTGTAATTGATAAATAATAATTGACAATTGATATTGGGAGTCGGGTGGAATGGAAATGGGTAGTTTTTAGTAACTAGCAATTTCTGTTTCTCCCAATTACCTTTTGCGTATATCTAATTGAAAGCGGTAACGTTTCTGGAAATTGAATTCATAAACCAATATGTCTATCCAAATCAACCAAAAGTTAAATAGAACCAATCATTTGCAACATTAAGCAAAGTATAAGCAATATTAAAGTTGTCACTTTGTAATTGTAGTCTTTTGAGGATTGCGGAAGGTTGTTTTTTAAATAATCTTCTAATGAAGAAAACAATCCTCAATGATTCATATTGATGTTAATTAAACCCTTGGGTGAAAAAACTTTTGTTGAAAACGCCATTTATGAAAAATAGAATTATCCAGTTAATTGTTTTATTATCCTGTGTCCTTATTAGTTCATCTGTTTTTTCGCAATACTATCCCGGTGGCTTTGCCCATAGCAAAATAAATCTTTGGTACGATGCTGCCGATACTACCACTTTCACAAAATCTTCTGGTTTAATTACGGCTTGGAAAGACAAATCGAACAATTTGTCTGCCACGCAAGCTACCACTAGTGCACAGCCTGTTTTATCGACAGTGAATGGTAAGAATACGGTTGAATTTAATGGGGTACAAGGTATCAATATTCCAACCACTTCTCTGCTGGCACCACAAAACGGTTATGATGTTGCGCAAGTGGTTTATGTTTTTCCAGATGCACCTACTGCATTGACAGACTTTAGATATGGTACTTTTTCCAATTCTACCAACAGTCAGCAGGGTACGCCATTGGTTGGACTGAGGTATGTAACTGCAAACTCACAATACGAAGTGACTGCGATGAGGAACAACACGGGCTACTATTATAGTGTCTATAATGATTTGCGTGGGCAATGGCTGCTACCAGAAAACTATACAGCCAATGGCAGTGGGAACGCATACTATTATTACAACGGCACAGGAAATTTAAACTCAAATGGAGCAACGCCATCTGGAACATCCATTAGCGGAACAATTGGCAATAGAACCAACTATTTTTCTTCGGTACACTGGGGTGTGAGTGAAACGGTGTTGGCAGGGTTTGATACAAAGGTTTCGGGCAGAACAATCGTTGAAACTTATTTGGCAACCAAATGGGGCATGTTGGATACGCTGTCTATTTATCAGGGTTCTACTTATTACTATCCTACCAATACTGCTTTTGTGAATGACCTTGTGGGTATTGGTACACAAGGTGGCAGTGACAGTATCTCTTACACGGGCTCCAATAATGGACTAGGTTTACAGAATGTAAATGGAATAACTGGCTTCTTGAGGGCTCCTGGTAGCTATATAATGGCTGCGGATAATAAGCTTTCGGGTACTGTTGCTGAGGGAAGTGGCGGCTTCAATCGTTGGAACAGGTCTTGGTTTTTACAGAAAACAGATGCTAGTGGATATGGTGGGTTGGTGAATGTATATTTTGATTTTACCAATTACGGGGTAACATTGGATACTTCTGCAAATTCATATTACTTATTATATAACCCTACAAATGGTTATTTTAATAGCGGAACCAACTACTTAGTGGCAGTAAATTCTTATACAATAAATGCTGGAACCAATCAATTGGCTTTTTTGTTGGATGGAAACAATTTATCAAATGGCTTTTATACAATAGTGTACGCACCCAAAGGAAGCAGCACGGCTACTATACCATATATAGGCGGTTTCACACCAACTTCTGTGAGTGTTAGTCCCGCACCTACGCTTACTTCTGTTTTTTCGGGGAATACATACAATTATCTTTTTATTGATTCTACTGCACTTACTTACCCTGTCGCATACACCAAGATTTTTGTTAGTGTAAATGGTGGTGCAACAACTGCCATTGATAGTGTTGCGGGTGTGCCAGCTTATTATGCGCATTATCATCTTACAAATGGCAATACCTACGCCTACACGGTAAGTGCAGTGTATGCACCGGGTAAAGAGAGTTCGCAATCAAATTCCGTAACAGCAATACCTAATCAGTTTATACCATCTTGGGGCACATTGCCGCAATTTGCAGGTTCGGGTAGTGCTTACATGTCTGCTTCAACGCCAAGTGGCGGGTTGCCAATAAAATTCAATTTTAAAAACATTACCAACAATGATAGTAGTGGTTATCAGGTAAGCAATTATTATACTGATTCATCTTTGACCAATGGGAATGCCTATACCTATAAGTTTTTATTTTACGATACAACTCAAGGTCTTGCTACTGCATCCAACTGGTCTTTACAAGAGTCCGTGTTGGTAGCGGATTCTGCACAAGGAGGTTTTACCTATAACCTAAGTTATCTTGACCCAACCACGATTTGGGCACCCAATGGGATTGGCCCTTCGACTATTACACCTGCTACAGAAGATATGACTGGCTTACGTATGGTGGAACATGCACCGGCAGTAGGAGTGCACCCGCGTGTGTTTATTAACCCGGAAGATTCTACAAGCATCAGGTGGCGATTGGCAAATACATACAGCGGAAAGGCAGCAGCCAAATGGATACACGCCTACACTACTTTTTTGAATTTGGGGGATATATCAGGGTCTCCTTGGACGTATACTAAATATTACAACTTGGATACGATGGGTTACGAAATTATTAATAATGGCGGCGAGTGGAATGTACAGCCCTATTATAATTATTTAGCTGCTGGTGATACAAGTACTAACCCCAACTATAATTACAGTACACTTTGGAATGGTGAAGGAGGCAGGATGGCTTATTTATTTAGTGAAGAAGCAATGGAGTGCTGGTTGTACAGAAATCAATATGACCCCGCCACTGGGTTGAATTATGCAACCCGTGCGCAAAAGCTAGCAAGTGCAATAACTACTTGGGCAAAAAAGGCATTGGCAAATACCACAACACCACTAAATGCAGCAAATGCTTCGCAGTTTGGTGGGGCCAATATGTTTTATGTTTATGATTTCCTTTTTGACCAAATGACCCAAAACCAACAGGATACCGTTAGAATGGCATTAATGAAAATATTACCGGATAGTAGTTATTTCCATGGAATGCAAGCGGCATCCTATACTTGTACATCCAACTGGATGTCATTCCCACAAGGAGTTACCTACTTTTTTGCTGTAGAAGGTGAGCCTGGCTATACTAAAGAAGACACAGTAACAGTAAATCTTTACGAGCGTGGGCTATGGAATTTCTTGACTTATGGGGTGTATAGCCAAACAGGTAATGTTTATGAAGGACTTGGTAAAGACCAACTGGATATTACAGACTTATATGCGGCATCAAAACGGGGTTACAGTATGCTAGGGCATCCTTCAGTAAGAAGCTTTGGAACTAAGTATATGCCTGCCATCATACAGCCATTCGGTTATTCTATGGTTGGTACGGATTTGTTGGGTGGTACACAAAGTAATAACTACCAGTATCCAGGATTTAGTTCACCTGCTACAGGGGGGTGGAAGAAATCACTTGAAGATGTAGGAGGGTTAAAATGGATTTTCCCTAATGACACTACTATAGACTATGTTTGGAAAAACTATATACAAAAGCCAACTGCAAGTTCGCCATATAATCCAGCTATTAGCCCTAATTACTATTTCTATTCAGCCGAGGGAGATAATTTCGGAGACGGTGTTGGTGGAGGCAGTTATTTCAATAACCGCATTTCAGGTTTACTGTTTGCATCCGACTATTTTTCCACTCCACTAACTACAGAGGCACTAACGGCTTTTGGTAATAACAAAATGTATTTTGATTCTCTAGGTGGTTTTGCGACCTTGAGAAGTGGCTACGATTCTACTGCTACTGCCGTCTTTTTTGCCAATAGGCAAGATATGGGAGGTCACACTTATGCCAACAAAAATGAAGTAGTGTATAGTGCTCAAGGACGTATCTGGTTTCCAAGACCAAGTAGTGATGCAAACTCACAATTTGATGCATTAGCAGCAACAGGGGTAGGTTCAGCAAGTGGTATATTGGTTAATAATTATGGTGCAACTATTGATACTAGTGCCTCAAGTGCAGATGGAGGTAACCTTTCGGTCCCTGGTAAAATAGTCTATTTTCAGGACAGCTCTAATATGCTTTCAATAGCAGGTGATGCCACCATCCCTTATAGTTATAAATGGTATGGCCAATTCGGAGGATGGACAGGTGCGAATCCTAATCTATCACCACCAAGTGTTGAAGCAGTTCCTTACAGTCCAAATAGTTTCAGGTACTCCCCATTCTATAGCTTTGATAATACATCCTATTACAATCGGCTTTCATATACAGATGGCTCAGCTTCACCGTTGTCTTATTTGCGATATGCTCAAAAAGCATCAACTCCAAATGGTGTTTACACAAAAATGTATCGTACTGTATCATTGGTACAGGCAACGAAGCCTTATGTAATTATTGCAGACGATAATCAGTTGAATACTAGTTCAAATGATTATAAATGGTTCTGTCAATTACCAACGGATGTGACTATTGCTAGTACTGCTGTGAATCTTTCGAATACTAACTATCAAAATGATATAATTTTAAAAGAAGCAGGCGGTAACAGGAGATTGCTTGTTCGAGTGCTGAATAATAATGGGGCTATCAGCAATACAGTTCCAGGTTATCTTGACTCGACCACCTATTCATTGTCTGGATTGAACCGCTTGATAGTTGAAAGCCATAGTGTTGATCCTCAGTTCAAGGTATTGCTTTTTGCTTATAACAATGGCGATTCATTGCCAATAACTACTTGGAGCAGTGATAAGAGCAAGGTTTATGTTTATAATAACGGGGTTACCAATACCATTGCTTTCTCTTTGAATTCATCCGGCAGGACTACAATAAGTTTAAACCCAACTGATACTGCTTATTATTGGACAGGGAGCCAAGATAGTCTTTGGAATAATCCAAATAACTGGTCTACTGGTCAGGTGCCCACATCTTCAACTGCGGTTATTATTCCAAATATAGATGTGACTACATTGCAAAATGTAGGTAATGCGCCTTTGAATGATAATACTGGGGCTACCACAACTTCAAATGAATACTACCCTTATATAAGCGGTTTTACTGCTTATGCAACTAGCTTAACAATAGATTCAGGTGCTTATATCAGGATAGACAGTACGCTTCAATTGAGTGGTAATGTAATTTGTTATGGCACAACGAAAGGGAATGGTTATTTAAAAACGACAAGTACATCAACCACTGCCTTGACCCCAAATGTAACTTGGGGAGTGAACATTGAATACAATGATAGTGTAGGTGGGCAGACCATTGTTGCTGGTAATTATAAAAGTTTATCTATCAATGCTACACATCAACCAAGCCTATTTACTGTTGGTGGGAACATAACAGTTGCCGACACATTGAACTTAACTGCTGGCGATACCCTAAACATGGCAACTAATACATTGACAGGAACAATGTTAGTTTCTACAGGTACAGGTACACTTAAAACACAATCTACTTCAGCCACAGATTTGCCTAATGGTGCTACATGGGCAGGGCATGTAAACTATAACAATACCAACGGAAATCAAACAATACAAGGGGGTACTTATGCTAATTTACTGACGTCTAACCTATATAACATTGATACTGCCAACGGAAATATTGATGTAAAAGATACTATCAACTTAGCCTACAGGAGTTCCTTGGATATGAAGACTTACCAATTGAATGGGGCAAATGATCCTGTGACTGTCATCGGTACAGGTTCTTTGCGAACTGCAAATACTTCTACAACAGGAGCTTTGCCTGTAAATGAAACTTGGGGAGGCACTGTGGTATATTATAGTACCAGTTCACAAGTTATTGCCCCAGGCACTTATAGCAATCTAGATATTTCTGGGGGAAGTAACGGGCCTCGTGTTTTTTGCGGTACAAGTGACCCGACTGATACCATTAAGTTAACTGGTTCTTTCACGCCGACAACAGGAACAATTACCCCATTACAATCAACTGTGGTTTTTGAAGGTAACAATCAAACTGTTCCTGCAAGTAGTTTCTATAACCTTGATTTAGCCGGAGGGTTTCAAACACAATTTTATAATGGAATAGTAAATGTGAATGGCGCATTTATTCCTGGTAACATTACAAGTGCTGGTGGTTTGGGTACTATCAATTTCTCTGGCACTACGGTATCTCAAGCCGTTCCTCACTTTTATTACAACAGCCTGACTATTAGCGGGGCTAAGACTACCAATAGTGTAACTCTTGGTGATAGTATTTGGGTAAGTGGCAATCTTTCCTTAAGTGGATTATCATTTACTTCAGGCTCTTTGACTGCCTCTTCCACTACGATATTAATGAATGGAACATCTAGTCAATCAATAGATGCTTTAACTCCTTACAACAATTTATTAATTACAAATACAGCTGGTACCGTTAGTGCTGTTAATAACCTAACAGTAAACAGTAAATTAACATTAGTCACAGGTTCTACTTTGGATTTAGGCACTAGTGTATTGGCTGGAACATTTACTTTATCATCTGGTACTGGCAATGCAGGCACACTTAAAACACAAAGCACAAGCAGCAATCCTTTGCCGAACGGGTTGACTTATTCTGGCACAGTAAAATATTACAGCACAACCGGAACACAATACATTGCAATTGGTACATACAACAACCTAGACATTTCTGGCGGAACAACTGGAGGAAGGATATTGCCAGTGGGAACTATCAATGTTGCAGGGAATTATACCACCAACACAGGGACTGGTGCTGTTACTGTAACGGGAGATACTATTAAATTTAATGGTAACACTACTGTATCTGGTACTACTAGTTTCAATAGTGTAATTATTGCTTCATCATCCACGCTTACTGCTCCTGCCGCCAATTTAAGTATTGCTGGCAACTTCACCAACAATGGAACCTTTAATGCCAGCACTGGCAAAATAATATTTAACGGTGCTACCCAAACAATAACAGGAGCGAATACATTCAACAAGTTTACTAAATCTATTTCAGCATCTGATACCTTATATCTCCCTGCTGGATTAACTCAAACATTCAATGATTCTCTTGTACTTTCTGGGACATCTGGGAATATTTTATATCTATTATCTAGTACCCCAAGTGTACAAGCGACAATCAATCCTGCTACTGGAAAGAGAGTCATAAGTTATGTAGCTGTTCAAGATAACCTAAATAGTAATTCATCAGCAATTAGCACTAGCTATAGCTACAATTTTGGAGATAATACAAATTGGAACTTTGGAGCCTCTACCTACAAGTGGGTAGGTGCTGTGGACACTACTTGGGGCAATACTGCCAACTGGATTCCAACACATTTGCCAGCCACTACGGATAGCGTGGTTGTTGCCAAGACGGGTGCTAACAATTTAACCATAGAGACTTCGCAAACTGTTGCTGGTATTACAATCAATTCGGGTAATACGGTTTCGCTATCAAGCGATACCTTGTCAGTTAATGGAAACTTTGTGAACTATGGAACATTCAATGCTAGAGGTGGCGGCAACCTCTTCGCAGGTACTTCCAAGGTTGCAGGGACAGGAACTACCAACTTTAATACGTTTACCATTTCGAGTGGTACACTTACAGACTCCAGTAGCAACATTAATGTGTCTGGGAATTGGACTGATAATGGAACTTTCACCCCAATCAAAACAACCACGGTTAACTTCAACGGTACGGCTAATCAAAGCATCACTAGGGTAGGAGGAGAGACCTTTGACAGTATTTCTGTAACCAATACGGGTGGCATTGTTTCTGCTGCGAATAACATCACGGTTGGAACAACAGCATTGGTAACTATTGCTTCTGGTTCTACTTTAGATTTAGGAACTAATCAATTATTGGGTGGTGCATCGCTTACAACTAGTGGAACCGGAATGCTAAATACACAATATGCTTCTACAGCTCCTATTCCAACGGGAAGAACTTGGGCATTTACTGTAAACTTTAATAACTCCACAGGTACACAAACTGTTGTGACTGGCATATACAGTTCAGGACTATTCATGAATAATACTAGTGGAACAGATACTGCTAATGGTACACTAACTGTAAACGGAAAGCTTTTTGTTAATTCAGGAGGTATGTTCGATTTGAGGTCTTACACACTTACAGCAGGTTCTAGCTTTGCTGATTCTGGTTTGGGTATGATTAAAACACAAGGTACATTCCCAAGTAATAAAACTTGGACTGGTTCAGTTGTTTTCAATAGTACTACTGGTTTTTATACAATACAACCAGGCACATATAATAACATAGACATTGATGGGGGCACTGGTGCAGCAAGAAATATGGATGTGGGTTCTGGTACAGGCACCGGTACTTTTACAATTACTGGTACTATTACTTGGTCTGGCAGTGGGGGGGTAGTATTCAATAAAACAACTGTAAATTTCGCTGGTAATAACCAAGCAATACCTAACTTCAACTTCTATAACCTTGGATTTACTGGTACTGATACAACAAAACCTCCAACTTTTACAAGTTTGGCAGTATCAAGTACTTTTAATCCGGGCTTATTTACAAGGATTGCTGCTGGTACAATATCTTTTATTATTCCTTCTGGTGGTGGCGTTGCTCAACCGGGTCAAACAATCCCTGCATTCAACTACTATAACCTTACTGTATCTGGTGCAAGAACAGTTAATGTGGCTTTGGCAAATAGTGGTACAATTGGTGTTGCAAACACTTATTCAAATACATCTTCCTACACTTCCAGTAGCTTTGTAACAACAGGTAGTACAATCAATTTTAATGGAGCAGGCACACAGACTGTTCCTGCTTATAGCTACAACAATCTTACTATTAGTGGTACGAGGACTGGCAGTGTTACGTTGGCAAGTAGCACCATTAACATTGCTGGCAACTACACACGTTCTGCTACTTTCACATCAGGTTCGTTGGTTGTTACAGGCAATACGCTTGTGTTTAATGGTTCTACCAACCAAACTATTACTTCGGCTACTGCTGAGACATTCAATAACGTAACCATTAACAACACTACTTCTGGTTCAGATACCATCCAGTTAAGTACCAGCAACTTCACTGTCAATGGTACACTTGCCCTTACCAGTGGGTATCTTTCATTGTGTAATAGCAATCTTACATTGGCGACAATGCCAACTGGTTCTTCATCTAGTTACATAGTTACCGGAGGTACGGGAACACTTACCAAGAACAGCGTTTCAACTACTTCGATTATTTTCCCTGTAGGTACTTCTACAAACTACACACCAATATCTATTGCTAATACAACTGGCACATCTAATCTTTCGGTGGCTGTATCAAACAATGTTACAATCTCTCTGAATATACCTTCTCAGATAGTAAATCTTCAGTGGTCTGTGTTAAGTTCTGCTGCTACTACTGCAACCATGACTTATCAGTTTAATAGCTCAAATGGTGCTTTAAGCTTTAGCCCCACTACTTCTTGCGACCTTGGTATTTCTGGCTCTGGCTATTCTGTTAGTGCCGTTGGTATACCATCTGGTTCTAATCCTTACACGCTTTCTAAATCATCCATCAACATGAGTAGTAGTGTAAGCAATCTATTTGTGGTGGGTAATACAGGATCAATTGGATGTATAACCGGAAGTTATATAGGCACGGCAGGTAGTAATGCAAATTCTGCATCTAACTGGTGTGGAGGCCTCCCTACTTCGGCTACCAATGTAATTATCAGCAATGTTGTTCCTGTTTTGAATGCCAATCTATCAGTCAACAATATTTCCTTGTCCTCTGGAATCAACTTAAATGGATACTTGCTTACTATCAACGGTTCTGTTTCTGGCACAGGTGTCATTACAGGTTCTGATAGTTCTAGCATTAGTATTTTGGGTACAGGTACACTTTACTTCGACCAATCTACTGCGGGCACAACCAATAAATTTAACAATCTTACTGTTAATAGCTCAGGTACAGTGACCTTGGGCAATGCACTTAATATTCATGGCACGTTGACATCCGTTGCTGGTACTTTGGCTACGGGGGGCAATCTTATTTTATTGTCTGATAGTACTGGTACGGGTAGGATAGATCAAGTATTGGGTACTATCTCTGGTAATGTTACTGTTCAACGTTATATATCTCCAAAGTCTGCTCGTAAGTTTAGTTTTATTTGTAGCCCTGTTTCTCAAAGTATCCGAAATAGCTGGCAGCAACAGATTTATATCACTGGTGCGGGTACTGGAGGTGCTGCTTGTGGTTCGACTATTGGTGATGGTGGCAGCATTACAGATAAGTACAACAATAATGGTTTTGATGTTACCCAAACGAGTACACCGAGTATGTTTACCTACAATGCTACAAAGATTAATGGCAGTAGATATGTTAGTGTGCCCAACACAGACCAAACTATCCTTGCCCCTGGTACCGGTTATATTTTAAATATCCGTGGTAATAGGAACAGTTCGACAGTTAATTGTTTCAATCAATTGGAAACAGGTAATCCCACACCGCCAGAAGCAGTTACTTTGAGTGTGACAGGTACAGTTACATCTGGCGCAAAGTCATTTACATTGTATGATACTTCGTTGAGTAAATACACGCTTCTTGGTAACCCTTACCCCAGCCAGATAAGTTTTTCAGCCTTCCAAGCTGGCAATAGTAGCAAAACCTACAACAAGATGTGGACCTATAGCCCGTTCGGGATTGGCAACTACACCACCTATTCAAATGGAATTATAGCCAATGCCGCAACTGGTTTTGACAATACAAATGGCGACAGGATAGCAAGTGGACAAGCATTCTTTGTGGAGGCAACACAAGCAGGATCCAACAGTACTGTTACCTTCCAAGAAAGTCACAAAGTGAGTGGAGCAATACCTAACACCAAATACTTTGGTTCCAATTCAAACAAACTGTTGAGGGTAGGCCTTCAAAACACCAGCAATACTCCGTTGGATGAGGTAGTACTAAGATTCAATGCACAAGGTACAAAAACGACTTACAACCCCGAGTGGGATGCTGAGTCCTTTAATAACAGTAGCCAAGTAATCAAAATAATGAAGGCAGGTATGTCTTTGGCTATTGCCACATTGCCCGACAGCATTGCCGTAGATACTGCTCAATTGAATGTAGCTAGCACTTCAAATGGCACTTTCCAATTGTCTTTCAGTGATTATCAAGGTATAGACCCAGCCACTAAGATTACCCTGTTAGACAACTTCCTCGGTACAACCCAGGATGTTAGGGCAAACACTGTTTATGCTTTCAATGTGACTAGTAATACTGCCAGCCAAGGTAGTAGCCGCTTCCAAGTGGTGTTTAGCGGGGCAAGTCCTTTGCCAGTAAGTTTTGCTAGCATCTCTGCTACCAAAAACAATGATGGGGTAGCCGTACAATGGTCTGTAGCTAATCAATTAAACATAGCTACTTACAGTGTAGAAAAGAGTACCGATGGTAGCAATTTTACAGATATAGTATCCACAAAGGCAACTACTGCTTCTGGTTATTCAATAGAAGATGCCAACATCCCAACTACTGCTACCACTTTGTATTATCGCATCAAATCGATAGGCAATGATGGCAGCACTAAGTACAGTTCTATTGCTAAACTCACAATTCACAACTCACAACTCACCGCTCTTTCTATCTATCCCAACCCTGTTCAAGAAACCTTGAACATTGCTTTTGGTGCTACTCCAAACGGTACTTACAAAGCAAGGATATTGACTGTGGCAGGTGTGGAAGTATTCAGTAAAACAGGCATTGCTGCCAATGCCAATACTATTACACTCGATGCAAGCAGCCTTGCAAGTGGTTTGTATATGATAGAACTAGCCGATGCCAAGGGTAACAAACAACTAGAGAAGTTTGTGAAGCAATAATGCTATTTTCTTTTTTGTTCTGATAAATGCTCAGCACTAAAAATAGGTTGGTGCAATAATGTTACATCAAAAAAAGTAGTAGATTGGTTAACTAGTATAGTCAGTTTAAATATGTAAAATATAAGACCGCGTTGCGTGTTTAAATTGGATTTAGCATATTACAAAAAATAATCCCAGTCACGTAGCAACTGGGATTATTTAAAATTGTCAACTTTATTCTTGGAGAATATTGCATTTATTCATTCTCATCAAAATTCAGTATCTCTCTTGTGGTAGCTAATAATTCATATTCTTCTTTACTGCCAACAATTATATTGTCGAACTCACGCATACCTGTACCCGCTGGTATCAGGTGACCTGTGATTACGTTCTCTTTTAAGCCAAGCATATAATCTGCCTTTCCTTGAATCGCAGCAGTACTTAATACTTTCGTGGTTTCTTGGAACGATGCAGCCGAAATCCAGCTTTGTACACCCAAAGAAGCTTTTGTAATACCCAATAAAACAGGTTGAGCTGTTGAAGGGCGTGCATCACGAACTTCAACCAATTTTTTATCAGACCTTCTCAAAATAGAGTTTTCTTCTCTTAATTCACGAACAGTAACAATCTGCCCAGCCCTGAATCTTGTACTTTCACCAGGTATGGTTACAACTTTCTTATCGAAGATGCGGTCATTTTCATCGATAAAGTCGAATTTATCTTCTAAGTCTTCTTCTAAGAATTTAGTATCACCTGCGTCTACAATTTCTACTTTTTTCATCATCTGACGAACTATTACTTCGATGTGTTTATCGTTGATTTTCACACCTTGTAAACGATACACTTCTTGAATTTCATTTACCACATACTCTTGTACTGCAAATGGGCCTCTGATATTCAGGATATCTGTTGGAGCAATTTGACCATCAGACAACGGAGCACCAGCTTTAACGAAGTCAGCATCTTGAACTAATATTTGACGAGACAGAGGGACAAGATATTTCTTGGTTACACCATCCTTGCTTTCTACAGAAATTTCACGGTTACCACGTTTGATATTACCGAAAGTAACCACACCATCTATTTCGCAAACAACAGCTGGGTTACCTGGGTTTCTAGCCTCGAACAATTCAGTTACACGAGGCAAACCACCCGTGATATCACGAAGCTTACCTAGTACACGAGGTATTTTTACTAATATCTGACCAGCTTTTACTTCTTCTCCTTCTTCTACAGCTATATGGCTGCCTACTGGCAAGTTGTAATGCTTGGAGTCTTTACCATCAACTATGATAGTAGGAATCTTAGTTTTATCTTTTGTTTCTATAACAACTTTCTCACGGTGACCAGTTTGTTCGTCACTTTCTTCACGGAATGTAACACCATCCAATACAGCATCAAACCTGATTGTACCAGCTTGTTCAGCTACGATTACGTTGTTAAAAGGATCCCAAGTACAAATCACTTCTCCCTTAGTTATTTTAGTGCCGTCTTTTACTTGTAGGGTTGAACCATAAGGAACATTGTTTGTAATTAGCAAACGATCGTTCTTCACGTCCATAATCCTTACCTCACCTGTACGACCTATTACAACTTGTACTTTATTTCCTTCATTATTTAAAGCAGTAACAGTACGTAAACCATCAAATTGAACAGTACCATCGAACTTAGCATTTAATGAACTTTCAATAGAAGCACTACCTGCAACACCACCCACGTGGAAGGTACGAAGTGTCAACTGTGTACCAGGCTCACCGATAGACTGTGCAGCGATGATACCAACCGCATCACCACGTTGAGCAAGATAACCTGTTGCCAAGTTCTTACCATAACATTTTACACAAACTCCCCTTTTTGCTTCGCAAGTCAATACAGAACGTATTTCTACAGATTCTATACCTGCTTCTTCTATTGCAACAGCAGTATCGTGTGAAATTTCCACACCAGCATAGCAAATGATCTCGCCACTTAAAGGATCTAATACATCGTGTAAAGAGGTACGACCTTCAATTCTATCTGAAATATTTTCAATTACATCTTCATTGTCTTTTAACGCAGTAATAGCAATGCCACGAAGTGTACCACAATCATCCTCAGCTATTACCACATCTTGAGCAACATCCACCAAACGACGAGTCAGGTAGCCAGCATCCGCTGTTTTCAATGCTGTATCCGCCAAACCTTTTCTAGCACCGTGCGTAGAAATAAAGTAGTCCAATACGTTCAATCCACTCTTAAAGTTAGAAAGAATTGGGTTTTCAATTACCTCACTGCCGCTACTACCACTTTTACGAGGTTTAGCCATCAATCCACGAATACCAACCAACTGTTTTACCTGCGTTTTACTACCACGGGCACCACTGTCTAGCATCATAAACACGGAGTTGAAACCTTGCTTGTCGGCAGCCATTTCACGAATAAGTGTTTCAGTGATACGCATATCCACACGACCCCATATATCAATAACTTGGTTATAACGCTCATTATTGGTGATAAGACCCATATTGTAGCTTTCCCAAACCTCATCTACTTCATTCTTGGCATTTTCAAGTAGTTCTTGTTTAATTTCAGGAACAATCAAGTCATTAACACTAAAGCTTAGACCACCACGGAATGCCATACGGAATCCAAGTGTTTTGATTTCATCCAAGAATTTAGCTGTTGTTGGAACATTGGTAATTTTAATAATACCTCCGATTATTTCTCTTAAACTCTTCTTAGTCAACAATTGATTGATATAACCAACTTCTTCTGGAACAAATTGGTTAAATAAAACCCTACCAACAGTAGTGTCAACTATTTTCTTTACCAATTCACCTTTCTCGCGAATCTTAGTCCTGAGTTTGATGTTTGCATGTAAATCAATAACGGCTTCATTGTATGCAATTACGACTTCTTCGATGCTATAAAAAGTCATTCCGCCACCTTTAATAGGTTCTTCAGGAGTTGACACTTTACCCTTAGTAATATAATATAGACCCAACACCATGTCCTGAGAAGGAAGAGTGATTGGCGTACCATTTTGTGGGTTAAGAATGTTGTGAGAAGACAGCATTAACAATTGGGCTTCCAAAATAGAGGCATTGCTCAATGGAACGTGAACGGCCATTTGGTCACCATCGAAATCCGCATTGAAAGATGCGGTAACCAATGGGTGCAATTGAATTGCCTTTCCTTCTACCAATTTAGGTTGGAAAGATTGAATAGACAATCTGTGTAGGGTAGGGGCACGATTCAGTAAGATTGGGTGACCCTTTAATATGTTTTCAAGTATATCCCAAATTACAGCTTCTTTCTTGTCAACTAATTTTTTTGCAGACTTAACTGTTTTTACAATACCTCTTTCTATTAGTTTTCTAATAATAAACGGCTTGAACAATTCAGCAGCCATATCCTTTGGAAGACCACATTCATGCATTCTCAATTCAGGACCTACCACAATAACCGAACGACCAGAATAGTCAACACGTTTACCTAATAAGTTTTGACGGAAACGACCTTGTTTACCTTTTAATACATCACTCAATGATTTCAAAGCACGTCCACCTTCTGCTTTAACGGCATTCGATTTACGTGAATTATCAAATAAGCTGTCAATTGCTTCTTGAAGCATACGTTTTTCGTTACGTAGTATTACTTCAGGAGCTTTAATTTCCAATAAACGCTTCAAACGGTTGTTACGTATAATAACACGACGGTATAAATCATTTAAATCAGAAGAAGCAAAACGACCACCATCCAAAGGAACCAACGGACGCAATTCTGGTGGAATAACTGGCACATACTGCATTACCATCCACTCTGGGCGGTTAGTAATACGGTCAGTGCTTTCGCGGAAACCCTCTACAACGCTCAAACGCTTCAATGCATCTGCCTTGCGTTGTTGTGAGGTTTCGTTTGCCGCAGCATTGCGCAATGAGAAGCTAAGCTCATCCAAATCCAATCTTTCCAAAAGGCCCTGAACTGCTTCGGCACCCATTCTTGCGATGAATTTCTGAGGGTCGTCGTCAGACAAGAATTGATTGTCTTTGGGTAATGTATCCAACAAATCCAAGTATTCTTCTTCTGCCAACAAATCGCCGGGAGCAAGATTTTCTTTGATGCCGCCTTGTATTACCACGTATCTTTCGTAATAAATGATACTTTCCAATTTCTTGGAACTCATTCCTAAAAGGTAACCAATTTTATTTGGAAGGCTTTTAAAGTACCAGATATGTACCACAGGCACTACCAACTTGATATGCCCCAACCTTTCGCGACGAACTTTCTTTTCAGTCACTTCTACACCGCAACGGTCACAAACGATACCCTTATAACGAATACGTTTGTATTTTCCACACGCACACTCATAGTCTTTTACCGGGCCAAATATCCGCTCACAAAACAATCCATCACGTTCAGGCTTATAAGTCCTATAGTTGATTGTTTCTGGTTTCAACACCTCACCAAAGCTTCTTTCTAAGATGCTGTCGGGGGATGCCAAACTAATTGTGATTTGTGAGAAAGTAGATTTGGGACGATTGTCTCTTTTGATAGCCATATCTTAAATTGCAATTTATTGCTGAACAGAATCAGGGTGTTGAAATTAAAACCCACTACTCCGAAAATGAATAGGTCGGCGAAGGTAAGGGATGTGATTTAAAAATAGAAAGTAAACTTTTCCAAATTGGGAATAATCTCCCACATGTTAACTTTTTCTTGCTGAATTTCGAGCAAAATAGAAGTTGTTAACACTTTTAGAGGGTAGTCTTAAAAATTAACTTGCAAAACCAGCATTTGAAGATGAATTAGTACAGCACTAATAGTTGTATACACAATCAAAAGCATTTATCAAATTAACACAAATCTATTCTAATCTCAAACCTAGGCTTTGTGAAATATTTAAGTCTAATTATTTTTTTTCGTCAATGTCTAGCCGAACTAATCTTTAGGTTCCCAAAGCTCAACTTTGTTACCTTCAACATCAAGGATATGAACAAATTTGCCATAGTCATAAGTCTCAATTTTATCTACAATAGTTACACCTTCGGTTTTAAGTCGTTCTACAAGTGCTTCTAAATTTTCAACTCTATAGTTTATCATAAAGTCTTTCGTTGAAGGCTCAAAGTATTTTGTGGTTTCGGCAAACGGACTCCAAGTGGTAGACCCTTTTTTTGTTGAGTCTTCAGCTTGGTGCCATTCAAACGTTGTTCCGTAGGGGGATGTTTCAAAGCCAAGGTGTGTTTTGTACCATTCGTTTACTTTTTTTGGATCTTTACATTTAAAAAAGATACCACCAATGCCCGTTACTTTTTTCATTTTTGTTGTGTTAGTGTTATTTTGTTTAGTAATTTCTGTTTTGAAGGCAAAGCCCAAACAGAATGACGTTAGCATTCCAAATATATAGATTGATGTCTTACCCATATTATCAAGAATATTTTTATCAAATGTACTGTTATTTCTCTACCATCGTCTAGGTGTCAAGTTTATTATATACAATATATAGAAGTACATACTTCACTGTCACTTTGCATCATGCCTGTTAATACCTATTGGGTGCCTTTTGTTTTTTCTCAACTATTTCAACCGGTTCCTTTTTTCTTTTTAAAAATAAAGCCAAAGTGCTTCAATCTCAGATATTATGTTTTTAGGGTTAAACAAACCTTTACCTTAATAGTCAGTAAGTATTTGGATACTAAAGCAAAAAAACTTAGCTTCACATACCTAATCTAAAATAACAATTATGTTTCAGCGTCTCAACTATAAATTGATTTTCACCGCTTTTATTATCGTAATCTCATTTTTTAGTGCCTTTGGACAAACAGGTGTTGGAAGATTGCGTATTCCTATCAACGACAATTGGAAGTTTAGTATTCCGAATAATATTTACAAAAAACATACTGATACTACTGTCACCCTTCCTTTTACATGGAATGCGAACGAGGTATTGAATCCTACTACTAACTATCAGCGCACAACTGGTTTATATACCAAAACAATCAAAATAGACAATAGCTGGCTTTCAAAGCGCGTGTTCCTTTATTTTGAAGGAGCAAATTCGGTTGCAAATGTCTTTGTGAATAAAAAGTTTGTTGGAGAACATAAAGGTGGTTACACCAAATTTTGTTTCGAAATTACTAAGTATCTTAATGATAGCCTTAATGTTGTTTCTGTTTTGGTGTGTAACAATTATCGCCCGGATGTAATTCCTGAAAATGGTGATTTTAATATCTACGGGGGATTACACCGACCAGTTTCTTTGATTGTTACCGAAAACAATTGCATCACCCCTTTAGACTTTGCATCTTCTGGCGTGTATATCACCCCTACAAACATCACTGATAAGTCTGCAGATATAAACGTAAAAGTAAAACTTTCAATAACTCACGATTTCAGACAGTTATTTAAGCTTCACACCACCATTTACAATCAAAACGGAGATGTCGTTTCCAATCAAACTACTACGCCTAAAGATTTTGATGTAAATATAAAACAAGTTTTAAATAACCCTCATCTATGGAATGGTAAAGAAGACCCTTATCTGTATAAATTAAAGGTAGAATTGTTGCAGAATGATTTGGTAATAGATACTATTTCTCAAAACTTTGGCGTGCGTACCTATAAAGTAGATAAAGGCAAAGGGTTCTTTTTGAATGGAAAATATCTTGACCTTCACGGTGTTGCATATCATGAAGATGTGGCGGGTAAAGGCTCTGCTTATACTAAAGAAGATTATGAAAATGATATGGCCCTATTTAAAGAACTAGGGGTTACAGCCCTTCGTTTTGCACATTACCCTCACGGCGAGCCTATCTACGATTTGACAGACAAAAACGGAATAGCTGTGTGGACAGAAATTCCTTTTGTGGGGCAAGGGGGCAACGAAGCCACTGGCTACATTAACAGCGAAGAACTTAGGGTACACATTAGGAATTATCTGACAGAATTGATTCGTCAGAACTACAATCACCCAAGTATTTTCTTTTGGGGATTATTCAATGAATTGACTGCCAAATACGACAACCCTGCTTCTTTTATACAAGAGCTTAGGGATATAGCCCACAAAGAAGATCCAACAAGATTAACCACCTGTGCCGATATGCTAAACATAAAGACCACTCCATTTGATACGGTAACCGATGTTAAAGCCTACAATAAATACTTTGGATGGTACACTGGCAAAGTAACTGACTTTGCAAAATGGATTGATGAAACACATGAAAAAGACAATGTACCCTTTGGTATCAGTGAGTATGGTGCTGGGGCAAGCATTTATCAACATAGCGATTCTTTGGTGCAAACAAAGCCTGGAAGTAGGTTCCATCCAGAGGAATGGCAAACTTATTTCCACGAAACACAATGGGGAATACTTAAGGAAAGACCTTATGTATGGGGAAAGTTTATTTGGGTATTTGCCGATTTTGGTTCTGCGCACCGCAACGAAGGGGATACTATTGGCATAAATGATAAAGGGTTACTTACTTATGATAAAAAGACCAAGAAGGATGCCTTTTATTTCTATAAAGCCAACTGGAATGCCAATGAACCAACGCTATATATATCAGAAAGAAGAAATACAGTACGACATCTGGCAGTAACCAATATTAAAGTGTACAGCACATTCCCCATGGCAGAGTTGTTTGTAAATGGTAAAAGCCTTGGCAAGAAAACACCCGATGATGTAAAGCGTATTATCTGGGAGAATGTTACCCTACAATCTGGCACAAACACAATAGAAGTAAAAGCAGGGAAAAAGGGAAATGAAACAATGGATAGTTGTGTTTGGGAACTTAAGTGATAGTGCTTTTTTCTGTTCAACTGAAAACTGTTACGAAGCATAACGCCTAACGAATGAGTGTTTGGGAAAGTGCTTGACAAGAATGTTCCGAAACTATTGCTAAAAGAAAGCACTATTGCTCAATTACTTCCCTAAGCCCTTCCCTAAACACTTTTGTTGTACGTAGGCAAAGTCTATTTTGTAACCTGCAATTTGTTTTTATTCAAGTATTCTTTGAATTCAACAAAAGTCATTTTTTCGGTTTCCTTCGCAATCTTTTCCTTTATTTCTCTGAACACTTTCACAGTGTCAAAAGTCTTTTCCTTTTTAGTTGTCTTCTTCATTGTTTACTATTTCTTTGGGTGAACGAATATCTAATTGTGTGTAACCACAACGTAAATTAATTGAGTTATAACCACGAATTCTAAACACATTCACGATGTGTTTGAAATTCCAACTTACTAAATAATCAACTTTGTTTATCGTAGCAGTAGCAATATGTCTACAGTCATCAGCACTTGTATGTCCAACTACTTTTTCATCTAAATACTTTTGAGCAAGTTCATATGCTTCTTCAGTTACTTCAACGAGTTGTGTATATTCCACTGGAAGGTCTGCAAAAAAGTCTCTAACTCTTTGAGGTGCATTTTAAAGTTCAGTTTCAGACAAGTCAGAATAAACGCAAATGATTTGTCCCAACTTTACTTTTTCAAAAAGCAAGATTGATATTTCTTCAAATTCTTCATCATAAACTCCCCCAAATACTGATGTGTCAAAATATAACCGTGGTCGCATTCAACAAATTTAAAAGACTTTTGCGAATTGACTAAATGTTTTTTCAAAGTTTCGGGTCTGTGTTGCTTACGTACAACGAATAAGTGTTTGGGAAGGTGCTTGACAAGAATGTTCCCGAAACTATTGCTAAAAGAAAGCAGAATTGCTGAATTACTTCCGTCTGCAAGCACTTTACTAAACACTTTTGTTAGCTGCATTTGATTGGAATGATGTTTCACTTTTTGTCACACAACCAAAGACATTTAAGGTTATTCAAAATTTATAATACCACCGTTTTTATCAATTATTTTATTAATTTCCAGATTGTATTCTCTCAAAGATTGTGGAGTTGTCAAGTGATTTATAAAATAGTGAGTTGTTTGCTCATAATCTATAAAACTTTGGAATATCTCCTTTCTAAAGTTTGCTGATAAAGTCTTAGAGAAAATGATTTTAAACTTTTTGTTTTCCAATTGTATTAGACCTAATAAAATTGCGTTTTCAGAGCTATTTATTACTGGCAATATAGAACTAAAACCAACAATTGAGTGATGTTGTAAAGGAGTCATTATTTACATATTAAATTATTGAGATAGTATAAAAGATATTACATAAGTTAGAACTTAATAGAAATAAAGCAAAGCGTATTAATGTTCATTTTTAAATTAATTAGTCTAACTTACATAATGTCATTTTTTTCATTTATTTTTTTAAGTTTACTCCAAAATCAAAAACCTTAATTTCTCTATTCTGCTGTTGACCATATATATTATTATTACTTGTGTTTCCTGCATATATAAAACAGTATTCAGCTTTTTTTGATAATGGGCCTTTGGGGTATGCCTTAAAAAGATTTGGTGCTATTCGCTCATATTTAAAGTCTTTGAAATATCCTGAAGCAATTCTTGAGGTCATCCCAGAAAGGTCACTTCTAAAATATCTTGATTTCTTTTTTGTATCCAATTCTAATAATTTAAAATCATTTGGAGTAAATGCTTTTGCATTTTTGTCTTCACTTGTACCTAATAATAATTCCATATAATTATCTTTTCTTTGGTCCGACTTATTTCTTGAATTATTAAGACTCGTATAAGATTCTTCAAAATAAAAATAAAAAATAGGACTTCCCGTTGAAATTTGAAGATTAGCCTCTAATCCGTCTATATAAGAATAGCTACTCATGCCTCCACCTGCAATAGGTGCTTTTTCTTTGTTAATAACACCACTTACTACAGTAGGGTCAAGGTTTGTGTATGTGTTTTTTTCTTCATTAAAATAGTAAATTCCAGAACCTCCAAAATTATTAATAATTTTTTGAACTTCTGGTGAGAGTTTAGCTTGGGGTTGCTGTAAATTGACTTTATTGGCATCTGCATTATTAGAACTATTATTTTCCGTTGTTTTTGCTGAACTCTTCTCTAACATTGCATTTACTACATCATCTGGTACATTATTGTCTTTCATAAAAACAAGTGCATCTGTAGAAACGTCAAAACTACATACAGACTGTTTTATCTTACTAACAATTATACTACTACTCAAGCCTTTTTTAACTAAGGACATAACCGAGTAGTTCGTAAGAGTTTCTTGCTTTTGAGCATAAGCAAAATTCAGAACTAATACTGCCAAAGCAGTGTACAATAATCTTTTCATAATTGTAAATTTTTGTAAATTCAATCAGACTTATTTAACTGATTGTTATTGGTTAAAAAATAAAGACTTAATGTTGTAAATAAGAAAGTTTGCAACGTTAAAGGATAAAAACATTTTACGTTATTTTATATTCTTTAAAATTCATGAACTCAATTGCAGCTAACGAAAAAGGCTTGGCGTTTGTTGGGGAATTAGTATTCCGTCTGCCCATAACCAAAGCCCAATAATTGCAATATTGCTGATGTTTTATTCATAAGCCAAATTTATAACGTCCAGCCCGAACTAAGGTACAATAAAGAACAAATGCTGAGGCAATATTCGTCAAGCCCCAATAATGCCAAACCTAATGTTGGCTGCTGCTTTGTTTAGGAATTAAATATTTTAAAATATCTTTCCTTGTCTAAATTAGCTGCAATTTCAGTTAGTCCATTGTCAATAATTGCAATGTCTGCTGGTGTAATAAATCCTTTTAATGAAACAACTTCGTTTATTATATCTCTCTTTCTTTGTATTACTTTTTCGGGTGAAATTTGAGTTTTCAAATAGTTGTCCCAAGCAAGTTGAACTAATTTTTGAGTTGTAAATGCCATAAAATCTAAGTTTGGGTATTTTTCTCTAATTGAGTTCATTGAATTTTCTAAAGTTTCTCCAGAATTAAGCATTTTATAAAACAATTCATAACCATCAATACTTTCTTGAAAGTCAATTTTTTTTAATGAGCCTGTGATAAACTCATATGGGCAAGGTTTAAATTGTGCAATCAGCTTCATAACATTCAAACCTTTACAACTGGAAAAACTAATGATTGGTTTCTGTTTTGTAATTAGATATAATTCTCGAAACTGCTCTCTAAGTTCTTCCCACTTAATAAAAGTCAATGTGTCTTTAGTGTCAAATAAACCAATTCCATTTTCATTTCCGTGGCAATCAAAATGAACAACATATGTTTCTTTATTGCCACTAATTTCTGTTTTTATAGCATCAATAATATTATAAACTTCAATACTTGTTTCAACATTATAAAATTCGACTTCTATTATGTTCTGTACTTTTTTTGATAAAAGTTCTCCTGATTTTATAGCGTCAGTTGTTTTTAATGATTGAATTATAAAAATTTTCTTTATCATAAAGTTTGATTTGTGTGTTTTTCTAAAGTTGCAGCCAACTCTCAGATAGACGCATGTTTGTTACAAAAGCTTAATTTCTAAATTATCCCTCAAACCCTATCACAGCATCAGTTACACTAACAAATGTAAGGGTTTATCTACATAAAGTGTATATGCATCTATTTAAATAGATACGTAAGTACATATCCAATAGAGAAACTACGTACTCTATTTAACTTGAGCTTACTTTAATCATCTTTCCCTTCTCCTTTCTTTCACAATATCTTATCCAATTGGCTTGGCATCTTCAATAAATCCTTGGCAATGATTGTGCAAATAAGTGGTGCGGCCGCATTAAATTCCTCTTTATCTACATCATAAGATTTTTTTAAAGCATTAGGAAACATTAATTCTGGAAAATGAAACATTCATTAAGGAAAATGAAACATTCATTAAGGAAAATGAAAGTTCATTAAGGAAAATGAAACGTTCATTAAGGAAAATGAGACGTTCATTAAGGAAAATGAGACGTTCATTAAGGAAAATGAGACGTTCATTAAGGAAAATGAGACGTTCATTAAGGAAAATGAGACGTTCATTAAGGAAAATGAAACCTTCATTAAGGAAAATGAGGCGTTCATTAAGGAAAATGAAACGTTCATTAAGGAAAATGAAACCTTCATTAAGGAGAATTAACTACTCGGTTTACCCTTAAAAGAAGTCAATTTCCTCTCTGAAAAATATAAATAGAGGGAAAGGATTTCATTAATAAAAAAAATAACACCAAAGTCACAATACTTTGTTAAAATACGGTTGCCGTGAACTAATACCTTATTAATAGCTTCCCTTTACACAAATGCAATTAAAAGCATAATAAAATGAACAACAGATACACGTTTAACATTCCAACCTTACCCTCAGAGTTTGATACTTTTCAAAAAACAGTTGTACCAATAATGGTCGCAAAAGCGGTTGCGTACGACATCCCTACATTATCTATCACCAATATTGTCTTAAGCAAAGCAAAATGGGATGATTATGTACTTATTTGTGATACCGATGCCACAAAAGGGCCAGGTGCCACTGCCAATCGCAACGATTATCAGCCAACATACAGCAATGAAATAGGCGTGATTATCGAAGATTTTTTATTGAATAATGACGTGGTTACGGCAGCCGATGCCCTTAGTTTTCATATTCACCTACTTACTGGGCCAAGAGTGGCTTTGCCGGCGCCCACTAGCACTGTTGCAGCAACAATTACTTACCATGAGCCGTTGGCTCAATATTTTTCGTTTTTGGATAGCGTAACCGGCAAAAAGAAAAAGCCAAAAGGCGTATCGTTTATAGAGCTCAGATATATAATAGCCGTTGTGCCGCCAACCTCGGTGAATGATTGTACGGAGAGCGTTTTCTTGAACAATAGAAAAAGCAGGGTACTGTTTGCAAGTGCCGATGTAGGTAAGAGAGCGTACTACTTTGGGCGTTATGTAAACAAAAATGGTGATTTTGGCCCTTGGTCTGCCATGTTTGATGGGGGTATCATTTAAATTTTAGCGGTGGGCAATTCTAACATCTATGTTTTTTTATACCAATACGGATCCCATCGCTTTTTGTACATCTCAAGCTCTGCCGCTGGCACCACAACAGTCAAAATAGAAATAATCAAGTGGTGAGTGATTAGTGATTGGAAAAAATAGCTTCGATAATTATAAGAACATTTGCTCCCTTCTGAATATTTAGAGGGGTTTCTTTTTTAAGGGGATTAATGATTAAACGCTAATCACTAATCATTAATCACTAATAACTAATTTCTATGACTGCCTTATGAGATATTTCCCTTATTTTTGCCGCCCAAACAAAGACGGAGGGTGTAGCTCAGTAGGTTAGAGCGACAGTTTGTGGCACTGTAGGTCGTGGGTTCGAGACCCATCATTCTCCCATCGTTTTTTCAGCCTTGACCTTTTCGTCAGGGCTTTTTTAATACCAATGCCGTGCATTATAGTTATTTAGTTTACACAATTCCTTTTATTAGTGCCTTTATAGGGTGGTTAGTTAGTTGGGTATCCGTTAAAATGTTGTTTTATCCTGCTGCCCCAAAACAGTTTATAGGGATAAGATTTCAAGGGGTTTTACCTAAACATAAAAACCAATTGGCAATCGACTTCGGAAAACTGGCAAATGAAGAACTGCTTCCATTACTCAATAATTTACAAACAAAACTTGCCGACCCAACTAGTACCGATAAAATTATGCCCTTTGTGGAGAAGCATATCGACCATTTTTTGAGGGTGAAGTTGTCGGAGAAAATGCCAGTAATAGGTATGTTTATCGGAGAATCGACCATTTCAGAATTAAAATCAATTTTTATTGAAGAACTAAAAAGTCTCTTTCCCGAAATGATGGGCGTTTATATGTCAAGTATTCAAAATGAGATTGACATAGAAAACATTATTGCAGCAAAAGTTGAATCTATATCCTCAGGCAGAATTGAAGGGTTGTTGAAAAATAGCTTGAAAGGGGAGTTGACGCGTGTTTATATTGTATTTAGCGCAATTGGCTTTTTGATTGGATTGTTGCAATTAGCTATTGTTTTTCTGGCAAAGTAAATTCAGAATATCCCTAAAATAAAAAGGGTCTCCCTGTAGAAACAGGTAGACCTCTAACGATTGCTTGCCATATGAAAAAAAGTTCGAATCTCTTTTAGCCTTTTGAAGTAGCGTAACTTTTACTTTTTTCGGATGAAGAAGTTTATTTCCTCATTTGCAAGACAAAAGTAACTGACTGTATTTAAATGATAATAGCAACTTATAAATCGTTTAATGATGTCAAAATAGTTTATTGATTAGTGAAACCCTTGCTATTATTGAGATTCGCCAATTTTATTTAATGATGCCCAACGGTAATTCTTTCCTCAAAAAAAATTAATATTTTAATAAAAACAGAAGAGGGTGGTTGGAAAATAGTTTTTCAAGATTTAAATAGCAACAAAAAGAGCTTGAAAGAAATAATTGTTTCTGTGAAATCGTTTCCGTTAAATTTGCCTCTTTAATTCTATTATTTAAAAACAACGATTTCGCATGCTTATGGACAATGCATTATTTTTTGCCGTTCCGGCAATGGGTGTGGTAGGGTTATTATATACCCTAATTCAATTTAATTGGGTAGCTAAACAAGACGCTGGCGGCGAGCGGATGAAGGAAATTAGTACTTACATCGCCGAAGGTGCCATGGCTTTCTTAAAAGCAGAGTGGAAGATACTCGGCTATTTTGTGGTAGTAGTGGCTTTTCTATTAGGCTTTATGGCTAGTAAAAACGAAGGCAGCCACTGGACAATAGCACTATCTTTTGTTGTTGGGGCTGTATTTAGCGCAACAGCCGGTTACATTGGTATGAGGGTTGCCACCAAAGCAAATGTTCGTACGGCACAAGCTGCAAAAACAAGCTTAGCAAAAGCATTGCATGTCTCCTTTACGGGTGGTTCCGTGATGGGATTAGGCGTATCTGGTTTGGCAGTACTAGGTTTGGGGGGATTGTTTTTAATCATTAAACATTTCTTCTCTCCTGATGGCGACGCTGCTGGTATGCTTCGTACTATCGAAGTACTTACTGGTTTTTCGCTTGGTGCAGAAAGTATTGCTTTGTTTGCCCGTGTTGGTGGAGGTATCTACACCAAAGCAGCCGATGTAGGTGCAGATTTAGTTGGTAAAGTAGAAGCTGGAATTCCAGAAGATGATCCACGCAACCCTGCAACTATTGCTGATAACGTAGGCGACAACGTTGGAGACGTTGCTGGTATGGGTGCTGATTTGTTCGGTAGCTACGTTGCTACGGTATTGGCTACAATGGTTTTGGGGCAAGAAACAATTGCCACTGGCGATAAATTCAACGGGCTTTCCCCTATTTTGTTACCAATGCTTATCGCTGCGACAGGGATACTATTATCTATCATAGGTACATTTTTCGTGCGTATCAGCGATACCGTTGGCGCAAGTACACACCAAGTTCAAAAAGCTTTGAATATGGGCAATTGGGGGTCTATGGTGCTTACTGCCATCGCTTCTTATTTCATTGTAACTTATGTTTTACCAGAATCGATGGTATTGCGTGGATTGACTTTCACTCGTGATGGTGTATTAGGAGCTATCGCAGTAGGGTTGATTGTGGGTACTTTAATGAGTATAATTACTGAATATTATACTGCAATGGGCAAGCGTCCTGTGCTTAGTATCATTCGTCAGTCTGCTACTGGTCATGCAACCAATATCATTGGAGGCCTTGCTGTAGGTATGGAAAGTACTTTCTTACCAATACTTGTGCTGGCAGGTGGTATTTATGGTTCTTATGCTTGTGCAGGCTTGTATGGTGTGGCTATTGCTGCAGCTGGCATGATGGCTACTACCGCTATGCAATTGGCAATAGATGCTTTTGGTCCTATTGCTGATAACGCTGGTGGTATTGCTGAAATGAGTGAATTGCCTCCTGATGTTCGTGAAAGAACAGATATATTGGATGCTGTTGGAAACACTACCGCCGCTAGTGGAAAAGGCTTTGCGATTGCTTCTGCTGCGTTGACTTCTTTGGCTTTGTTTGCTGCGTTCGTTGGTGTTGCAATGCCTGATAATCAACACATAGATATTTATAAAGCGGATGTATTGGCGTCTTTGTTTATTGGTGGTATGATACCTTTTATCTTTTCTTCTTTGGCAATTCGTGCAGTAGGAGAGGCCGCAATGGCAATGGTAGAAGAAGTTCGTCGTCAGTTTAGGACTATCCCAGGTATTATGGAAGGCACTGGGAAGCCAGAATACGATAAGTGTGTTGCTATCTCTACAGAAGCTTCTTTGAAAAAGATGGTATTGCCTGGAGCCATCACTATCATATCTCCTTTGTTGATAGGGTTTATTTTAGGCCCAGAAGCATTGGGTGGTTTCTTGGCAGGAGCTACTGTAAGTGGTGTGTTGATGGGGATTTTCCAAAATAATGCTGGAGGAGCTTGGGACAATGCAAAGAAGAGTTTTGAGAAAGGAGTTGATATAAATGGAACAATGTATTACAAGAAATCAGAACCACACAAAGCATCCGTAACGGGTGATACGGTGGGTGATCCTTTTAAAGATACTTCTGGCCCGTCAATGAATATCCTTATCAAATTGATGAGTATCGTATCGCTTGTTATAGCCCCAACGCTTGCTCAGCTACACAAAACAACTGCTGATATTAAGCCGACTCACGGAGCAATAAAGACAATAGAAGTGAAAGTTGTAGATAATGATAATGTTGAAAGCACGACTACTAGTGTTTCTATGAAGAGTGCAGAAACTCAAACCGATGGTTTGATTGAAGCACTTAAAAAGGACGGTTTGATTGATGCAAACGATGCGAAAGTTGAGGTAATCAATAATAAAATTACCGTTAACGGAAGGGCTTTACCAAATGATGTGGCCAAGAAATATACTCAATACCTTGAAAAAGACGCAACAGCGTCTAAAGTAACAAGCGTTCAATAAGCAATAGATAATTTAAAAAGGCAGCCCCCAAGAATGATAAATCCTTGGGGGCTTTTTTATGCCAATATCAATAAATAACCATTATGCCGCTTACCAGACGATGCTTTTTCTTGTAGGTGTTCTGCAGTGAGGTACGCCTGCACCGGTATAGCCAGATTAAAACGATCCATCTCTGCAAAGAAATGAATTGCTGTATTATACATTTAGTGTACTCCTATTTGTGAAGAACAATATAGCAAGCGAAAATGCCTATTATCGTACTAAACGAAAGTATCATCAGGCCAAATACTTGACTTTGGGCCCTCTTTAGTCGTTTAAATTCAGATAGGTATTCTTTCACAAGACCCTTATCATATCCCCTTGCTACTAGTGTGGATTCGAGGGATTTCACAGAAAGATCTTGGCTAATCCACTCTTCTATTGCAGCAGCATCTATAATACTATGATTCATAATGTCAAGTTAGTTTTATTCAATCGTTTATTGATGCAAAGAAATTGATTCTTCTTCTATTTTTTTATTCCACCCCATTGAAAAGAGCATATTTTAAGGGCATTTTAAGTAGTTCTTAAGGTTGCTTGGGGGATGTTAAATCAAATGGGATAAAATAAATTTAAAAGCGTTAACAAAAGAACATAATACTTTCATAATACTTTTCTTATAGCCTAATAAAATTCATCTAAAAGGGCTATTATGTAAATAACAAAAGAGGCTATCCATCGGATAGCCTCTTTTGTTATTTATCTACAAACAAGAATCTATTTCTTTTTCGCTTCACCCGAACCAAGGGGTTTGCTCTTTGCAAAGTCAACCAATATTGGTGCAGCCACAAAGATGGAAGAGTAAGTACCAGTAATAACCCCCACCAACATAGCGAAGGCAAAACCTCTTGTTACTTCACCACCAAAGATAAATAATATCAGGATGGTCAAGAACACAGTCAATGAAGTCATCACAGTACGGCTAAGCGTTTGGTTAATCGCCTTGTTGATGATGGCTGCATTGCTTTCGCCACGCATCAATTTACTGTCTTCCCTGATTCTATCGTAAACAATTACGGTATCATTCATCGAGAACCCGATTACCGTTAGCACCGCCGAGATAAAGTACTGGTCAATTTCCAATGGGAAAGGAACAAGTTTACGGGCAAAACTGAATACGATAAGTGTAACCAAAACGTCGTGTAACAATGATACGATTGTACCCAAGCTATAACGCCAGTCACGGAAACGTATGAAGATGTAAAAACAAATAGCTATCAACGCGAAGATGGTAGCTTTTGTAGCCCCTGCCTTTAACTCTTCTGAGATGGTAGGTTGCACAGTTTGTGAACTTTGTTTGTATTTAGCATCAAAATCAGCATAAGACAAACCAGCAGGTAAATAAGCTTTCAGACCTTCGTAAAGCTTAGTTTCAACATCTTTATCAATTGAATTGTCCTTACTTACCTCGGCAATCCTGTAAGAGGTAGTAATATTCAATTGACTTGCAGAACCAACAGTCTTAACGATAGGATCTTGACCAAATACCTTTTTCAAATCATCCCTGATAGCATCTGTGCTTACAGGCTTTTCGAACTTAATAGTATAGCTACGGCCACCTTCAAACTCAACGCCTTTATCAAATCCATTGAAGTAAGAGGCAATGCCCAATATCAGCACCACGGCAGAGATTCCATAAGTATATTTTCTGTATTCAATGAAACGGAAAGCAGCGTGTTGGAATATCTTTCTTGAAACACCTGTGAAATAATCAAAGTGACGATCCCTGTTCATGTACAAGTCTGTTACCAAACGAGATACGAGGATACCGCAGAAAAGAGATAAAGAGATACCTAACATTTGGGTTGTAGCAAAGCCTAAAACAGGTCCTAAACCAAAGTAGAATAGAATAGCAGCGGTTAGGAAAGTAGTAACGTGCGCATCCAATACAGGCGACAATGAACGCTTGTAACCTTCTTTAACAGCCGCTTCGTAGTTTTTACCTTTAGTGATTTCTTCTTTAATCCTTTCAAATATGATTACGTTGGTATCAACTGCCATACCAATGGTTAATACCAAACCTGCTATACTTGCAGCAGTAAGGGTAAAGTTCATGGAACTAAGAATACCTACAGTAAATAACAAGTTCAATATAAGGGCAATATTAGCAACCCATCCACCAGTATTATAGTAAACAAGCATCAAGACAAATATCACAATAAAGGAAATCAAGAAAGACATTGCACCACCTTGAACAGCAGCTTTACCCAACGTTGGGCCTATTACTTGTTCCTGAACGATTCTTGCAGGGGCAGTCAGCTTGCCACTTGTCAATATTTCTGATAAATCCTTAGCTTCTTTTACTGAATAGTTACCACTTATTTGAGAGTTACCAGTGGTAATAGCGTCATTTACAGTAGGAGCAGAATAAACAAAATTGTCCAATACGATAGCGATTGGCTTGTCAATATTACGTGCTGTCATCTTAGCCCAGATATTGGTTCCTATCTTGTCCATATTCATTTTGATAGCAACCTTTCCACGCTCATCAAAATCTTGTTTTGCATCTGTTACATGTTCGCCTTCCAATTCAGCTTGACCATTATCCAATGTCTTGATAGCATATAATTGAAGGATGTTCCTAGCTTTAGGATCATCAACATCAACTTTTCCATATACAAAAGAAAGGTTAGCAGGGAATTTAGATTTAACAATGTCCATTCTCAAATAGCCATTCAATAATCCAGTATCAGAACTTTGGATATAACCAATAGAAGAAGGGAATATTGTTTTACCAGTCTTAGTTTGATAAGGTTGGTTAAACTGAATCAACTTTCTAATAGGAGCTTCGTTTACTTTGCTTTTAGTAGTATCTGCTTTGGCAGTTTTACTGCTGTCTTTACTAGTGCTATCAGTTACTTTTACGCCATTCAAATAGTCTTGAACAGTTTTGTCTGCCCCTTTTATAGCTTCTGCAATTTCACTTAAGTTATAAACTTCGAAGAATTGAAGGTTGGCTGTCGATTGTAAATAAGTGCGTACACGTTCAGGATCATTTGCGCCAGCCAACTCAATACTGATGGTTGCTTTCGCAGGATCTTTGTTGATATTAGGGGAAGCAACACCGAACTTATCAATACGTGTTTGAAGAATCCTATATGTATTGTCAAAAGCAGCGATAGATTGTTCCTCCAAATATGATTTCACATTCGCATCACTTGCATCAAACTTTAATTTGCCATTGCTTTTAGCTACAAAGTATGGGGCTAAATTAAGAGTTGGATTTTCTTGTTTAAATTCATCAACAAATAAGGTAATCAAATCGGCATTTTGATTTGCTTTTTGAGCAACAGCAGCATCCAAAGCTTTATTGAAAGCAGCATCTTTGGTATAATTGGCCAATGACTTAACCAAAACATCCAACCCAACTTCCATAGTTACGCTGATACCACCTTGCAAATCAAGGCCAAGCATTAGTTCCTCATCCTTTGCACTACGGTAAGTCGTCAAACCAAGAGGTCCAATTTTAGTGTCTTTGGTGCTATCCAATAAACGTTGAAGCCTTATTCTTTTAATTTCTTTTAAAGAATCTGCATATAAAGCCTGCAATTCTTTATCGTTAGGATACTTCTTTTCAGGGTCCTGATAATAAGCAGATAGCCACTTGTCAGCCTTAGCTTCCATATCACTTTCGTGACTACGAACAATCCAAGTAAATGATAATTGATAAACACAAATCAATATAAGTGCAATGGCGAAGAACCGTACTAAACCTTTCAGTTGCATACAAGAGAGAATTTATTTTTTTAAAAGTCGGCAAATATAAGGGAATGGATACTATAAAAGGTAAGTTAAAAACAATCAAATAATGATATATCCACATTAGGAATTTTATAGTCTATCTTGCGAAGATATTGATTAATTGATAAATCAGGTAATTGCGCTCTTCTTATTTAATCCAACCATCACTTCTCAAACGCGCGTAACCCTCTTTTAAAGGTAAAGTCTTTTCACTTTTTTTATTGGCACTTAAATTTTTTGATTATGAAGTTATTAAATGGTAACACTTACCTCCCTCGTGTACTTGCAACAAAAGATATTGCAAGAGTGATAACAGTGCATGTGAGCCCACGACCACCAAGTCATTTAGTTAAAAGTTTTGTATTGATGCTAATGTTTATCTCTGTCTTTATTAGTAAAGGATGGGGACAAAGCGTATCTAATGGAGGTTTCGAAACGGGCGACCTTACGTCTTGGGCAGTAACCGGAGCGGGGATAAATCCAACTGTCTCGTCTTCTATTTTAAGAACCGGTGCTTATTCTATGAAAACAGCCAGTTATAAAGCTGCTACCTACACCAATTATATCCAAAATTCAAATGCAGTAACAGTTGCTACAAGCGGGTATCTGCACATTATTTGTTGGGCAAGATCATCAAATACGCCAACATTGTACTTTTCGGGTAGTTATTCTGGTACCATTGTAGCTGCACAATCGCCAATGACGGGAAGTACAACTTTTGCTCAGTTTTACGGTAGTGTGCCATTTGCTTCTGGTGGTAGTGTTAACCCTGATATTGGAATCATAACTAGTAATGGGAGTAGCTCCACAAATTATATCGATGATATTGTTGCTTATGCAGATTTAAGTGCAACCACGGATATTGTAGCGCCAAACGTTGCTTCATCAAACTTGGCAAGTGGGATAATCACTAGTTCAACTGTACCATTGACATGGACCATTGGTTCAGATGCCGGTACAGGGGTTCAAGGTTCTATCATATTGCGTGCAGCAAGTACAGTGACTACAAGCCCTACGCTGAATAACCAAGCAATCTACTCAGTAGCAGGTGGCACAAGTGGTCCCAATACCGATGTTTCAAGTTCGAATGCAGGATGGACAATTGTAGGAATCAATAGCGGCTCTGGTGCAACTTTCACAGATAACACTATTGTTAGTGGTACTACTTACAAGTACGCAGTTATCAATTACGACTTGGCTTTTAATTATGGTAGTGCCACTTCTCTTTTGACTGTAGCTACTGCTGCAACTAATTATTATTGGAACGGCAGTAATACAGGGGTGTATAGTTTCACATGGAATAATGCCGGTACTTACTGGTCTCAACCTACTGCTTCAGCATCCTTGAATGCAGCTTGGCCTAGCACCGCTGGATTCTATAATGCTAACTTTAACAGTGCCACATCTGCTACTACGGTGACTATTCCCGGAACGATTGCTTATGCCCCTGGTAGTGTAAACATCGGCACAAGTAACTACACTTTTACAACAACTGGTTCTACAGTTGGTACTCTGTCCTCTGCAATAGCGTTGGGCTCAAATAATTTGACACTATCTCCAGTAAGTACAGCTAACCTAGTTTTATCGGGTATTATTAGTCAAACTGGTAGTATTACTAAATCTGGAGCTGGCACAGTTACGCTTTCGGGGGTTAATACATATACCGGTGCAACTAGCATCAATACAGGCACATTGTTAATCAATGGTAGCACGGCTTCTGGTAGTGCGGTTACTGTTGCCGCTAGTACAACTTTAGGAGGTACGGGCACGGTGAATGGCACTGTTTCAGTTTCAGGTATCATTAGTCCTAATACTTCTGGTACGATAGGCACATTGAACACGGGCAACCTTACTCTAGGTGCAGGAGGTGCTTATTATGTAGATATTAATGGATTGCCATCGGGTACGGCTGGCACTAATTGGGACAATTTAAAAGCAGGAATAATAACAAATAGCGCAACTTCGCTTTCTAACTTTACAATCTCATTGAATGGCACTATTGCCAGCTTTGTCAATTCATCGGCTTATACTTGGGCTATTGGTACTTATACGGGTACTGCACCATCTTCAACATACATTACTGTGTCATCAAGTTTGACCAATACGCTGGCGGGTTCATTTTCAATTGCTTTTTCAAGTGGCAATATCAATCTTGTTTATACGCCTTTGTCTCTGCCAGTGATTACGAGTGCCACAACTGCAAACAATAATTATGGAACAGCTGGTTCTTATACCATTACAGCAAGCAATAGTCCTACATCATACAGTACAAGTACGCTGTCAACTGGTTTTTCATTGAGTAGTAACGTGATTTCTATCTCAGCTGCCGCAGTTGCTGGTTCGTATAGCATTACTGTGAATGGGACAAATGCAGGTGGTACAGGGTCAACTACCCTAAATTATACAGTAAATAAAACTTCTTTGACTATAACAGGGAGTAATCAAAGTAAGACTTATGGCTCAATATTATCATTGGGTACAACATCTTTTACTACTGGAACATTATATAATAGCGATGCAATTAGTGGCGTTACGCTAACTAACAGCAATACTTCCACGGCGTCTTCACCAATTGCTGATGCTGTAGGCAGTTATTCAATAATACCAACTATCGCGGTATTCTCTTCAGGTACTAGTAGTAACTATACAATTATCTATACAAATGGGACATTTACAGTAAATGCTGGTGCTGCGGGTACTTGGCTTGGCATTACAAACTCAAACTTCAATGCCGCCTCCAATTGGGCTAATGATGCAGTTCAATCTAATGTTGCTGCAATTTCTATTCCTTCTGGTACTACTTATGCATCAATACTCTCTGTAAACACTACTGTTGGAAGCTTGAGTATTGCAAGTGGCACAACACTTGGTTTAGGGAGCAATACGCTAACCATTAATGGTGCAGTTTCGGGCAGTGGGACACTATCAGGTTCATCTACTGCTGGATTGATAATTGGTGGCGCAGCAGGGGCTATCAATTTTTCAAGTGCTTATGATACACTTCAAACCTTTACCTTAAACGGTAGTGCTACCACTTCTTTGGGTAACCAATTGAATATTGTTGCTGGCACAAATGCAGGAACAGTAACCATTGCCAGTGGGGCAACTTTGACCACTAATGGTAACCTTTCTTTATTGTCTGATATTAATGGCACAGCAAGGATTGCCCAATCTGCTGGTACTATTTCGGGTAATGTTACCGTTCAACGGTATATATCTGCCAAAACAGCTAGACGATTTAGTTTTATTGGCAGTGCAGTTTCTGGCGTTACAATCAGCAATGCTTGGCAACAACAAGTTTATATAACAGGTGCTGGCTCTGGAGGTAATGTTTGTAGTACGGTCAATAACAATGGCTTTGATGTTACCCAAACCAATACACCAAGCATGTTCACTTACAATGCAACCCCAATAAATGGTAGCCGATACGTAAGTGTATCAAACACTAATTCTACTAATCTAACACCGGGTACGGGATATGCAATAAACATTCGTGGCAACAGAAACAGCAGCATTGTGACTTGTGTCAACCAATTAGAAACTGGTTCTCCCACTATACCAGAAGCTGTGGTATTGAGTGCCACTGGCACTGTTACTGCTGGTGATTTATCCATTGCTTTGAATAGTCCATCAACTCACCCATATACTTTATTGGCAAATCCTTATCCTAGCCAACTAAGCTTTAGTGCGTTTCAAGCAAGTAATAGCGACACGTATAATAATATGTGGACATTCAGCCCCTTGGGTAATGGCAACTATACAACTTATTCCGCTGGCGTTTTAGCCAATGGAGCTGGTGGCTATGATAACACAAACGCAAATTACATAGCAAGTGGACAAGCATTCTTTGTGCAAGCAAATACTACCGGAACTGTTGTTTTCCATGAGAGCCATAAAACAAGTGGAGTATTACCCAATACCCAATACTTTGGCACTAATGCAAATAAATTGATAAGGGTAGGATTGAAATCAACCAGTGATAGCAGTTTGTTGGACGAAATAGTGCTGCGATACAATGTCAATGGCTCAAAAGACTATAATCCAAACTGGGATGCTGCTTCTTTTAGTGATGCAAGCCAAACCCTAGTGTCATTTAAAGACAGCAACCGATTGGCAATTGCCACACACTTGGACAGCCTTGTTGCAGATACTTCAGAATTAGGAATTAGCAGCAGTTCAATAGGTAGTTTCCGTTTATTGTTTAGTGATTTTGGAGGTTTAGATAGTACAAAGGCCATTATATTACTAGATAATTTTCTTGTTACAAGCAATGATGTGCGAGCAAACTCTGTATATTATTTCAATGTTACTTCGGATACGTTGAGTGTTGGAAACAATCGTTTTCAAATAATATTGGGAGGCTCATATCTACTTCCTGTAAGTTTTGCAAATATCTCAGCCACTAAAAATAGCGATGGTGTAAATGTGCAATGGGCTGTAGCAAACGAACTAAAAATAGTCAATTTCAAAGTGGAAAGAAGTACAAATGGTAGTTCATTTCAGGATATTGCTACTATTAAAACCACGGGGGCAACTAATTATGCAATGGAAGATGCCAATATTCCAGCATCTGTCACCTCCCTATATTACCGCATCAAATCAATAGGGGAGGAGGGCAATTTCAAGTACAGTTCCATTGCTAAACTAACTACTAACAACTCACCACTCACCACTATTTCCATTAATCCAAATCCTGTCCAACAAACAATAAATATTCTCCTTGCTTCGGCAAATAGAGGCAATTATGCTGTAAAAATATTAACAGTTACTGGGGTAGAATTATTCAGAAGGGAAGGGGTAGCTGCCAATGGCAATACCATTTCAATGGATGCAAGCCATTTAGCAAGTGGTATATATATGGTAGAATTGACTGACTTTATTGGCAACACGCAAGTAGGAAAGTTCATTAAGAATTAATTATTTTAAAAAGATAATTAATAAAAAGCCAGGTGACAATGAATTGTTGCCTGGCTTTTATGTTCGTAGTAATATCATCGAAGTACAAATTTTATCTTCTTGAGTCTAAAGAAAATTCTCTTTTATCAGAGTTAAATTCTCCTTTATCAAGTTTAAATCCACTCAGATCTAACTATTTTCCACTCAGATGTTTCATTGGTCTGCTCAGACCAGACTCTGGTCTGAGCAGACCAATGGACGGTTTTCGCAATAAATAGTCAATTCTTCGATAATCAGAGTATATGTCACGATAAAAACACCGTAATATGCCAAGATGAACCCTTGATATGGGGGTATCAAGGTCTGAACTTCGATGATTTTGGTTCGAATTGCGACGATTTCCTTCGCGTCTGAGCAGACGCGAAACAAAACAGAGGGGTATGAAAGGTTTCAAGGGAGGGTTAAAGACTGGTAAATGAGCATTTTTGTTGCGTGTAAGTGATTGATTAGCAGTTGTTTTGATTAAATGAAATCTGTTTCAAACAAATAATTTTTTCAGACACAGCATTAATCTTTCCAAAGAAAAGGGAACAATATAATGGCTAAAGTGATAATCAATACATCCAATCCTACCAAAGAATAAACGAGTTGGTTCCAGCCTTCCATCACCACATCGCTGAAGGCTGGTACGGATATTTTCATCAATAATAATACCTGTGGGATGATGATAGGAAAGCCCAATATTGCCATCAATGCAGCAGATTGTTGCGCCCTTGCTGCGATGGCTGCCAAAAAAGTAAAGACCAAACTTAAGCTTGCACCTCCCAATAGTGTAATCCCCAAAAATGTTCCCATTTTGTTTACAGGGTTGCCTAATAATATTGTAAATAGTGCCAATGTGACAATACTCATTACCAACATCAGTAAAAGATTGAAAGCTAACTTGGCAATGATGAAGTCTTTCGCACCTGCTATTGAGTAGAAATAAAGCATCCTCCCCCTGCTCTCTTGAAGGAAACTTTTTGCCACAGCGTTGATACAAATAAATAATTGGGTTATCCAGAACAGTCCATTCCATACTTGATCTTCTGGTTGTCCCATGGATAAATAGATAACAAAAGTGGTGGAAGCCACATACAGCAAAATGCCATACAGCGTATATTGCTGCCTCATTTCTAGCAGTACATCTTTTCTTATCAGTGTTATTATGGGGTGTTTCAGCAACTTCATCAGGGGCAAATGTAGTCCTCTCTGCGTTTTCAGTGGTACAGTGGCAATTAATTTTTGCCACTGTACCACTGAAATAGGGAAATGGGAATGATTTGATTTGCTTTTAATCAGTATTTTCAGTGTCTCAGTGGCTATCATTCATTGTTTGCCGATTTTAATACAGCTTTACCTTTATTTAGCAGTTGATACTTCACTTTTGACACGATTTTTGAAATATGAATAAAAAAATAGGTAGTTATGAAAAAGATAGAAATTAAAAAAGCCAGTTCTTTTTTAGTGTTGTTTGCGGTAGCGGTTCTGAATACTTCTTCCGTTTCGGCTCAACACTTTTTTCCGCGTTTTGCCCCAGTTCATGGGCTGGCTCCTGTAGCGAGAGTCGGTTTTGGACACACTTTTATCAATCCTTTTAGGGTTTATGCTTTTTACCCCACCTTGGGTTTGCGCCTTAGTGTGTTGCCTTATGGGTTCTTTAGTTTCTATATTGGCCCCGATCCTTTCTATTTCTACAACGGTATTTATTACCGTAGGGTAGATGATTATTACGAAGTTGTTGCCCCACCCTTGGGTGCAAAAGTTCCACGACTTCCAAGGGGCGCAAAAGTGACTGTAATAGATGGCAACAAATATTATGTGTATCAAGGCACCTATTATATTGAGGAAGTGAACGAAAATAATAAAGTGTTTTACAAGGTTGTTGGAACAAATGGGGTACTTAATCAACAACCTCAAGCACCTACGGTACAAGGTACAGTGCCAGCACCTAATGCACCTGCCCCAACACCCTCTCCTGCTGCCCCAATAGTGAAAGAGCCACAAGTAGGGGATATTGTGAATCAATTGCCAGAGAACAGTCAACCAGTTTATTTGAATGGGAAGAAATATTATGAGTCGCCAGAAAAGGTTTATTATCAAGAAATAATTGATAACGGTAAGACTATATATAAAGTAGTAGGAAAGTAGTAGTTTGTGTGAGTGTTTGTTTTGGTTTTAGAAAGCCGCCCAAACGGGCGGCTTTTTGTTTTGTATACTTATCACATTCAGGTTTGCAACACTTACTTTTTTCTTTTAACACATAGAGACATAGTGAACATAGAAAAACGACATTACCTATCTGTTCTATGTACCTATGTTACTTTGTGTTGATTTCTTCTGATTTTTGTTGCAAAGCATAATGTGTTTAGTATAAATGACTCAATCGCATTGTTCGATGAGTATAATAAATACATAGTCTTGACAATTTAAGGATTTTTTAATTTTCTTTAACGCTTCCACATTCCCTTCATTTATCGCTAAAACCCTTTACAGTATTTGATTTTACCGATTTGCTTTAATATATCCACAAGGGTTGTTAAAAAATATTTTTGAAAAAGTTTTGTTATTGTGTAAAAAATACACATCTTTGTGTTTCAATGTGTAATTGGTACACATTAGATTGTTGAGATTGCATCAATTAAAAAGCTTGTATGAAACTACGATTGTTACAAAATTGCTACTTGGCTAGGTTGTTATTGGATAACAATCCACCGCATCTCCCACACTCTTTTCCCAATCACTATTCAACTGATACATAAAGGAAACAGTTGAAGAGTAAAACTTTTGATTATTAATAAACATTTTACATTAACCAGTAAATTTTGGACTATGAATTTTAAACGATTGATTGCTTTGCTGTTTATGATGAGCGTTGTGTTTAGCATATCAGCTTTTGCACAAGAGAGAGTTGTTACAGGTAAAGTAACGGACTCTAAAGATGGCTCACCCCTTTCAGGCGTAACGGTGCAAGTAAAGGGAACTAAAAACGCTACCCAGACTGCTCCTGATGGTAGTTTTAAGATTAAAGTAAGCAGCGATGATGCCATCTTGGTATTGTCATCTGTAGGTTTTGCAAAACAAGAAGTGGCAGCAAGTGCTTCGCCAGTTTCAGTAAGGTTAGTTCAGACTAATGCTGCACTAAATGAAGTAGTAGTAGTAGGTTATGGTTCAGTAAAAAAGAAAGACTTAACAGGCTCTGTTTCTACGGTGACTTCAAAAGACTTCCAAAAAGGATCTGTCACTTCCCCTGAACAGTTGATTGCTGGTAAGGTAGCGGGCGTTTCTATTACATCAAATGGTGGGCAACCTGGTTCAGGAAGTGTAATTCGTATTAGAGGTGGGGCTTCATTGAATGCGAGTAATGACCCCTTGATTGTAGTGGATGGCGTTCCTTTAAGTTCAGTTAATTTGCAAGGTATTAATCCTGATGATATTGAGTCGATGAGTATATTAAAGGATGCGTCTTCTGCGGCAATTTATGGTTCTAGAGCATCAAATGGTGTTATTTTAATTACTACAAAACGTGGTAAAAGTGGAAAGCCTGTACTTAGTTTTTCAACAAATCTTTCAGCTTCTTATTTTACAAAAGAATTTCCGGTTTTATCAGCCGATCAATTTCGTACTTTAGTTAATGCAGATGGGAATTCAACACAAATTGGTTTGTTAGGTAAAGCAAATACAGATTGGCAAAAACAAATTTTTCAAACTGCCCTAACTACTGATAATAATCTTAGTGTAAGTGGTAGTATAAAAAATCTCCCTTATCGTATTGCAGGAGAATACCTTAATCAAACAGGTATTCTAAAAACGGATAAGTTACAACGGGAAGTATTATCAATTAATTTAAACCCGCGGTTTTTAGATAATCATTTGAAAATTGATTTGACAGTACACGGTTCAAATACCGATTCTCGTTCTGCAAATACAGGTGCTGTGGGTAACGCAGTTTCTTTCGATCCAACACAGCCTGTCTATAGTGGCAAACCACAATTTGGAGGTTATTATGAGTGGCTTAATAATCCAACTACACCTAACTCTTTGGCTAATAAAAATCCGGTTGCCATGCTAAATCAAATAGATCAAGAAAACAAAGCATTAAGGTCTTTTGGTAACTTACAAATCGATTATAAGTTGCATTTACTCCCTGATTTACATGCTAACTTAAATTTAGGATACGACATGGCTAAATATACTGGTACTACAAAAATGTCAGACAATGCAGCTCAATCTTATTCTTACAACAATACCAGTTACTTATTTAATTCTGTTCCTTCATTAAACGGGCAAAATAATAAATACTATAATTATTATGTAAATAATGTTTTTGAATTCTTCTTGAATTATGTCAAGGATCTTAAATCTATAAAAAGTAACATAAATGCCATAGTGGGTACTGGTTATTATGACAACTACAATGGCTATAGAAATTATCCTGCTTATAGTGCGTCAAATGTAATTGAGCCTAATTCAACACCAACTTATCCTTCCTCATTTACAGAATCGACACTTGAATCATATTATAGTCGATTGATTTACACTTATGACAATAAATATATATTGATGGGTTCAATCAGAACTGATGGTTCATCAAAGTTTGGTCCGGATTATCGTTGGGGGGTATTTCCATCAGGGGCATTTACTTGGAAAGCCAATCAGGAAAATTTCATTAAGGACATAAAATCTATTTCAGATCTAAAAGTACGTCTTGGTTATGGTATTACTGGTAATCAGGATGGGGCAGGGGTTGGTTATTATAATTATCTTCCATCTTATGCACAAGGTGGTAATAGTTCACAAATTGCTTTTGGAAATAATTTTTATCATACTTGGACTGCAAATGCTTATGCAGCAGATTTTAAATGGGAAACAACTGCTACTGCTGATTTAGGTATTGATTTTGGATTATTCAACAATCGGATTACTGGTAGCATTGATTATTATCAAAAGAAGACAAAGGATTTGATAGCTACGGTATTTATTCCTACATTGACAAATTTTGGCAATCAGGAAACTAGAAATGTGGGGAATATGAAAGACGAAGGCGTTGAAGTATTATTAAATACTACACCTATTAAAAATGAAAAGTTTGTATGGGACTTAGGTTTTAATATGGCGTATAATAAATTCACTATTACTAATCTTTCAGTTGTGCCAAACTCAACTTCATCTTCAACCACAGATATCCTCACTGGAGGAATTCAGGGAGGAACAGGAGGTACAATTCAGATTCATTCGGTTGGTTATACTCCAAATACTTTTTATGTTTACAAACAGGTGTATGGTGCCAATGGTAAGCCTCTTGAGGGAATTTATTTGGATCAAAACAGGGATGGTATCATCAATACGAGTGATTTAGTAAGATACAAATCACCAAATGCTCCCTTTACTTTTGGATTTACAACTAGTTTGACATATAAGAAATGGACTATAAATACTGTGTTGAGATCAAGCGTTGGAAATTATTTATATAATAATATAGCATCAAATAATGCAGTGATTAATAATATTTTGAACTCAAGTGGATTTCTAGCCAACGCACCATCTTCAGTGTTGACTACCAATTTTAAAACACCTCAATCGCTTTCTTCCTATTATATCGAAAATGCATCATTCTTAAAAATGGATAATTTAGGGGTTAATTATGATGTTGGTAATTTAAGGAAGAATTCTTTTAATCTACGCTTAACACTCAATTGTCAGAATGTATTTACTGTTACAAAATATACAGGCTCCGATCCGGAGATATTTGGGGGGATAGATAATTATCTCTATCCAAAACCAAGGACTATTACGTTAGGTGCAAGTTTAAGGTTGTAATTCACAAAAAAAATAAAAATAAGAAATATGAAAAATATAAGTTTTAAGATACTCTTCACGTTCATTGCAATTACATCAATACTAATTTCTTGTAGCAAGGACTTGAATCGATTACCTGCCAATCAAGTATTCAGTGATAGTGTTTATAGCACACCAGCAGGTTATAAGATGGCACTTGCAAATGTTTATTCAGGATATATATTAACAGGTGTATCAGGACCAGGTTCGTCTGATATTGCTGGAGTTGATGCAGGGACTTCCGATTTTATTCGTTGTTTATGGAATGCACAAGAATTAACTACCGATGAGGCTGTTTGTAATTGGAATGATCCAGGTGTTCCTGATTTTCATAAATTTTCATACACTGGTGCAGACAAAATATTAATAGGTTTGTATTCAAGGTCTCTGTATCAGATTACTTTATGTAATGATTTTATTACTCATTGCAATTCTGTACCTAATTTTTCAGCAAACGATAAGGCTAATATTGCCTACTATAAGGCGGAAGCTAGGTTTTTGCGTGCCTTTCAATATGCAGTATTGATGGATTTATTTGCAAATCCTCCATTTGCTACAGAAGCAAATAAGGTAGGTGTATTAGTTTTTCCAACTCAAATAAAAAGAGCAGATTTATTTAAATATGTCGAAAAAGAATTGCTTGATTGTAGCACTGCATTACCTGCCCCAATGCAAAACGAATATGGCAGGGTGGACCAAGCTGCAGCGTGGGCTTTACTTGCAAGGATTTATCTAAATGCACAGATTTATACAGGAACACCTAGATATACTGATGCAATAACCTATTCTTCTAAAGTAATTAATGCGGGGTATAGTTTGCATCCTGTATATGCAAATTTATTTAAGGCAGATAATAATTTAAATAATCCTGAAGTCATTTTGGCAATTCCTTATGATGGATTAAATACTCAAACTTATGGAGGAACTACTTTCCTAATAAATGCATCCACAATTAATCAATCAAGAGATACTATAAAAAATATAAAATACAATATGAATTCTGCTGATTTTGGTGTGCCGAGTGGAGGTTGGGGAGGTATCAGAAGTACATCTGCCTTTACAGGACTCTTCCCATCTCTTGATACTACAATTGATAAGAGAGCAATTTTTTATGATTCATTGGGCGTAACTAACGTAATTTCTGATTTGGGGCAATTTTATCAAGGAATACCTGTAGTTAAATTTACGAATTTAACTTCTACAGGTGTTACGGCAGAACCTACAGCAGGTGGTACATTTTGTTCTACTGACTTCCCTTTATTTAGATTAGCGGAGCAATATCTTATATACGTAGAAGCTGTTTTACGTGGAGGTACAGGTGGCGATGCAGGAAAAGCATTGCAATATTTCAATTTGATAAGAGAAAGAGCCTATGGTCATCCAGGGGTTCCAGGAAAAGGAGATTTTGCTAGTCAACCTACTTTGCAGGACATATTAAATGAAAGAGGAAGAGAATTGTATTGGGAGTGTTTTCGTCGTACAGATTTGATTCGCTTCAACCAGTTTACTAGCGGAAGTTATCTTTGGCCATGGAAAGGTGGTGTGCCAAATGGAACGGGAGTAGACAGTCATTATAATATATTCCCAATTCCAAACACTGATTTGTCAGCAAACTCTAATTTAACACAAAACCCTGGATATTAATTCTTCATTTTAAAAATTGTAACATGAAAAAGTATTTGAATAGAATGTTAATATCAGTAGGGATTGGAATACTGATATTTTCATCTTGCAAAAAGCAAGAAACAATTGTTAGTTTTATAGGCGGAACTGCACCAGTTTTAAGTCAGTTCAAAGATACAATTCCATTACATGCAACTGATTCGGCTCTAACTGCCATTGATGTTTCATGGTCAAACCCGAATTACCAATTTAGTAATGGGACAAGTTCATTGAATGTTTCATATTATGTTGAGTTTGATACCGTAGGGGCAAACTTTACAAGTCCGAATATGGTTCAAATACAAGTAAACAACAATTTGGACACTTCATTTAATGAATATACATTAAATTCTCTTGTAGCGAATAAATTAGGGCTTAAAGATAGTATACCACATCATATTCAAGTTAGGGTAATTTCGTTTGTAACAGGATATCAAAATGCTGCGAACAATCTAACAATGACATCCAATCTTAGTAGTTTTGTTTGCACACCATACGCACCGCCACCACCACCGCCTTTGATAACACCGCCATCTACTGGAACTTTATTTATTGTTGGTAGTGCTACACCAGGAGGATGGCCTCCATTAACAAACAACCAATCTGTAGAACAATTCACCCAAGTTAGTAAAACGGAATATAAGATTACGATACAGCTTACAGGTGGGGGTGAATATAAACTGGTTGCAACTCCAGGTAAATGGGTTGAACAATGGAGCGATGCTGTTACTGATGACCCAACAGAAGTCAATGGTGGTCCTTTTGTTTTAAATGGAAATAATTCACTTGCCCCAGCAGCAACAGGAGTTTACGATATTGATGTAAACTTTATGACTGGTATGTTTACGGTAACGCCACACTAATTTTATAACATAAATAAATAACTTGTATGAAACATTTCATCAAAAATATAGCTATATCAACAATCATATTTATGTTGATTATCGGTTGTGACAAAAAGGACACAGTAACTTATTATAACGGTAGTATTATTCCAGTCGTTAATGCGTCAGCCGATTCGGTATCATGCCGCACCTCTGATTCTAGCAAAACTGTTTTAACATTGAGGTGGACAGATCCCAAAAATGGAGGGATAGATTCAGCCACGAGATATGTTCTTCAAATAGATTCTTCTGGTAGGAATTTTTCACAAGCATACACTGATACGCTTTATGGCACTTTGAGCAAATCATTTACAGCTCCTCAATTGGACTCTATTTTGTTGTATAACTTGGGTTTGAGTATTTACAAAACTTACAATATTGATGTAAGGGTTATCTCATCGTATGCAAATAACAATGATATGCAAATATCAAAAACGTTTACCCTAAAAGCGAGTACGTTTTTTGCACCTGCGGCAGTAGTTCCCCCGGCTTCTGATAGTTTGTATATAGTAGGGGATGCTACTCAGGGTGGTTGGGGTAATCCAGTTCCTGTTCCATCCCAAGAATTTACTCAAATAGACTCTCTTACTTATGTTGGAACCTTTAGCCTGAATGGTGGTGGGCAATATTTATTGCTTCCGGTTAACGGTGATTGGACTAATAAATATGATTGTGCAAATACAAGCGGACAGTCTTTTCTCGGTGGAGGCTTTGGATATAATCTTCAAGGTAATTCTACTAATTTTCCAGGACCTGATTCAACAGGAAATTACTTAATAAAAGTAGATTTTCTGCGTGGAAACATTAGTATGACAAAACAATAATCTTTTCAAATACATTTTTCACACCCCACAAACGGCTTTGCAATTGCAAGGCCGTTTTTGTTTGTTGTATATGACAGAATAACAGTCATAATTTATCTTATTGTGCTGTGTTATTGAGCTTTAACTGTAATGGAGGTAAATAGACTGCCATTAATGTGTTAATGCCTGATTGATTTTCATCTTTGGTTATAAGCAAAGTAACTTTGCTTATAACCAAAGATGCTTTCGCAATGATACTAGGTGCTTTCTTGCTTACTCCTGCTGCTTTTATAAGAACGTAAGTAGCTGATGTGCTTACATTACTTGGTATATAGCGTGCCACAATTGCTTTTCTGTGTACAACAGTCGCATATATTAACACTATAGGATACGCTTTAACAACTAGAGCAACTGTTGTCAACAGAAAAGTTGCTATCGTGTTAACCGCAGATGATTTTGTAGTTAGTTTCGGGGGAAATTAGCAAGTGCATTTAGTTATTATTGTCGGTACTGCACTTTTTGTTTTTTATACAACTCTCAATTCTATTACTTTTACCGCATTCGGAATTGATTGAATATCCTTTCCCTCCTCTACAAAACAATAAGTATGCTTTATTCAATGACAGGTTACGGACGTGCAGAACAAACAATTGGCGACAAGATTTTTTTGATTGAACTGCGTTCACTAAATGGTAAACAGTTTGATTTGCGGATGCAACTGCCAGCTTCTTTGAAACCCTATGAGTTTGATATTCGAACAATACTAAGCGAATCATTGGAAAGAGGAAGTGTGGAGTGTTTCATAAGTATCAAACAAAATGGAATTGCAAAGCCAGTAAGTATAAACACCGAACTATTGAAGGCGTATTACAACTCGGTTGTATTGGTTGCAGACGAACTGAATGCAGATACACAACATCTATTGGGGGCGATATTGAAGATGCCAGAAATAGTACAGAGTTCTACCGAAGTAATGGAAGAGGCGGAGTGGGAACTATTCAAAGGGGTTTTATTGGCAGCTATTGCAGATTTAAATGTTCATAGGTTGGATGAAGGGAAATCGATAGAGGCTGATATGTTGTTGAGGCTATCCAATATAGAAACCCAAAGTGCAAGCATCGTAGTACTTGAACCTAATCGTAGGCAACGGATAAAAGATAACCTCACTAAACTGTTGGAAGAAAAAGTGGGGAAGGAGAACTATGACGGCAACAGACTGGAGCAAGAACTGATATATTATATAGAACGTATCGACATCAGCGAAGAACAAGTGCGCTTGAAGAATCATATCAGTTATTTCAAAACACTTCTGGAAGAAAAAGACAAAAGCAAGGGCAAACGATTATCGTTTTTATTACAAGAATTTGGTCGTGAGATAAATACTACAGGCTCTAAAGCTTATGATTCTGAAATTCAGAAATGCGTGGTACTAATGAAGGACGAGTTGGAAAAAGCAAAGGAACAAGTGTTGAATGTACTTTAGCTAGTTGTTAGTTAGTAGTTGTTAGGGATAGTTCTTTTGAAACTTAATAAAAAATTGCAATTGTCTAATTAATTCAAATGCTTTTTCGTTTCTTACTAACCACTAACCACTAACCACTAACCACTAACCACTAACCACTAACCACTAACCACTAAGTTGATGCTTTCCACAACCACTCTACACATCCTCTCCAACTCTTGTTCAGTAATTATCAACGGAGGGGCAATGCGTAAACTCTTGTCATTGAATAAGAACCAATCAGTAATCAATCCCTTTTCAATACACTTTTTAATGATGGCGTGATTAGTGGCAAAGCTATCAAACTCCACTGCCATCCATAATCCACTGTTTCGACGGGCAACAATTGCGGGATGCTGAATTAGTTTCAACATCAGGGCTTCTTTTGCTTTTACTTCGGCTATATGATTCCCCTGTAGCAATACTTCCAATCCTGCTTTACCAGCGGCACAACTAACTGGGTGTCCCCCAAATGTGGTGATATTTCCTAAAACTGGTTCATAAGTAAAAGTGTCCATCAATTTCTTGTCTGCTATAAATGCTCCAAGCGGCATTCCACCACCCAATGCCTTGCCTAGCAATAATACATCTGGGATAATATTGTATTGTTCAAATGCCCAAAGGCTGCCTGTTCTGCCAAAGCCTGCTTGTATTTCATCCAAGATCAATAAAACGCAATGTTCATTGCATTTCTTTCTGATGGCAGCAATCCATTCAGCATTTGGTTTCACAATTCCTGCCTCTGCTTGCACCGTTTCCATTATTACGCAAGCGGTTTTATCGGTTATTGCATCAAGGACTTCATCGCTATTGTAATCATAATGAAGAATATCTGGCAATAAAGGACGGTATGCATTCCTGAAATATTCATCCCCCATCAAGCTCAAAGCTCCTTGTGTACTTCCATGATAAGCTTTGTTGAAACAAATAATCTGGCTACGATTGGTTACTCGTTTTGCCAATTTCATTGCCCCTTCAGTTGCTTCTGTACCACTATTTGTAAAATACACACAATTGAGCGAAGGGAGTAGGAGGTCTGTTAGCATTTTGGCATAAGCTACCTGAGGCTGTTGAATGTACTCTCCATAAACAATCAGGTGCATATATTTTGCTGCCTGTTGCTGCACAGCTTCTATCACTTTGGGATGGCTGTGCCCGATGTTGGCAACACTAAAACCACTAATCATATCCAAATACGCCTTCCCATCGGTATCATAAATATAAATACCTTCTGCCCGCTCCATTTCCAATCCTATTGGTGCAGGGGATGTTTGTGCGATGTGCTGGAGAAAGAGATTTCGAAGAGACACTCCTTTAGTTATTAGTGGTTAGTTATTAGTGGTTAGTTATTGGCAGTTCTAACAACTAACCACTAATAACTAATCACTATTTTAGCTTCTTTCCATCGCCCTCAACCATCTTTCGGGCATTTCGTTGTTGCAGGCAATGAGATAATCGAGTTTGCTACAAGCTATAAACTTGTCATTATTTATTTGCATCCACCATCTCCCAGTCTTTTTGCTTTGTAGGAAAACGGTTTCTACTTCTGCAAATGCCATTGTGAACTCAAAGAAATTATCACGTTCTTCCAACGAAGATTCTTGTTTTCCTTTGTGGATACCATCCATGATGTACCAAAGCAGGTGACTAATTTGTTTTGCAGTCAAGTTATGCGTATCCAAATCTGGGTTGTAACCATAAATGCCAATGCTGCTGATGTTCTGACTCATACCCGCGTATTGCATTAGTGTACAAGCTTCTTCGCCTGTAAAACCATTGGGGGTAAGTCTATTTGCAGGGGCATGTGCATTTTGTATGGCGGCAATATCAAAACTAAACAAGTGACTATTGCGGATGGGCGGTTCCATCTCCTCCAAGTTTTCTTTTATTTTCCCTACCCTGAAACAATCAAATCGCAGGCTATCTATCACTTCAAGCATGTGAGGATGCACAAAGTAACTTTGGAAACCGAGGTGGTTGTAGTGCCTAATAAAGTTTGGTACGCCCGTAAGCATCTCCATCAAAAAGTTATCTGAAGGCAATACACTGTCCATGTTCAAATCAATTCGCGCATCTACACACGTAGCTTCTATTATTTTCTCCAAATGAGTATAAGCTGCATATTGCGCCAGCGTTACATCGTGGCTTCCTCCCAATATCACCACACGCTTGCCTTGTTCTATCAATTCACTGACCACCGTTTTTAGTGCAGCATAAGAATCCTGTATGCTTGCACCCACTTTTACGTTGCCAATATCAGCAACGGTCACGTTTTTATGCCAATGAAAAAGCTTATAAAATTCACTTCGGATAGCATTTGGGCCATTCGTATTGTTTATGCCACCCTCTCCACGCATCTCACCGCAACCCACCAATACCATATCTGCGGTGGAAACATCTGGAAAATCTTCCTCAAACACATTGATGTGCCGCCCCAATTGGGTGTCTTTATAACCTTCGTCATTGCTCAGTTCGTAAGTATTAACTGGCTCCAAAAAATCTACAATCGTATGTACACTCATATTGTGGGTTTGGAGACAAACATACTTTAATAAGGAATACCATAAACGAATGTGGGGAAAATAGTTGGTTGGGATAGTTTGTTGAGATGAAATGACGAATTACTTCCTACTGTTGAATTTGTTTTTTAGTACAAACAAAATATCCAATATTTTTCCGTCATTAATCTTCCTTTATTATGATAGATATCAGTTTTCCAGTTACTTTTAGATGCCATTTTTGCAAGCGTTAAATATAGCTTTCCAATTGATGGTACTAAATCAGATTTATATATGAGCAATGCAATTTATATCGCAACAAACCAACCTTACAGCGGCAAATCGGTAGTGGCGCTTGGTTTGTTGAATATGCTATCCGGAAAAACAAAAAAAGTAGCCTACTTCAAGCCAATTATTTATCGCCCTAATGAAAAAGAAGTCGATTTTCACATCCAAATGATTTCTTCTTATTTCAAATTGACTGCGCCTTACGAAGATATGTACGCCTTCACAAGGGACGAAGTGCTACAATACCGTGCGGCAGGAAACGATGCTTTTGTGATAGATACCATCATTGAAAAGTTCAAGAAACTGGAAGAAGAAAATGATTTTGTGGTGGTAGAAGGAACAGACTTTTTGAAGGATGGTGTGTCGTATGATTTTGATGCTAACCTAGTTATCGCAAAGAACCTGGGCATCCCGGTAATCATATTGGTAAGTGCAGAAAAATCTGACAATGAATCTGTGATAAATAACCTGCTGGCAGTTTGTAAAAGTTTTAGCGACAGGGATATACAGGTGCTTGCAACTATAATAAATAAGACCGCCCCAGATGGAATTGTGTCTTTAAAAGATACACTCAGTGACCTGTTGCCAAAAGATACACTATTGAGTGTAATCCCTGCGGATAAAAACCTAGATAACCCGACCATTAAAGAAATAGCAGAATCAATAGGAGGGAATATAATTCTAGGACACGAAAGCTTAGGCAATCAAGTGGATCATTCTATTGTGGGGGCAATGCAACTGAATAATCTATTGCTAAGGTTGAAAGCGAATACTTTAATTGTTACACCTGGCGACCGTGGCGACATCATTTTAGCAGCGATGCAAGCAAACATTTCGTCCAATTATCCAAAAGTAGCAGGACTAGTATTGACAGGGGGATTAAAACCAGAGCTGCCAATTCTTAGATTGATAGAAGGTTTGGAAACTGTAATTCCTGTTATGGAAGTGCAGACAGGTACTTTTGAAACAGTGACCAACATCAGCAAAACTCCATCTCGGATAAGCGTTGATAACACAAGAAAAATATCACTCGCCATCAATACTTTCGATAAATATGTGAATGCGGCAGGATTGGAAGAGAAAATAAAGACTTTCCATACGGTAGGCATTACGCCGCACATGTTCCAATATCAAATGGTGAAAAGGGCAAAGAGCCACAAAAAACATATTGTGTTGGCAGAAGGCAACGATGACAGGGTACTTACTGCCGCAGCAAGATTGTTGCAACAAGATATTGTGAAACTGACAATTTTGGGTGATAAAGAAGAAATAGATATTGCATTGAGGCGGTTGAATCTTAGCTTTCCAGAAGACAATGTATCAATTACTAATCCTTTGAAATCAGATTCCTTTGAACGTTATGCAGAAACATTGTATGAATTAAGAAAGGCAAAGAATGTAACATTGGAAATGGCTAGGGATATGATGAGCGATGTGTCTTATTACGGCACGATGATGGTTTATCTGGGAGAAGCAGATGGGATGGTTTCGGGGGCTGTTCATACCACGCAACATACCATCAGACCAGCCTTGCAATTTGTGAAAACAAAGCCGGGCATCAATACGGTTTCATCCATTTTCTTCATGTGTTTGGAAGATAGGGTATGCGTATTTGGCGACTGTGCCGTGAACCCTAACCCAACAGCAGAACAGCTTGCAGAGATAGCTATATCATCGGCAGAAAGTAGCATCGCATTTGGAATAGAACCTTTGATAGCCATGTTGTCTTACTCATCAGGGACATCGGGAGTAGGAGAAGACGTGGACAAAGTGAGGGCTGCAACGGAATTGGTAAAGAAGTTGAGACCCGACCTGAAAGTAGAAGGCCCGATACAATATGACGCTGCTGTTGACCCATCTGTAGGCAAGCAAAAGATGCCAAACTCACTTGTTGCAGGACAAGCAAGTGTGTTGATTTTCCCTGATTTGAATACGGGTAACAATACCTACAAAGCTGTTCAAAGAGAAACAGGTGCATTGGCAATCGGCCCAATGTTGCAAGGGCTAAACAAACCTGTAAACGACCTTAGTCGTGGTTGCACAATAGAAGATATATTTAATACGGTGGTAATAACAGCAATACAAGCCCAATAGTGATTAACGATTAACGTTTAGTGATTAATGAAATTTCGCAATCACTAAACATTGGTCATTAAGCACTAAACACTAATCATTAAACACTAAAAAAGATGCAGATTTTCGTAGTAAATTGTGGTAGTAGTTCGATAAAGTACAGGTTGATTTCAATGCCGGATGCGACATTGGAGTGTAGTGGATTGGTAGAAAGGATTGACTCAGAGGGGACTTTCCTCATTCACAAAGTATTTAAAAACAATGAGGAGTTGGTTGTAAACAAAGAATTGGGCAATCTGGATCACGGCGGTGCTTTAGCAGCAGTGGTGGAAGTGATGATGGATAAAGAATCGGGCGTTATCAGTTCGCCGGAGGAGATAAATGTAATAGGGCATCGGGTTCTTCATGGTGGCAGGGCTTTTGCAGAAACGGTGATTGTAAATGATGCTGTTAAGGCTCAAATAAAGAAATTATTCCCATTGGGGCCGTTGCATTTGCCAGCCAACTATACAGGTATAGAAGTAGCTGAAAAGTTGTTTCCTTCAGCAAAACAAATAGCCGTCTTCGATACTGCTTTCCATCAAACAATCCCTCCCGTGGCTTATAAATATGCCATTAGCGACGAATATTACGAAAAGAATGGAGTTCGGGTATATGGTTTTCATGGCACAAGTCATAAGTATGTTTCAGAAAAGGCTTCGGCATATCTAGGCAATCCCAATACTAAAATAATAACCATTCATTTGGGTAATGGGTGCAGTATGGCTGCCATAAACGCTGGCAAATGTGTGGATACTTCCATGGGATTAGGGCCTTTGAGTGGGTTGATAATGGGTACAAGGTGTGGCGATATTGATGCTTCGGTTATTTTTCACATCATGGAAAGAACAGGAATGTCAGCCACTGAATTGCAAAATGTACTCAATAAAAAAAGTGGTATGCTGGGCTTGTGTGGTTACAGTGACATGCGCGACGTAAAGGCAGCCATTAAGAACGGTAGCGAGTCGGCAGCATTGGCTTATGAAATGTATGCCTACCGAATAAAGAAATATATAGGTTCTTATGTGGCGGTATTAAACGGTGTTGATGCCATTGTATTTACAGGTGGGATAGGGGAGAACGATGCCGCAATGCGGGCTTTATCCGTTAAAGATTTAGACTTTTTAGGGATTACCTACAATGAAACCTCTGCAAAACATTCACCCGAAGGAATTACAGAATACCAAGACCCATCAGCCAAGATAAAAGTATTGGTGGTGCCTACCAATGAAGAGTTAGAAATAGCAAAGCAGTGCTATGAATTGGCGGAAGGGTAGGGGGGAATCACAAGCAGTATTTTATTACTGCTATATGTACACTTATCAAGGTAATTAAATCTGTATAAAACAAAAAGTGCAGCCAATCCCTGTGATAAGCTGCACTTTATTTATTGTAAACTATCAATTCAATATGCTTTCAAATTGTCTGCTTCAATTTCAACTACGTCCCCTTTTTGTTTCAAGATAGCAACACCATTTTCTTTGGCGAACTTTTCTAGTTTTTTATCGAATGAAAAACTAGCAATACCCAAATAGATAGTATGGTCTGCATAAAATGGGAAAAGCTGCCTGAAGTTGCTCACTTTATTTTCAATCAATTTCACAACATCTTCCTCTTTGGCTCTATACTTACACTCAATCAATCCAACATTTTTGCCATTAAACATTGTAATGTCAAATTCATCTTCAAGATTAGGTATTTTGTTGTGAAGGTTTTTGCTTATTTCATCAAACTTAATATTCCCTAGTCTCGGATTGTCAAATAGCGAGTTAAAAAAATACTCCTCAGTGCTTTGCCCGTGACTATTTGCCATACCACCAACGTGGATACCCATATTTCTCAGTATTTCTTCCGTTTTTTTCTGTTGCGCAGCATTTTCTGCTTGAGAAACCACTATTTTATCAAATCTTTCATTCCATTCTACATTTGTCATTATCTTCTATTTCTACAAAGATACCTTTTCTGTAGCGGAAGGGAAGTATCTAAAACGAAAAGTGCAGGCACCACTGTAGTTACAACGAATTAACGCAGATGATATTAAGTTTTGGAGCAGATGTGAAGGTGATGGCTCCTGAATCTTTGAAAACTTTTGTTAAAGAACAAGCAGAAATGGTTTTAAGGCAACTTACTTAGTGCGAGTCTTTCGTTAATGGCTTCTTCAACAATCTCACAATAGTCGTTGAATAAAATATTCTCAACATTAAAGCCAGCTTCCGTTGCAACCTCTGGAAGAAATTGCTTAAAAACAAGATATTCTGCTATTATTATTTCACTACCAACTATTGTGGTACGTCTTGTAGCAGTTTTCAACCAATCCCTAGTTTCTCTTATAACAGTGGTTGCCTCATTATTGTGGGCTTTGGTATCTATTCCATTTATATCTGAGATGTATTTTTGATATTGGTATTTTTCTCTTTCAAAGACAAGTGCCTTTTTATTGTTTTGTATTTTATCCCCAAATCTCTTTGCACCAAAAAACAATCCTAATTCAAAGGGCATATTAAATCTTGGCAATCCTTCGTTGTTTGAACTTGTATTGGAGATGTCGTGGATACCATAGCGACAATTGGCTATAATCCTGTAAATCTTATCAAGCCTATTTTCGGTGCCATCATCATCACTCAAGGCACTTAAAGGGAAGAAACCACATCGATAAACGGTGTAAACTATGGCATAAAGCAATGGCTTGAATGTTTCATCAAAAGGACAGTTAATAAATACATTGTCATTGTAACCATCCTTTCCAGTCATTAGGCTATTTTAATTGTTGCTTTCAACTACTTTAATGGAGGGGGGGCGGTTTTCATTGCTGCAATCCTGTATTTAGCAAATACATTTTTAACAGCAGCTCTTATTTTTGACTTAGGGACAGATGTCACACGTTTTTTAGCTCTTTTTAATGTTATCTCTGCCATATAGATGCTTTTTCTATTTAAAAAACGAATATACACTTTTAAAACCATCATTCTCATTATTAATCTAATTGAGACTGCTAAAACTCCTCCTCTTCTATACGCTTCGCTAAATTCTAGAAGAGCGGATACCTTTTCTGTAGTAGAAGGGAAGTATCTAAAACAAAAAGTGCAGCCACCACACTTAGGTAGTAGCTGCACTTTATCAATAATCGATTTAAATTTTTTAATTAGTACGCTTTAAGGTTATCCGCATCTATAACTGCCAAATCCCCTTTATGCTTTAGGATAGCCACTCCATTTTGTTTTGCCATAAGCTCCAAGTCATCATAAAAAGAAAAGCTGGCAATGCCCAAGTAAATTTTATAGTCTTTGTAGGAAGGGAAGATTTCCCTGAAATTCTTCGCTTTGTCTTCTATTAGCTTCCTCAAGTCACTTTCGTGTGCTTTTGTCTTACATTCTATCAGGGCTATAGAATCACCATTATACATTACAATATCAAATTCATCCTCCACCTCTGGAACATTCCCTTTTATGTTTCTATCAACTTTGTTGTACGCTACTCCACCTAAAATAGGTTTTGCTTTCATTGAATTATAGAAGTACTCCTCTGTGGCACTTCCTGTATTATTGGTGATGTTCCCAAGGGTAATTCCTATTCTCGCCAGGGTTTCATCGGTTCGTTTCATTTGAAATGCCGTTTCCACAAACATTGCATCTGTTTTTGCTTGCGAAACTGCCAACCCCGCCACCAATTCCTTCAATTCATTGTCTGTCATTATCATCTATTTCTACAAAGATACCTTTTCTGTAGAAGAATGATTACTAAAACAAAAAGTGCAGCCACTACCCGTAGATAGTAACTGAACTATAATAATCTCAGCATATTCCTGTTGTAAACTGATTTGACTATTGACACACCCCACCAATCACATGGTATTTACCTATCAGTTATCCCCTCTCCCATTCTTTTAATATCCCCCTTGTTATAAAAAACAAGTACATACCATTACCCACGCCTACCAAAGCATCCACAATGGCATATTTCCGTTGGAAATAAAGTACATCAAGTCCATAAAGTATATTCGTGATTACAATTATAGCAACAGCATACACAAAAACATTGGCGATTTTTCTTTCAATCTTTTTATACTTCTTGACAGTTCCGTAAATCACATATAACAACACTGCACAATGAAACGCTATTTGTATATAAAAAGTTTTACCCCTCAATTCTGGGGAATAATGCCACAAGAAGCAAACTGCACCAAGTATTACAGAAGTGACAATGAATATAATATGGCTATTGTTGTGGTTTTCTTTTAACTGCTGAAAGTAGCAACCAATAGTAATATAGCTAGCTGTGTAAAGGCTCAACCCGATATATACTATTGAAGAGTTTCCAAAGATGGTTAGCAAATCTGACAGTAACGAAAACAATAAAAAAAGATAAGCATAAACGCTTACCTTTTTAACAACTTGTGACAGGGCTACCCTAGTCAATAAAATAGGAACTACAAATATCCTTGAGAACCCATATAAGATATATTGCCTTTTGTATAAGGCCACACTCTCTATCAATACTGCCAACCAAAACAAAAGAAACAAGACAACTTGCCCATTCTCATTTTCATTTTCGTTCTTGTTTCGCTCCCTTATTTTTACCTTCTCCCTTGGCATTTGCACATTTAATGTTGTTGTTTCCGTTTCAATTTCTTCGCTACATACCCTATCCCACTTGCCACCAACATCAAACTCATACCACCATCAAAAGGGACTGTTGGAGAAGGTAATGGTCCACCACTTTGTGTCCCGTTTGCATTTATGCCACTGCCACTGGTGCCGGGGCCACCTATGTTGAACTGGGCATTTACCGTTATTGTAGTCAACACTACAATGGCAACCGCAACCATTGCCCTGGTTCCTGATTTCAAAATTGCTTTCATGTTTAATCTCTTTTATACTGTTAATTAGTTAATAAAACTTCCCGAAAGTTGCAACTTTCGGGAAGTTCACCATTCTTATCTTATGATTATTTCCATACTTGATACTTTGCCTTCCCCGTCCCTTGCAATGACAGTGTAACCACCTGCTGCCAATGGCTTGCCGATGGTTATGTTTTCCAATGCGGTTGCAACGGTGTGGTTCAAGGTTGTGCTGTAAACTGTCAGCCCTAGTTTATCTACTAAGCTAACCGTGTATTTCCCAATGGCAGCATTGCCCAAACCAAGCTTGAAACTGTTGTTGGTAACAGGATTCGGGACAATTGATAAATGATAATTGGCAATTGATAATTGAACCACTTTGCTATAAGTGTATGTACCCGTCACATCCGTTGCTTTTATCCTGTAGTAGTTGATGCCTTCATTGGCGTTTGCATCAATATAACTATAGTTGTTGCTTGAAGCAGGGCTAAGTGTTGCCAAATTGGTGAATGTTGTGCCATCGGTTGAACGCTCCACTTTGTAGCTTGCCACGTTGCTTTCACCTACTACACTCCACTTGATGGCTACCTGTGTGCCTTGCAGTTGCGTTGCAGTTAAACCAATGTTCTTTACTGGTAATGCACTTGGGCTGAACACGATGCTGTAGCGATTGCTGTAAGTAGCGGTGTCGGTTGTGGTGGTGAATGAAACAATATTGCTGTCTCCTGCCAACAGGGTTTGCGTGTTTGCCACATTATCCTTGATATAAGCACTTAAGCCATTGCCCACAAACAGGCTTGCATCTAAACGGAGGGAGTATGCCGTGTTTATTTTCAACTGATACAAATGCAAAGGCAGTTCGTCTGTTGCCGATGGCAATGTCCATCCATTTGCACAAAGGTCTTTCCCTGCAACAGTGAAAGTCAAGTTCTCACCTTGGTTGTTTATTTTCAAACCATCTTCCTTCGAAACGTCATTTGAAAAATTCTTATTGAATACAACAACTGCCCCGTCCACATTTTTCCCATTAGTAAAGAGCCCTGTCGCTATTCTGTTTAAAGGTGTACTTGTTCCAAATATTTCTACTTGTGCATTGCCATTGCTCTTGGCACTTTCAGTAAAAGTGATACTAGGAGTCCCAGTGGTGTTACTACATACAAACACCGCTTGTCCTGGCTGCAAGTACCTTGAAGCTGTAACCCCCGAATAAATATTACTTGCCCCAAGGTTTATACCAAAGTAATTATAATTTTCGTAAGTGCCATACAGGGTTGTTGGATCCAAGTACCAATAACCATCATAGATGCCGGAGAATGTAAGTGCAGTAACATCTACCTGTGAGGCATAAGGATTGGATATGAAACTAAACTTGTCTGTGCCACCAGTCAATGGTATATTTTGGTTGCCAGTACGCAATGTACCCGAATAGGAAAGTGTCACCGCACTGTTCATATTACTTATGGTTGAGGTTGGGAATGTGGGGGCTTTGTAGCCTAGTACCAAAACCCTATACCCCTTGTATTGTTGCAGGCTAGTACTGTTGCCCACAGATGCCCATCCACTGTTGGCATCGTAGGTATAAGTACTATCAAAGTTCAAGGATTGCCCCCACGTGTTTGCCAATGTGCCTGCACCGGATACGCATACCCCCAAATCCCTGTGGGCAGCATAACCTTTTGGTATGTATCTTTCTATGTTTACCGTGCCACTGATAGTACCGGTTACTGGTGCCACTACTGCCGTGCCTGTACTTACGGACTTCAAAGTAAGGTAACCACCAGTTGTTAATGTGCCGCTGGTTGATGTGAGTGTACCGTATAAGTCTAAGGCATTACCCAAGGTTGCAGTGCCGTTGATAGTTAAGTTTTGCAAACTCTTGTTGTTTGCATCAAAGTTGATGGTGCCAGCCGTGCCACCAATTACCAACGAAGATGTTTGCGAACCAACCAAGTTGCCCGTGCCAGTTACCGCTCCATTGATGGTAAAGATTTTTCCATTAAGGGTTACACTGCCATCTATCGCTATATCGTTTATCACCACATCTGTACTTAGTATGGGTTGATTGCTGGGGGCAGCAGGTATGGTTACATTGCAAGTAGATGTAGGCACAAGGTCGCTACTCCAGTTGCCTGCAACATTCCAATCGGTAGAGATTGCGCCTGTCCAGATGTAGGTTATACCACCAAACAACTCAAAAGGTTGTTGAACCCCCTCGTTGGAATAGCCACTTGCACTGCTGTAGTTTATGTAATCTTGTTGCCCAATTGTTAGGCTTGCAGACCCTGCACTACCTGTTGCATCTACACCGGCAGTGGTTACTGCTTGCTGGGCGTTTGCATTTAATACTAGTGTTAGCAATAAGAACCCTAAATACTTTTTCATTTTTATTAGTTTAACTGTAACCTTTTTGTGGTTTTTGAACCCTATATAGGTTTGGTGATGAATGGTGGTTTACACAAATAAAAAACGTGTAAACCCATTATTTAAAATTGATTTACACGTAATCCAATTGATAATTAACATTTGATAATGGATAATTCTGTCCTAAACTATCCATTTTCAATTCTCAATTATAATTCCACTGGGTATGTTTCCTTGAACCATTTAATGTCGTGGATAGGTATAGGGCTTTCTGTAAAGTTTAGCAGTGCCTTTTCTTTCGTAACAACTACTTCGCTGTTTGTTTGCAAGGCAAGGTCAAAAAGGAAGTTATCCTTAGGGTCGGGGCTATTTTTGAATATTGGAACTGTTTCTACAAACGTTGTGAAAGATTTTATTTTATTCAAAATATCTATTTTAGTCCATGAAGAGAATCTCAACATCTTAGGAATATTATTTTCTAACTCATTTAGTAAAATATCATCTACATAGAAAATTAAATCGTAAGCGATGATAGTACTCTCCAAGCGATAAAGTTTGTCATAAGAGATATAATTAAGATAAACAGATGAATCAATGACGAAGTGATGCTTCATATCGTTCCCTCCTGTATTTGCTGACAATATCAGCAATCTCATCTTCATCGGTTACCAACCTCTCACAACCTTCCAACTTTTTATCCAATTCCCTTACAGATGCGTCAATTTCATCCCAATGTAATTTCATATACTCGTTTTGTTCATTGGGAGACATCTTCATTTTTGCCTCCAAATCAAACTTTCCGTTATTTGAACCTAAGACTGCATAACCTTTTTTTTCCAGTACCTGTTTCATAACCCTCATTTTAATTCCTGCAAGATAGCATAAAAGGTTTGAAACTAAATAACTAGCCCCATAAAACGTGTAAACCAATCTATCAAAGAACTTTTTGTATCTTCCAGTTTTAAACTGGTTTAACTATTCGGCACCAGTCATCCTAATGAAGACTTGCCAATAGATAAAAGCCATATCTTAATTTAGTCACGAAATTCTAATATTATTCCTGTGTATGATTTTGAATCATCAAGTAAAATCCATTCTAAAATTCCATTAGTAGGTACAGTAAATCCAATACTCCTCAAAAATTTTATTTCTTTATTTCCTAAGATGGCAGTAGAACCGTCATGGCTTGTTCCATCAATATTTATTGCATATAGTTGATTATTTTTTGCAAAAACATGAATATGATCTTTTGTTTTTGTATTTGTATTACCCTTGTCATAACGGTAAGTTAGATTTGTTTTGGGAATACTTTTGTACTGTTCCCACTCAAGTATTAATTTTTGTTCAAGGAAAGACTTTTCTTCTTCGCTCTCAAAAACAATTGTTTCTACTATATATTCTTTGTATTCTCCATTTAGAAGGTTATCAAACACTTCACTAAATTTTTTTTCATACAAAAACTCTTTAAAAGTTTTTTTTATTTCTCTTGATTGACTTTTAAACTCATTTGGGTCAATATCATGTTCTGAAGCATATTGTATCAACTCATTTATAGCTCTTTCAATTTCCTTTTTCTTTAAAATCGACATTTCAATTAGTTTTTATTTATTAAAAATCTATATTCTACTTTAAAATATTACCTGTTGTTTCAGCATAATGTCTTCTTAATTCTTCTTCTGACTTAATATATGTATTACTGATAATTAATTCATTGCCCCAAAAAGCACCATTAGCCCAGATGTAAATTTGATATACTAATACATAGTCTCCTTTTATAAAGCAAATTGTACCATTATGGTTAATTTGAACAAATCCATACCCAAGTAACAAGTCATTTGTTATTTCCATATTACTTACCAATAAATAATTACAGCTCCATCAGATCCATTTCCATTTTGCCCTGCACCTGTTCCGTATCCATACCCATAATTTGATCCTCCCGAAGCACCTGTTAGAGCATTGCCAGATAGTGATATTAAAGCATTAGAAGTGCCCCCCGTTACCCCATTATTACAATTTCCATCGCAACCACTACACCAATAACCACCACTACCGCCTGTTGCATATAAATTTGCAAATGAAGTTGTACCACCAGCGCCACCTCCCGCACAGGCACTTGATTGACTTACACCTAATCCTCCAGATCCAATAGTTACGTTGTAGCTAGAGTCAGATGTTACAGACAAACTTTGTTTTCCATAGCCCCCACCCCCACCGATAAAGAAGTGAGCACCACCACATTGTCCACAACCTGCATTATTTCCGCCTCCTCCACCTGCTCCCCATAGTTCGACTATTATTGAGGTCACCCCATGAGGTACCTTAAAGATACCATTAGAAGTATAAATTGCCATATGAGCCCCACTTCCATTTGAACTGCTTGCACTCCCCGCAGTATTCGCATACAACGCATAAGCCACACTCAATAATTGAGTAGTCCCTGCAATGGCATAATTTGTACCACCAGTAGGGTCTAGTTCCGACTTTATATAATAGGGACCGGCCGACCAGTCAATTGAAGAGAATGTACCAGATACTACTGTGCCGCCACCTATTTGCAAGGTCACCAAGCCATTGGCATTTGAAGTGGCAGTTTGGGTTTCTACATATACGGCTGTGCCGTTAATTGAATCTTGAATGATACTCAACCGCAACCCCACGCTATGGTTGGTAACCAATACACCACTACCATTGCGTACTACACTTTGAAAACTCATCAATTGTGGTGCTTGCGCTTGGGAAGTTGCTACTGTAAATACGATGGCAATTATGGCTGCCAGAAACCTTTTTGTTGTTTGGATACTCATTTGTAATTGATTTAATTGCTTAGATAGGTACAAAAAAACAACGTGGGCTAATTCCCTAGCTTGTACCTGAGGGCCGACCAAGAACCCGTAAACGAAGCAAAAGGAACGCCCACGTTTTACCGTGAGCGTCTCCACTTTTACTCCCCGTTTACTTTAATTTGGTCGATTTCAGGTACGGGAATTTTAAGCGAAACGCTATATCTTTTATATTTTATCTATGCTGTTACATAATTATTTGTTTAATAAAGCACAATGTTAGGCATTATTTGTAATAAAAAACTAACAATGGTCAATATTTCTACAATTTGGGCTTTTATGATGTTGGCAGTTATCAAAATCAGGATGTATGCTATCAGCAAATTATCTCAAACTAAAAAAGGTCAAAAGCCTTCGGTCTCTCAACCTCCAACTTTCAACCTCTTTTCCTTTAGTTACAACCTCCTGAAACTTTACTCATCAAACAGAACACTCTCATAAACGTCTGATATAGAAATCACTAAATCAACGGTCTCCACCAAAAAACTTTGAGATGCTTCTTTGTATTCCGTAAGCTGCCAACTGTTATCAGTGTTACGTTTAAATTTCTCTACCGAAATCCTTTCAGAATCAATCAATATGTATTCCTTCAAGGCAACAATATCCCTATACAAAGTAAACTTTCCTCCTTTGTCATAGTCCCTTGTAGAGGTGGATAGTATTTCAATAATTATCGAAGGGTTTGTAATAGTATCGAATGACTTATCCAATGTTTCTATTTCTCCACAAACAATACTGATGTCCGGGTAAGTATATAAAGAGTTTTTTGGTATGTGTATCCTTAAATCGCTACCAAAAGGCTTACAATTTTTTCCTTTTAATTTACCCGACAATATTCCAAAGACATTAGAAAACACAATATTATGTGGTATAGACGCACCACTCATAGCAAATATTTCACCTCTATAATATTCATGTTTATCCAAACTGCTTCTTTCAGCAGCTAAGTAATCCATTTCGGCAATATGTTTTGCTTTAGTAAGTGTCATTAAAAATTAATTTGAGTAAAGGTAAGTTATAAGATGTAAGTAATAAGTGCAAACTAAAAAAGGTCAAAAGCCGTCAGTTTCTCAACCTCCAACTTTCAACCCTATCAATTATCAATTATCAACTATCAACTAAGCATTAATCACTTCCTGTTTTGTTTCTACCCAATTAATAATGGCTTCTGCTTCCTTCAAGCCTTCGTTTGCAATTATTGCATTTGGGCTGCCATCGTACCCCATCAATAAATGCAAGGTTTCATAAGCACTAGAAAAAGTGTATAATATCTTCTTATCCAACTTACTTAGTTCTTCTTTATACCAATCCACACTCTTCTTGCCCTTTTTCTTATTTCCCAATAGTCCGTCCAACGCAACCAATACTCCATTGTAGGCAGTATTCCCAGCCATCTTTACATACTTGGCATCCTTATAATATTTATCTTCCTTTTGTGCTTTGTCCCGCAATATCTCTTTTGCATTCTCTAAATATCGGTGTGCTTCTATAATGTGTTTCATTTTACAAAGATACCAACATAATTATCCTTTAAACTAAAAAAGGTCAAAAGCCTTCAGTCTCTAAACCTCCAACTTTTGACCTTATCAATTATAAATTAATTATTTACTAGTTCCTGTTTTGTTTCTACCCAGTTGATAATTTTTTCTGCTTCCTTTAGTCCAATGTTTGCTATTTCTGCACTTTTCGTGCCGTCATACCCCATAGATAAATGAAGCGCATCGTATGCTACATTGAAACTATTCAATATTTTTTTATCAACCTTTCCCAACTCTTCCTGATACCAATCCACATTTTTTCTGCCTTTTTTCTTTATGCCAAACAAACCATCAAGAGCTTCCAAAACACCAGTATAGGCAGTATGTCCAGCCATCTTTACATACTTTTTGTCGTTGTAGTATCCATCTTCCTTTTTTGCTTTTTCCCTTAGAATTTGCTTTGCGTTGTCCAAGTAACGATGCGCCTCTGCTATGTGTTTCATTTTATTATTTGTGTAAAGATAGTTATTTGGTTATTCGTCATAAAAAAAGGTCAAAAGCCGTCGGTCTCTCAACCTCCAACTTTCAACCTCTTTATTCGTGAATCGGAAGGAACGAAAATCGCAAGTATTAAACGACCCCCAACTCGCGATTCCCGCTCCTCCCGACTTATTCCTTACCCATCCCTGTCACCACCTCCAACTTTCAACCTCTTTATTCGTGAATCGGAAGGAACGAAAATCGCAAGTATTAAACGACCCAAACTTGCGATTCCCGATTCCCGTTCCTCCCGAACTCACCATTCACCATTCACCATTCACCATTCACCATTCACCACTCACCACTCACATCTCACCACTCACATCTCACCACTCACCACTCACCACTAAATGGGCATCATCGCCACTGCCAATGCAGTTATATTACCAAGTACAAAATCCACAATTACTTCATAATCCACAAACCCCACCTTGGTGCAAGTCACGTGATAGGTACCCGGTTTAATCCTTTCAATCAATGCAATGCCAGCAATGTTCGAAGCCTCACTCCTTGCCACCTCCACAATTGTCACCAAAACGTCCTCCAATAATGCCGAAGTAGCAGCATTCGAACAAGTAGTCTTCAACCCAGTTGCCTTGTTCCCCAACGAAGT
>Ga0164297_10000209_pt1 | contig 75661 bp, 64 predicted proteins | sample GEODES058metaG_FD_113539 | JGI IMG/M metagenome (GOLD analysis project Ga0164297, IMG submission 113539) | Dystrophic lake water microbial communities from Trout Bog Lake, Wisconsin, USA - GEODES058 metaG | ecosystem: Environmental > Aquatic > Freshwater > Lake | place: USA: Trout Bog Lake... | reverse complement strand
GAGCGTGCAGTTCCACCCGGAACGGTTGACGCCGCGTTATGTGGCCCATCGCAGAATTTTTGATGCGTTCGTCGCAGCTTGTGTCCGGAAAAATTTAAAATAATCATGAAAGGCAAAATTCTACTTGTGGACGACGAAGCGGATTTACGCTTGTTGCTCAAGTCCATTTTGGAAAGCGAATACACTGTCACCGAAGCTGAAAACGGTGCCGCGTTAAAAAAACTGCTATATCGTTCTGCTGGATTTGAATTTGCCTGACGCGAACGGCCTCGATCTGTTGCCGCAACTTAAAAAATCTTGGCCTGACGCCGAAGTTGTGGTGCTCACCGGCGCAGCGACTGTCGAAGCCGCCGTCGAAGCGACCAAACGTGGCGCGTATCATTTCATCAACAAGCCCTTCGACACCTCGGCGCTGCTCGTCACGATTGAGCGCGCCATTGAAAATCAGCAGCAGAAGGAAGAGAACAATTCCCTCCGCCGCGCGTTGTCCGCCATGAGCGGCAGTTCCGCGCCTGTGTTTCAAAGTCCGCAGATGCAGAATGTCGTGCGCACGCTCGAACGCATCGCGCCCAGCGACGTCACCATTTTGATTACCGGCGAAAGCGGCACGGGCAAGGAAGTTATTGCCGATTTAATCCATAGCTTAAGCCCACGCAGCAAAAATAAAATCATCAAGGTCAATTGCGCCGCACTCCCGCGCGAACTCATCGAGAGCGAACTGTTCGGCTCCGTCAAAGGCGCGTTCACCGGCGCGCATGCCGACCGCGATGGCTTGTTCAGGCAAGCCGAGGGCGGCACGCTGTTCCTCGACGAAATTTCCGAAATGCCGATTGATACGCAGAGCAAATTGCTGCGCGTGTTGCAGGACCAAAAAGTCCGGCCCGTCGGCGGCAAAACCGATTACCAGACCAACTGCCGCATCATCGCCGCGACCAATCGCAAGCCTGAGGAAGCCATCAAGGATGGCAAGCTGCGCGAAGATTTATTTTACCGCATCAGCGCGATTTCCGTTTACCTGCCGCCTTTGCGCGAACGCCGCGACGATATCATGCCACTCGCCAATGCGTTTTTGAAACGCTTTGCCGCGCAAGCGAACCGCACGCTCCGCAGTTTCACGCTCGCGGCGGCCGACCGCCTGACCAGTTTTGATTGGCCCGGCAACATTCGCCAGTTGCAGAATGAAATTCAGCGCGCCGTGTTGCTCTGCGAAGGACCGGACGTGGACGCCAGCGATTTGTCCGTCAGCGAAATTTTGATGGTTCCGTCCGAAGGCCACGACACCAGCTTCACGCTGCTCGAAGGCGTTGAACGCAATGCCATCATCCAGATGCTACGCGAGACCAATGGCAATAAACTCGAGACCGCCAAGAAACTCGGCATCGGCCGCCAGACGCTTTACAACAAGATTAAGGCGTATGGGATTGAAACTTGAGCGATTGAAACGAATCGTTTTTAGCATTCTTGCCTTAGCTGGAATAGTTTTTACCTGCACAAGTTGTATCTTTCTTTTTGGTGAATCGTTTGGATCCCGTGATTCGCTGGACAATGTCACAACGAATAAATGGACTGTGACGCCGAAATTCGTTTCTCCGTCCGATGAGATTAGCTTCAAGAACGGTTCATATTCGCAGCGGTCAGAAAGTTTTTTTGGCTTTCAAGCTGCCAGTGCTTGGAGTCCGTTCCCAATTCTGACCAACATTGTTGTAAAACGGAAAGATCATGAATCGGTTCAATATTCATTATCTGCCAGCCAAATTTCAAAGTTACGGGAAGTGTCCGGCGGGGAAGTTAGACTTGTTCTCTATGATGAAGGACTTGGCTGTATGTCGCCTACTGTCAAATCACTCCTTGTAGCACTCGAGAAGAAAGCTAATCAAGATAGGGCGTATTGCGACATGAAAGATCGCTGTCAGATTTTAAGAAATCAAAAATCGGAAGTTTTGAATTGGACAGCAGAAGTATTGACCAACGGTATTAAAGCAAGACAGTAAAAGGTAATTCAAAGTTTCTTCAACTCTGCGCCCGCCAGTTGAATCAGCGGTTTGATGGTCTCGGCATCGAATTGAAATTTGCAGCCCGCCGCCACAAACAATTCCGGCAGTGGCCGCGAACCGCCCAGTGCCAAAGATTTTTTGTAATCGCTCAGCGCTTTCGCTTTGTTCGCCTTTGAATTCGCCCACACCTGCAATGCGCCCAGCTGCGCGATGCCGTATTCCACGTAGTAAAACGGATGGATGAAAATGTGGAGCTGCCGATGCCACGAATGCGCGCGCACTTCCTCGAAGCCGGAAAAATCCACGTCGCCGCCGAACCGATCCATCAATTTCAAATAAGCCGCTTTACGCTCGGCGCGCGTGTGGCCGGCGTGCGTGTAAATCCAGTGCTGAAACGCATCCACCGTCGCCATCCACGGAAAAAATCCGATTATACCTTCGAGATGCGTCTTCCGGGCGCGGTTTGCCTCCGCCGTTGGGTAAAATTCTTCGAGGAATTCATTGCCCAAAAGTTCCATCGCCATCGAAGCGACTTCGCAGAACTCAATCGGCGCGCCACGATACGCATACAAATCCTCATCGCGCGTCGCCTGCGCGTGAAACGCGTGGCCGGCTTCGTGCAAAACCGTTTCCACGTCGCGCTGGAGCCCAATGGCGTTCATGAAAATAAACGGCACGCGCGCTTCGGATAAAGTGGATTGATAACCGCCGGGCGCTTTGCCTTTTCGATTGTCGAGATCGAGCAATTTCAAATCCTGCATCTGCTGAAACCCCGCCGCGAGTTCTGTATCGAGGTGATTAAAAATCTTCTGCGTGCGCGCAACCATTTCGCTGACTTGCGCAAAAGGCTTTAACGGCGGGCGATTTTGCGGGTCCACCGCCAGATCCCACGGTCGCAATTTCTCCAGTTTCAACTGGCGCTTCCGGTCGTTCTGGATTTCGCGGACAGCGGGCATGATTTCTTTTTCCACCGCGTCGTGGAACTGAAAACAATTTTCCGGCGTGTAATCAAAGCGGCATTTCTGGCGGTGGATATAATCGCGATAATTTTCAAAGCCCGCGTTCTTCGCAATTTGTGTGCGTAATTTAATCAGCTCGTCAAAAATTTCCTCGCACTTGTCCACGTCCACGAGCCGGCGTTTGGCGACGAGTTCCCACGCTTCCTGACGTAGCGCGCGGTCCGGCTCTTCGAGATAACGGCCCATCTGCACAAGCGTTTTTTCTTCGCCGCGAAAAGTGACCGTCTGCGCGCCGATGAGTTTCTGATACTGTTGTGCGAGCTTCGCTTCCTCGGTTTCCAGCGCCACGTTTTCCGGGCGAAATAGTTCAACGTGATTTTTTACGTCACGATTGAAAACTTCGTATCGCGCTTTGGGCAAGTGATTGAACTGCGGATGCGCGACGTAAATTTTTTCCAACGCGAACTGGCGCGGCTTGAGTTGCGGCTCGACGTTTTCGACGAAGTGCAGATAGGATTATTCCGCATCGGCGTTGTCGGTGTGACACGTCATGGCGATGTAGCGGCGCGAGGCTTCTTCGTCGAGCGCGGCGCAAAGCTCGCTCCAATCAATCAGCCAGCGTTCCAGTTCGGCGCTGGATTTGGCCTGTGCCGCACGCGTTTCGAGCTGGTCGAACAGCGGCGCAATCTGCGGCCAGTCACCAAGATCAAGTTTTTCGGGAACAAAAGTGCGCGGCCGGTGCGCGGCCAATTTTCCAAACGGCAATAAACTCATGCGCGCAGTTTAGCGAAAGTTTGCACGGAGAAAATGAATTTTCACTTTTGCCGCCAGCGCAGCAGCCGGAGCGCGTTGCCGATGACAATCAAATCAGAAAAGCCCATCGCCGCCGCGCAGAAAATCGGACTGATGACACCGCACGCCGCCAACGGCACACTGAGTGAGTTGTAGAAGAAGGCCCAGAATAAATTCTGTTTGATGGTGCGTAGCGTCGCGCGCGCAAGGCCGAGCGCTTCTGGCACGGCTTCGATTTCCGATTTGAGCAGGATGATGTCGGCCGCTTCGCGCGCCACATCGCTGGCACGACTCACGGCGATGCCGAGATCGGCCTGCGTGAGCGCGGGCGCGTCATTGATGCCGTCGCCGACAAACGCCACGCGCTCGCCGCGCGCTTGAAGTTTCTTCACGAACTCCGCCTTTTGCTCCGGTTTTACTTCGGCAAAAACATTTTCTGACGTGATGCCGACTTGACGCGCGATGCTCGCAGCGGTCAACGAATTGTCGCCGGTGAGCAAATAAATTTTGAAGCTTTGTGATTGGAGTTGTTCGACCACGATTTTCGCTTTTGTTTTCAAGGCATCGCGCACAGCGAACAGGCCGAGCAAATTTTTTTCTGACGCGAGCCCAACCAGCGTTGCGCCTTGCTGTGACCATTCGGCAATGAATTTTTCGCCCACCACCAAATTTACGCCAGACTTCTTGAGCCAATTCAGCGAGCCAAGTTTTCCGATCTGACATTTGCCATCCGCCATTTGCCAGCGTGCCTCAACGCCGCAGCCGCGAATTTCTTTCCAATCCGTCAGCTCGGTTTTCTCCGCCGAAATTTTAGCAATTGCCTGACTGATCGGATGCGTGGAGTTGCGCGCCAAAGCGGCGGCCAAGATGGAAAAATCGCTGTTGGAAATCGGGAATTTAATTTCCGCGGCCACGGTAGGTTTTCCAATTGTGAGCGTTCCAGTCTTGTCAAAAATTACGGCGGTAATCTTGCCGGCTTTTTCCAACGCCACACCGTCGCGGATTAAAATTCCGCGGCGCGCGGCGGCGTTGGCGGCGGCCATGATGGCAGCAGGTGTGGCTAAACCCATCGCGCACGGGCAGGCGACAATCAAAACCCCCGCCGCGATGACAAAGGCTTTTTCCGCGCCGGAATGAATCGCCCAAAAAATCCCGGCGGCAAGCGCGATGCCAATGATTATCGGCACAAAAACATTACTGATGCGGTCGCCGAGGCGCTGGATGTCGGCGCGGCTGGTCTGCGCTCGCTGCACGGCGGCGATAATGTGGGCGAGCGCGGTCGCTTCGCCGGTGGCAGTCACGCGCATGACGAGACGGCCGTTTAGGTTTTCGGTTCCGGCAAAAAGATGGCTGCCGGCTTTTTTGTCGGCGGGAACGGATTCGCCGGTGAGCATGGCTTCGTCCACAGCAGATTCGCCTTCGAGCACGACGCCATCCACCGGCACACGGTCGCCTGGACGCAGCGCGATGCGGTCACCGATTTTTAATTCAGCAACGGCAACTTCAACTTCCGTTGTTTGGCTGGCGGCGACGGGTTTGAAACTCCGCAGGTCGAAACTTTTTGTCGGGTTCGGTGCGACTGTTTGAATTCGCCGAGCGGTTTGTGGTGCGAGATTCAGCAATGATTTCAATGCGCCGCCGGCCTTGTCGCTCACGTGCGCTTCGACCCAATGGCCTACGCTGATGAGCGAAATGATGGCGGCGGCTTCCATGAAATAGATATGTTCGCCTGTGCCGCGAAACAAAACCCAACAGCTAAAACCAAATGCGGTCGTGGAGCCGAGCGCGACCAGCGTGTCCATGTTGGAACAGCCGATTTTGAGTTGCCGCCATGCGCCGCGATAAAATTGTGCGCCGCAGAAAACCTGCACGACGGCGGCGAGCGCGAACGACAACCAGCGGAACCAATCTGCCATCATCAAATGAAAAATCCATTCGCCCATCATCAGCGCGGCGGTGACGCTGAGCCCGAGAATCAAATTCCATTGCCAGCGATTATGATCGGGTTCATGGGCAGCCTCGTTGGAAATTTCCTTCGCCTCAAAACCAGCCTGTGAAATCGCGGCAAGAATAGCGGGAACATTTTGGTCGTCGCCGGAGTTCCAACGCACGGCGGCACGGGAATTTTGCAAACTGACCGATGCGCTTTGCACACCGGTGACGCCTTGAATGGCTTCGGTGACGTGGCGCGCGCAGTTGTTGCAGGTCATCCCGCTGACGCGTAATTCGGTTGTGGCTGGCAATGACATTTCTTCGCATCAACATCCTGCCAGCGCGCGCCGCGTTCGTCGATTTACTTTTGGAAGAGTGCAGGCGCTTCGCGCGCGAGAATGCGGATGAGAAAATTGGCCTGCGCGTCGTCAGGATTAAATTTGAGCGCGAGCGCGGTGAGTTGGGCGGCGGTATTGTGGTCTGCGAGACTGAGCGCGGCAGTGGCTCCGAGCGACGACCATTCGGCGGCAATGGCGTTGGTTCCGGGCGGTTGCGCGGCGAGCACGGATTCGATCATCGCGATTCCCCTTCGGGTTTGTTCAGGCGTGTTGCCGAGCGCGGAGGCGGCCAGACTTAAAGCGTCGCTGTTGGTTCCGAGCACGCGCAGCAGGGGAATGCGCGGTGCGTTGGTGGTCAAGACGCAGGGGACATCCGCTCCAGCGGGAAGTCGTCGAATAGAGTTGAGCAATTCCGTGTTGACCGAAGAGTATTTGGAAAAGACAGATTGAATTTCTGCCGGTGTTAGGGCGCGCTGCAGAGAATTTATTTGCGCCGGTGCAAGGAGTTGTTGCCGCGTGCGCTCATCAAATTTTTCGATCATGTGCGAATTTTCGCCAAGATAAAATGCGTAGGGCGCGGCGTATTCCAGGACGGGAAACAGATCGCTTTGAACCGGGCCGGGGCCGGTGATGGCGAAAGCAGTGCGTTGCGAGGCGAGCTGACGAGCGAAAAGTGCTGCGGGCGAATTTATGCCGAGTTGGGCAAAGTCGGCGCGCACGCCGGGCAGCGAAAAGTTTTTTGCAAAAATTTCTGGGCTGCTTGGCCACGGCTCTGATGAACCAATCAAAATGATGTCGCCATCGCACGAATCCCAGATTTCAACGTTTGGAAAAACGGAAGTGAACGTCCGCAGCACCAGTTCAACGATGCCGTCGTGCATCTCGTAAAGGTGAAACCATTGCACCATGAGGCCGCCGGGTTTGAGGCGGCTGGCGGCGAGTTGATAAAATTCTCGGCTGAAAACGCTGCCGATGCCTGCGGTCCATGGGTTGGATGGCTCCGCGACGATGACGTCGTAATTTTGTGCGCTCAATTTGAGGACGGTGCGCGCATCCTCGTGCCAGAGTTTTGTGCGCGGATCATCAAGCACGTTGCGGTTCCATTCGTTAAATAGTTTTGCGGCGCGAATCACTGGTTCGCAATTTTCTGCGATGACAATTTTTTCAACGCTCGGATATGCCTGCATCGCTCCAGCGGAAATTCCCGAGCCGAGACCGAAGACAAAAACGTCCTTGGCTTCCGGGTGCGCGAGCATGGGCAGATGCGCGAGGAGCATCTGGGTATTCAAATCGGCATGGGCGGTCGCGTCGGGTTTGCCATTGGTGCGCAGGCAGCGGTTTCCCGCGCCGACGGTTCCATCGCCTTCTTCCACCGACACGGTTGCATCTGGCGCATCTTCATAAAAAAGAATTTTTATGTGTTGTTTTCGCAACGGCATGGCGGTGGGAGAAAATTCTTTTTCGCGGCTGCGATAAATACCGGCACTCATCACCCAGCGCCAACTCTCACCGCCGAAAGCTAAAACGCAGATGGCAAATATTACAACGGTCGCCGACAATCCATTGCCGATTCGCCAGCCGGAACGCCAGGCCATCAACAGCGCCGCCACTGCCAACACCAGCGCGAGCACGACAAAGGCATTACGCAAACCGACGAACGGCATCAGCACGAAACCGGCGATTAAAGTTCCTGCCACGGAGCCGAGAGTGTTTGCAGTCAGCAGTGCACCGACGCGTGTGCCGAGGTGAAAATCATTTCCCGCCGCCGCGCGAATCGTCAATGGCAGCACCGCTCCGGTGCAGGCCGCCGGCAAACCCAAAACGATGAGCGCGGTGATGGTGGTGAACAATTGGTAATACACATAGCCGACGCTGGAAGCCGCAATGCCGGTGCGCGCAATGCGGTAAAAATCCACCAATTTTTCCAAATTAAAAACCAAAAGTGTGACCCACGCCGCTGCGAAGCACAGCAGCAGCACGATTAGTTTTTGGTCGGTAAGTTTTCGGCGAGAGGACGCAATCCAAGCGCTACCCAAGCCGATTCCCAGAATGAATGCCATCAGCACGACGGCGAACGATTGCAGCGATGAACCAAAAATCATTGCGAGCGAACGGGACGCGAGAACTTCCATCGCCATCGCAATTGCGCCGGTCAACGCCACTACCGCGCACGACAAGCGCCAACTTAAAGATGAAGTGGTTGTTGTGAAATTTTCCGGGAATGCGGCTGGCGGATTGACCGCTTGAAATATTTGTTTCCGGCTCAACCAACCAGCAGTCGCACCGATGAGGACGTTGGCGAGACCGGTCAATTGCAGCGTGGCGAGCAGGCCGAGATGTTGCACCAACCAGAAGCCGGCCAGTCCCGCTCCGGCGACAGCGCCGAGGCTGTTGACGGAATAGAATCGCGCGGCGCGTCGTCCGGCATCATCGGAATTTCTTTGCAGCCACGCGGCGAGCAGGGGCAGTGTGCCGCCCATCAACATCGTCGGGCCGAGCAGCAGCAGCACGCTCAAAAATGCTTTCCACGCAAGCAGCCAGAGCGTGTGCGCCATGATGAGAGAACCGCCAGCAATAAAAATTTTATCAGCCAATTGGTCGAGCGGGAGAAATAAAAATGCGTAGAGGCCGATAGCAATTTCAAGGTAGCCGTAAATGAGCAGCGGATGTTTCAGTCGGTCAGCCCAACGTCCAAGAATTTTATTACCCAACGCGAGGCCGCCCATGAACGCCGCTAGCACGACGGTTTGCGCGTAAATCGTGCTGCCGAACATCTGCGAAAGCAGCTTTGACCACACAACTTCGTAAACCAAGGCGGTCGCTCCGGAACAGAAGAATAATCCCAGAATCACCCAGCTCCCATTACGAAATTTCATGCGCGGAAGTTAGGTATCGTTTCACGCGGCGGCAAGCACAAAGCCGCTTTACACTTTTCGCGGCGCGGCTAGAATCGCGTCATGGCTGGCGAATACGATTCCACTGAATTTATTGATACCGATTTTACGACCCAAAAGTCGCCGTTCGCTGCGCCTACGCGCGAGGATGTGGATCGTCGGGTCGTGGACGCGCAGCAAAAACTCGTCGCGCTCAAACGTGCGCAGGAAGAACTCGAACGCGAACGCGCCGGCCTTGAGGAACTGCGCCGCCGCCAAAATGAATTTCAAACCGGTCGTCAGGAAATTGTCCAGCAACTCACGCGCGGACTTGGCTTGCTCGAAGAAGCTGAATTTGTGGCACGTCGCGATGCCGAGCAGATGGTCAAGACGGTCTCCGATTTTCGCGCAGCATTAACCAAAGTGCAGGCCATCCATGATGAGGCGTGGACGAAAGAAAATTTTCAGGTGGAACTGACGCGCGCATTGACGACGATTGAAAACGCGCGGATGGAATGGAATTCGGCGCGGCTCAAATTGCCGGTGCTCGCGGGTGAAAACAAACCGGCGGCAGCGGTCAGCCAAAATGCTGCGTCCGTTTCCACCGCGCCGTCGTTGGCGGATTTAAGTTTCGGTCAACTTTGCAAAATCGGTTTGGCGATGACGTGGCCGCTGTTGCTCGTGGCGCTCGGCGCGTTGGGAATTTTCATCGCGATTCTCGCGCGAAAGTAAGACATGGCGTTCTCCAAGAAAAACTCTGACCCGCTTTCCGATAAAGCGCGCGATCTCAACAGCGAGATCGCTGCATTGGAAGCGGAGATTAAAAAACTCACCCCGCAGGTGGCGCCCAAGTCCGAGCCGAAATTCCGTTCTACGGCGTTGCCATTGGGCGAAACGGTTGCTCGCGCTGCCGAAAAAACTGCGCCCGCGCCAAAACCAAAGGCTAGCGAACCGGTTTTTGAAGACGTGAATCGCACTAAGCTCGCGACGCGTGACGAGGGCGAAGCGCCGGAAATTTACAACGAACTCGGCGTGCGCAGATATGATTTGCCGGCATTGTGGAATCGTCTGCGCAATCATTTTCGCGGGCCGACGACCAGTAATCCGCGTCTCGTCAGTTATCTTGCCGCTGGCGGCGTTCAAGGATTGCGTCCGCTGCGCTACGAAAAGCGCGTGGCGCGTAACCGTTTTTTTGTTTTGATCACGGTCGTAGCACTCGTGCTGATTGGGTTACTTCTGATGTTGAAACATTGAAGTGAAACGTTCTTTTTTCGAAATTCCAGTGGCTACGCGCGATGGAATTTTTATCGCTCGCTACTCAGAAAAAGGTCTGGCGGAATTAAATTTTCCAAACTTGCGCACATCGGCGCGTGGCGCAAAAAAAGAAGTTGTTCCCGCAAAAATTCGCGGCTGGCATCACGTCACTGAGGCAGCTTTGAAAAATATTCTGGCTGGCCGCGCTCCTAAAAAATTTCCGCCACTGGATTTGGCTGGGACAGATTTTCAAAAAAGTGTTTGGAACGCTCTGCGGAAAATTTCGTTCGGCAAAACGAAGAGCTACGGCGAAATTGCGATCGCAATTAGCAAACCGAAAGCGGTGCGCGCGGTGGGCGGCGCGTGCGGAGCGAATCCGATTCCGGTTTTAATCCCGTGTCACCGCGTGCTGGCGGCAAACCAAAAACTTGGTGGTTTTTCTGGCGGACTGGAGTGGAAGCGCACTTTGCTCGCGCGCGAGGGTGTTAAAATTTAGCAGTAAATTTTTTTAATTGCGGCCGCAAAAACGCACAAAAGGCGCAAAATGATTAGTCATTTTGCGCCTTGGTGTTTTTAACGGCGGAAATTTATCGCGATTAGTTCAGTGCGGCTTTGCGGACGGCTTCGATTTCGGCTTTGGCTTCGGCGGCGGCCTTTTCAAATTCGTCGCTCTTCTTGAGTTGTTTCACGATGGCTTGGGCGAGGACGCGTCCGGCGTATATGTCGGTAGGATAATGGCGGGCGATTTCGATGCGATGCCAGCCCATCAGTCGCGCGTGCGCGATGATGGCGTCGTGTTGCGCGGGCAGTAAATCGGCAAGGACGAGCGCGAGCACCATGCTTTCTGTTGAATGGCCGCTGGGATAGCTAAAACTTTTTTCGAGTTTTCCATTGGCGAGATTGGTGTCAGTGGTAAACGGCCGCGGGCGATGGAAATAATCTTTGCCGGCGTCAGTCACAGTTTCGGCGTCGAGCTGGACTTTTTGGAAAAACGCGGCGGTTTTGGGGAGATTGGTTTCCACAAAATACGCACCGACGGCACCGGTGAAATTGAAGACGGAGAATTTCTTTTCGTCGTAGGCAGCTTGTTTATCCGCTGCGCTGGCGGCGTGGTAAACGGTTTTGACTTCATCCATGTCAGCGGCTTGTTCGGGCGAATCAATGAGCGGCGGCGGCGCAAGCAACGTGGTGGCGTCGGGTTTGCCTTCCTTGAGGAAGTTAAGCGTGGATTCCTTGGCAAAGGAGACAACGGTGGCGCTGGCAAAAATGGCCGCTAAAACTATTGCGCGCGCGAAAAAAGCGGACTTGGTGATGTATTTCATTGGTGAAGAATTTTAAAAGTTTTGTGATTGAAGTTCACAAGGAGTTATTTGAAACGTATATGACAGGAATCGGCGCACAACTTTAGGGAAGCACGGGGAATCCTTGGCAATCCCAATTGACATCACTACGTCCCGGATCTCCGCCGGCGAGCGCCGCTTTACCACTGTTTGGGCCAGAGTTGAGGATAACAGTTCCATCGGACACGACATAGTTGTATTTGAAGAAAGCGGCGTGACCATCACCGAAGGTGATATTTCCTCCGTTGCTATGGCGGGAGGAAAAACGGCTGGTATAACTTTGTGGTGTGGCCAGATTGACTGAGTTGCCTTGTGGATACTGGTTTGCCGCGTCGGCATAATATGGAGCTTCAGTAGAACGGTTCCGGACATCGGAAAACATGACAAAGGCTGATGGATTCGCCAACTGATTGAACTTGAGATGGTCATTTTGGCTCCAGCCTTGGTAAGTGAACTCATTGTAGGTAGATTTTGAATTCATCCCATAGCCGAATAGCGGGCGGAAACCAACGTTCATATATCCGTGAGTCTGAGTCACGTCTTGCGCGTCAATGCCTTGGCCATCGGCGGTGGGGCAATGGTAAATGTTCCGGGTATTGCCATACAGTTGCTCTTGAGCCGCGTTGACCGAAAAATTATACATGGGTTTGGTGCCGATGTAGTTGGGCAAGACATTGAACCAGACATCGTCACCCACGGGGTTGGCGTTAAAATGGAAATTATATATGTCTGACCAGCCTGGTTGATCCTGCTGCTGGCTTGAGGCATAGGTTTTTTGATATTTTGGCCAGGGGAAAGTGCCACTGCTATCATCTACATACATGGTTTGCGCCAATCCCCATTGTTTCGTGTTGCTCAAGCAGGCTGCCTGTTGTCCCTTGGCCTTCGCTTTAGCCAGTGCCGGTAGAAGCATGGCCGCTAGAATCCCAATGATGGCAATGACCACCAGTAATTCAATTAATGTAAAGCCGACGTTACTATTTTTTTTCGAGTTCATAGTTCTGGTAAATTTATTTTAAAAATTGGGAAAACGAATTGCTTCCCGGCAGGCAGAATGCGTCATTCGCGTTACGGGTGAATGGCGGAAAGGTTACGATTGTGTAACATGCATGCATATTTTCTGATGATGGTTGGTATTCGTTAAAATCTGGCGGTTGCGGCTGGTTGACTTGCCTGCATGGCCGTTATGAACGATGCCCTTTGCCAAACGTGAATTTAACTTCTCGGGAGTGAGGAATCAGCAGCAAGGTTTCGTAGAAAACTGACCAATATGTGGTGACGTCGGCAGATGGAAAAGACGGATTCGGATATGTCACCTATTTGTCACGTGTTAGACCTTTGGTTGTCACACAAAATTGGATAATCACTCAACCACTCGTAGGGGTGGATTAACCATTGTCATAAAAAGTTAAGAAACCGCTGTAAAACCCTTGTAAAATGAAATTAATTAATAAAATCGCCTGCGTCGGAGCGATGCTGCTAGCCTCGCTCTCCGCTGCCAAAGCCAACGGAACTTATACCCTTAATAGTTGGGTGTTTGACGGTGGATCCACCATTGCGCCACCCTACAACACGGCGACGCCTTCCACGGGGCTGGGCTCGGCTTCGGCTTTAATTAATTATAACTTCAATGGATTCAACTATGGCACCGCGAACGCGGGTGTCTATGTCCAATCTGGGACTTCCAGCAGCGGCAGCAGCTCAAAGGCTTGGCGCATTCAGGGAACGCCAGGTTCAGGCTGGAACACAAACGCGCCCATCGGCTCGCAAGGTGCTCAATTCGGTGGTAGCACGGTTGGCTATTACCAGATTAAGTTTACCTTCGATGTTTATGCGACCGCTGATTCAGAAAAGGCACTGCAGGTTCAATACAACATTGACGGCAGCACTAACTGGATCAATGCCACAAACATCACGGGCATTACGGTTCAAAACAATTCCGATCCAAACAACAATTTGGTGGTTGGTTCTTATATCAATTTGGCATCAGGCTGGAATAACAGCATCACGGTGGATTTGTCGGGCATTCCTGGAGTGGCAAACAACAAGAGTCTCGCTTTTCGCTTTGTAAACGCGGCCACGGGCACGAACTGCTTGAACACGACTGGGGCGAATTACAATAACAGTTCCACCACGGCTTACTGGGCGTTTGACAATGTAATTATCAAAGGTGTTTCGTATGACGTGGTCTCGCTCTGGACTTTTGACGATTATACCAAGTGGCTTGCTTCAAGTAAAAATGGCATCTGGAGCACCAATCCCGGTCCCCAATTTGGTAGTGGCACGGCTCAATCAATCGGTTTCGACGGCACGTTGAACGGTTTCGCTACTACGAACAATTCTGACATTGGTGGTTTAGGCAATCCTGGTAGTTCATCCGGCTTAACGGTGGGAACCAACATGTGGCGTCTTCGTGGGGGTGGTGCAAATGCAAATGCGAACGGTTGGAGCTCAGCGGCAGCCATTGGCACCCAAGGTGCCCAATTCAATGTGGACACTACCGGTTATACTAACATCATCATCACCTTGGATATGTATTTGACAACTCAAGGTGAAGCCAAAATGTGTTTGCAATACAGCTGCGACGGTATCAACTGGACGAATGCGCCGAACATGGCCTGCACGAGTTTTGCCCAATTCGTTACTAATAATCCAGCGGTCGGTGGCAGCCCTGATACCGTGGTGGGGCCATATTTCTTTCAGACCTTGGGTCAAGGTTGGTTCAACAACGTCATTGTGGATCTGACTGGGATTGCCCCCGCCAACAACAATCCCAACTTTAAAATCAGGTATGTGAATGCGGCCCAGAACGGTGACTGCGTGAATTATACCGGTGGTCCTTACAATAATACTTCCGGCAATTGCCGCCTAGATAACGTGGCTATCAGTGGTCAGTTTACTGGCACCACTGCGCCGCAAGTCAACGCGGCTACCAATGCCACGGTGGATGGGATTTTCACCAATTATTTCGCCTCGGCTGAAGTCGCTTCGATTGGCGGTCTTTGGCGTAGCAATATCACCGGTGTGTTTGTCAACGGCACACAGTTGCCAAGAAACGCCATCATCACGAACACCGCCAGCTTGCTTGCTATTGACCCATCTAAAGCCACGGTGCTCCAGTCTGCTGGCGTCTTGAACATTCTCATTTACTCGGCCGGTTTCAGTAACGTGAAACTAGTAGTGCCGATTGCTGCCGGCGTGGCGACGAAACTATCTTTGACTTCTCAACCGCAGGGACCTTCAGCCAGCGGCGGCACGTTAATCTACCAGCCTACCATTTCTATCACTGACAAATATGGCAACGGCACGGCGACCGCGCCCAACACCAATGTTGTAGCTTATGCCTCCATTAGTAATTCCGTGGCCGGGACGTGGATTTTGGGTGGTGATACCAATCAGGCGTGTGTGGGCGGCTACATGGTTTTCTCTAATCTATCCGCCACCTTGGTTAATCCGCGGGCTCCGGTTGCCAATGCGGCCATTCAAATTATTGTCAGTAACTACAACGGAGTGGGATCGGCCGCCGTCATCACGAATACCCGCGTGTTTAATATCGGGGCTGCACCCAAACCGTTCACACTGGGCAATCTGGCGGTCATGCAACTTGATTCGCCGTCCAACGCGAACAATACCACTTTCAGCGTTCTGGAAATCCAACCTTCGGTTGCCAACCAGACTACACCGTTAAACATTACGCCCATTACCGCCACGGGAACAAATGCCCTGCGTCTGGCCAATACCGGCTCGTGTGGTCGTATGGCATTGAGCGACGATAGCACCCTTTTGTGTTTTGCTGGCTTTGATGACCAAAGTTCCGCCACCCTTGATGAAACTTTTATTCTCAACCGGGCTGTGGGGACGCTGGATTATACAAATAAATACACCAAGCAGGTGCAATATCAGTCCACCTCCCTGAATGGTAGTCAGGCTCGTTCTTCCTGCACCATAGACGGTGTCAACTTCATTGTTAATGACAAAGGCGGCCTCTTTTATGGCAGTGGCAATTCATTAAACATCTTGAATCAAAATAACAACGTGGGTGTTCGCTCCTTTGGTGGTCAGGGTTATATCTTGACGCAAAAAAGCACGTCAGCCTATTCCGGACCGACGATGTATGGTTTTACTTGGTCGGGTGGTGTTGCCTATCCAGATAATTCGCGCGGCTATGGGTTGCCGCAAGACGCCAATGCCCAAGATTTCTACCTGATTTCCACCAATGGCGGTTCTAGCTACGACGTGTTGTATTTTATGGATAACACCAGTATCGCTAGCGGCAGCACCAATGTCTGCGTCATCTATAAATATTCTAGTGCACCCTCGTCTGATCCAGGTGCGGGTGATGGAATTGCTTGGAGTTTTAGTGGTGCCATTACCAACTACCTTGGCGGCGACAGCCTTTTTGTTGCCACCAACGGAAGTGGTGGTGCCTACATATACTTCACGACGGACCCCACTAATAACATCAACAACAGTGTCGTAATGATTTCCGACACAAATGGGTGGGGTGCACCCATCGGTATTGGCTCAAGCAATGTGATTTACACCGCCACCGGAGGAGCCTTCCTCAAGGGGCTTGCATTTGCCCCAAGACAAAACACCAGCGTGGCCATGCTCATCCCGCCGCCTATCCTAACGTCGCAGGCTTCGGCCTTGGTCAGTGGCACATTTACGGTAACCAATACTCCAGATGATTCCGGTTGGCGCTCAGCGATTACTGGCATCACGGTCAACGGAACAACCTTGTCGACGACGGCATACACCACAAATTCAGCGGGCAAACTGGTATTCGATCCGTCCAAGTCTACATTGTTGCAGACCCCCGGTGTTAAGACCATCGTCATCAGCGCGGCGGGCTATAGCACCAACTCCGTTAGCCAGACGCTTAACGTCGGTGCGGCGACGCAGTTGGTCATCACGACCCAGCCCAAAGCTCCGCTCGCCGCCGGCGGTATTTTGACCAATCAACCCATCGTGGTCGTCAAGGATATCTACGGCAACGTCGTTACCAATATCGCAAACATCTCTGCTGCTCCAGTCCAGAACACTTGGACTCTGGGGGGCACCACCACGGTGGCTACTGCCACTGGCACGGGAGTGGCAACCTATAGCGGTTTGACAGCCTTCGGCACGAACTCCGTGACCGGTGCCACCATCGTCTTCAGTTCTGCTGGATTGTCGTCGGTAACCAGTTCCGCGTTCAACATACCCGCTCCCTTTAAGTCCACCTTGGGTGGAGTGAAGATTGTAGGCGGCAAATTGACCTTTAGTTTCACCAACTTCTCTGGTTTGAGCTATTCGGTCATAGCCACTAACAACCTTACCGCACCGGTTTCAACCTGGCCGGTGGTTGGCACTGCCGTCGAAGGTCCGGCGGGAACCTACAACTACACCAATACCACCCCGGCGACAAACGCCAATCTGTTCTATATCCTGCGGCAGCCGTAAGTTGCCGATTGGATAGTTAAAATTACAAACATCACGGGCGGGTTTCACGCGAAACCCGCCCGTTTTTGCGTTTTGCCGGTAAAAAACGCCGAAAACCCTTATTTTAAGCGGGAAAGCACGGTGAATAACTCGGCTTTTTTGCGTTTTATTGAAGTCAATTCAAATTTTTCTGCCGCCGCCAAACTTGGAAAACCAACCCCTTCCGCAATCGTCGGCGCATTGCGCCCGCCAAAAATTTTCGGGCAGACCGTCAGGTTGATTTCATCCACTAAACCCGCGCGAAACAGTGCGTCGTTCAATTCCCCGCCGCCTTCGCCCAAAAGCCGTTTTACGTTCCATTTCGTCCGCAACCAGCTCAGGGCCGAATGAAAATTAATTTCCGTTTCGCCCAAAACTTTTACCTCGTCCGCCAATTCCCGCAGCAATTTTAATTTTTTTGCGGAAGCGCGTTCCGTCGTCAGCACGATGATGGGCGAAAATCGCTTCTTAAAAATTTCCGCTGTTGGATTGATTGAGCCGCTGCCGCTGACAAGCACGCGCAAATTATATTCCGCTAGTCCGTTTTTGAGGCGTTGTCGCCGAAATTTTTTGCCACCCGTGCCCAAGATGCTTTGCGAAATCTCCACCGTCCGCGCGCCGCACATCACTGCGTCCGCTGTCGCGCGTAATTCGTAAAGATGCATCAGATCCTGTGCGCTGCCAAATGAATGCACCGCGCGGTTCGCCGTCGCGATTTTTCCGTCCGCGGTCATCGCCATGTTGACAAACACAAACGGCAACTTTGGACTTTGGGCTTTGGGCTTTGGGCTCATAAAATTAGCATCGTATCGCCGTAACTAAAAAAACGATAACGCTCGCGAATCGCCTCGGCATAAGTTTGTAAAATCAGTTCGCGTCCGCGTAATTCTTCGCCCGGCGCGGCGAACGCACTCACCAGCATCAGCAACGTGGATTCCGGTAGATGAAAGTTTGTCAGCAGTGCGTCTACGATTTGAAACTGCGCTGGTGGAAAAATAAAGATATCCGTTTTGCCCTCATAAACATTGAGTTTTCCGCCGTTCAGTCGCGCTACGCTTTCGAGCGTCCGTGTGGCGGTTGTGCCAACTGCAATAATTCGCCGGCCGTTTTTCTTGGCTTCGTTGATGACGGAAACGGTTTCCATTCCAACCTCAAATCGTTCCGCGTGCATCTTGTGATCAGCAATGTTTTCAGCCTTCACGGGTAAAAAAGTTCCTGCGCCGACGTGCAGCGTGACGAAGCAAATCTTCACGCCGCGCGCGCGGATTTTTTTCAAAATTTCAGGCGTGAAGTGTAGGCCGGCGGTCGGCGCGGCAACGGAGCCAGCGGGTTGGGCATAAACGGTTTGATAACGATCCTTGTCACCGGGCGATTCGCTGTGGCGTTCGATGTAAGGCGGCAAGGGCAATTCGCCGAGTTGTTCGAGTTCTTGAAAAATATTTTCGCAGCCGGAAAATTGCAAACGCCGATGGCCGTCGGCGTTTACGCCGATGACGGTCGCAATTATTTTTGTTACCGCGCCGTTTTTATCTTGCAATTGGATTTGCGTGCCGATTTGCGCGCGTTTTCCCGGTCGCATCATCGCCCACCAGTCGTTCACGGCATTTTCTTCCAGCAGCAGGATTTCAAATTTTCCGCCGGTTTGAAGATTCTTTCCATGCATGCGCGCAGGAATCACGCGCGAGTTGTTCAACACGAGGACGTCGCCGGGATTCAAAAATTCCAGTAGTTCGGGAAACTGGCGATGTTCGACTTTTCCACTTTTCCTTTGCAAAACGAGCAGGCGCGAGCCATCGCGGCGCGCGGCGGGTTGCTGCGCGATGAGTTCGGGTGGCAGATCGAAATGGAAATCAGCGGTTCGCATTCGTGCGAGCGTAGCGGAGTGGGGCGGGGGCTGACAATTCACAGTTCGGATAAATTGTGAATAACTTTTGAATAATTATCGGTTTTGCCGGCCAAATTCCATTGACAAGGTGGCGTATTGTGGGTAGAAATGCGTCGTTGTGGGTGATTAAGCCGTTTGGCGAATCACTGTGAACAAAATGAGCGACGCCCAATCCATTCAGCAAACCGTTTACAATTCCTGCTTTCAGCATGGCGTTGACGAGAAACGGCGTTTGCAGATTCCGGCGAAGTGGCGGCCGGAGGATGATGGCGTGGAACTCACGATGATGCTCTGGCCGAAGCACAATGCGGGCATGTGCCTGCGCGTGTTGCCGCCGGTGCAGATGGCGCAGTTGATGGCGGACATTGACGCGATGCCGAAGGGCGACGAAAAGAAAATTTATCTGAAGCGTTTCATCGGCAGCGAATCCGCGCAGGTGACGCTCGACAAGGCGGGTCGCATTTGTATTCCCGACGAAATGGCACGCAAGGCGGACATCAAGGACGAGGCGGTGCTCGTCGGTCTGCTCGACCGGTTTGAGATTTGGAGTCCGGCTCGTTACGAAAAAGTCAAGGCAGCGGACGCGGTGCTCGCGCACGAAGCCTTCAAATTCATGGAGTGAAACATATGAACCTAGGAAAATTACTTGGCGCGGGAAAAAGTTTTTTTGGCGGCGGCGGCAAAGTTGCCTATCGCAAGGACAAAAGTTTTTACCTGCCGAAATTCAACGCGGAGAAAAATCCATTCGCGCCGAAGCCGGCCGAGCCTGCGCCGGTCGTCGCGCCGGAAGTAAAAAAAGTTTCTGCTACGCATTTAGCCAAAACGCAAAAGATTCCGGTTTTCGCCGCGCAGCAGCCGAAGCCAGCCACGCCGGCGCGTTCGACGAGTTGGACGGATAAATTAAATCCGTTTCGCGCGCCACAACCGGCGCGGCTTGCGCCAGCAGCTGCAGTGCAAGTTGAGCTTTCACTCGAAGCGGTGAAAGTGGTTCACAACGATTTGGCGGATGCAGACATCGAAGTTGTGCCCGTAAAATCGCGAACGGTGGCGACGCCGGAACCGGCGATGCTGCCGCCCGCGCGCTCGTCCTGGGAATTTTTGGGCGAACGGCTCGTGAAGCAATCTTGAACCATGCGCAGTGCCATAATTCATTCACAAACCAGTGATGGCGGCGGAGGTGCTGACCGCGCTGAAGCCGCACCCGAACGGTCGTTACGCCGACGGGACGCTCGGTGGAGCTGGTCACGCGGCGAGCATTCTGGCCGCGAGTTCGCCGACTGGATGGCTGTCTGGGTGCGATCGCGATGGCGTCGCTCTTGAAGTCGCGCGCGCGCGGCTGAATGAGAAATTTGCCGGACGATTTGAAATCCGGCGCGGAAATTTTGCGGAACTGGCGGATTGGGTTGCCGAAAAAAGTTGTGACGGCGTGTTGTTGGATTTGGGCGTGAGTTCGCCGCAATTGGATGTCGCGGAACGCGGGTTCAGTTTTATGCAGGACGGGCCGCTCGATATGCGGATGGATCACCGGCAAAAGCTGACCGCCGCCGATTTGGTGAACGGCGAAGACGCGGAACCGCTGGCAAAAATTTTTTGGGAATACGGCGACGAACGAGATTCGCGCCGGTTTGCGAAGGCGATTGTCCACGACCGCGCGTTGCGAAAATTTGAGACGACGAAGCAGTTAGCGGATTTGATCGAGCGGCTTGCGCCGCGCCACGGGAAAAAAGCGCATCCGGCGACAAAAGTTTTTCAGGCGCTGCGCATCGCGGTGAACGACGAAATCGGTTCGCTGAAACGCGGGCTGGAATCCGCAGTGAAAATTTTGAAGCCGGGCGGACGGCTGGCGGTGATCACGTTTCACTCGCTCGAAGATCGGGTGGTGAAAGAGTTTGGCCGCGAAAAGACTCGCGATTATACGTTTCCGGGCAAAGTGGACGTGCCGGAATTGCGGACGCCAATCGTGCCGGAATTGAAGTGGGTTTCGCGCAAAGCTGTTTTGCCGGGCGACGAAGAATTGAACGAAAATCCGCGGGCGCGCAGTGCGCAATTAAGAATTTTGGAAAAAATTTAAGATGGCAAAGAATCGTAAAAATCAGGCGGCATCAATCCGGTTTGGTCCGGTATTGAAAGTTGTTTTGCTGTGCTCGCTCATTGGCGGCTCGGCAGTCGGCTACGTCTGGCAGAAGAATGAAATTTATCGGCTTGGCCAGCAAATCCGTCAGCGCGAAACGAAGCTCGCGCAGTTGCAAGGCGACAACAAAAGATTTTCCGATCAGATTTCAATTTTGCATTCGCCGGTGATGCTCGATCAGCGTGCGAAGGAATTGAATCTCGGCCTCGCGCCGGCCACGCCGATGCAAGTCGTGCGGCTGACAGAAATGCCGGTCGCACCGGAAAAGAGTTCGCGTCAGTTTGCCCAGCGGCCGGCGACCGAACTCACGCCGTAAGGGAATAATAATTTTGGCCGCCGCTCGTGACGCCGTTGGTTGAGGAACCGATCGCCACGGGCGGCTGGCCTGTTTTTAGGATGACCAACAAACAACAAATCCGCCGCGCGCTGCTGCTGCTCGCCTTTCTTTCGCTGGCGTTTGGCGGTTTGTGCTACCGGCTCGTGGATTTGCAGGTGTTGCGTCACGACGAATTGAGCGCGGCGGGCGAGAAAAATACGCAACGCGAATTCTGGCAGGCACCGCGGCGCGGTGACATTCTCGACGTGAACGGAAACATTCTTGCCACAAGCATTCCGGTGAAGACGATTTGCGCCGACCCTTCGTTGATGGGAAATTTTCAGCCGCTCATCGCGCATGCGATCGCACCGCTGCTCAATTTAAATGAAGCGGATTTGACGAAACGACTCACGCCCTATTTGACGCGTAATGCCAAGGGCGAAGTCGTCACAAACAATCTGCATTACGTCCGGCTGGCCAAAAATATTTCCGATGAAACCTGGCGGCAGGTGGCGGCGGCGATGACGAATCTCACTTTCGGCGTGGACGTTAAAAAATTGCCGCGCGCACAAAAAGAATTCATCCGCAATCTGAAAAATTATTCAGTGTTTTCCGAGCCGGATCAGATGCGGGTCTATCCAAACGGTTCGCTGGCGTCGCAGGTGATTGGTTTTCCGGCGTCGGAAGAGCAAAAAATCAGCGGGCGGATTGTGACGCAAATCGCGGGTCGTGACGGCGCGGAATTGGCGATGAACAAACAATTGAGCGGTGTCGCCGGCTGGAAAGTGACCGAGACCGACCGCGCGCAACATGAGTTGGTGGCGATGCGCGATGAAGATGTGCATCCGCGCGATGGCTTGAATGTCGTGCTGACGATTGACTCGGTGGTGCAGCACATTGTCGAGACCGCGCTGGCGGATGCATTGAAAAAACATTCGCCGCGCAGCATCACGGGCATCGTCATGCGTCCGAAGACTGGCGAAATTCTGGCGATGGCGTCGCTGCCGAATTACGATCCAAACCAGCCGAACACCATCACGCCGGAAACGCGCAATCGAGTGATCACCGATGTCGTCGAGCCGGGTTCAACATTTAAGATTGTCGTCGTGTCCGGCGCGTTGAACAACGGCATCGTCAGTTTGAACACGCCGGTTTATTGCGAGAATGGCGCGTTCGCATTTGCTGGTCGGGTATTACATGACCACGAGCGGCTTGGTAACGAAACGGTGAAAAGCGTCATCACGAAATCGTCCAACATTGGCGCGGCAAAAATCGGCATCCAACTCGGCGCGGATAATCTTTACAGCTACGCGTGGAATTATGGTTTCGGTCAGCGCACCGGCATTCCGCTGCCGGGCGAGGCGCGTGGATTTTTGTATCCGGTCAAGGATTGGAGCAAAGTTTCCATCGCGCAAATTCCGATGGGTCACGGCGTCGCGGTGACGCGGTTGCAAATGCTTTACGCGATGGCGTCCATCGCGAATGACGGTTGGCTGATGCGCCCGATGATCGTCAAGCAATTGCAGGAACGCGACGGCAGCGTGGTGCAACGCTACGCGCCGGAGCGTGTGCGTAAAATTATCGGTGAACAGGCGGACTTGGATATGATCACCGCATTGAAAACGGTGCCAACAAAAGATGGCACCGCGCCGGATGCAGCAATGAAAAATTATGTCGTCGCCGGCAAAACTGGCACCGCGCAAAAAGCCGAAAACGGCGCTTACGCGTCGGGCAAATATATTTCTTCGTTCATCGGATTTTTTCCGGCCGACGATCCGCAGATTTGCATTTCCGTCGTGATGGACGAACCGAAGGAAGGTTATTACGGCGGCAAAGTTTGCGGTCCAGTCTTCCGCGACATCGCTGAGCGCTGCGCAAGCTATCTGAACATTCCACCTGACCCGAAACTGATGACCAATAATCCGTCTGCACTCGTCGTGGAAAATAGTGCGCAGAAACTCTGAGGGTATGAGTATGAACGAATCTCGTCCGCAACTTTTTGGCATGTTAGCCGGTCTATTTTTGGCTGCCGGCTTGGTGCTTTCCGCGATGCTGGGCACGAGCGCGTGGGTGAAAATAAAGAATTCGCAGTTTATCAGCGTCAAAGGTTCGGTGCAAAAAGACATTGAATCTGACCTCGCCATTTGGTCAGGCAGTTTTTTGGTTGAAGGCGAAACCTTGCTCGACGCGCAGCATAAAATTCAGGCGAACCGCGAGCTGGTCGGGAAATTTATGCGCGATTCTGGCGCGACGAATTACACGTTTACGCCCATTGGCATTGAGGAATTGAAGGCATCGCAGAAATCCGCCGACGGTTTTGTTTCGCAACGCACGACCGGTTATCGCCTGACGCAATCTGTTTCCGTCGAGTCTGCTGACGTGGATCGGCTGGACAAACTCGACTCCACGCCGCTCGTGGAACAAGGCGTGATTTTTACCGTCGCGCCGCCGCAATTTATTTACACCAAGGCGGGCGAAACCAAAATCGAAATGCTGGCCGAGGCGACAAAGGACGCCCGCGCGCGCGCCGAGCAAATCGCCACGCAGGGCGGTCGCGAGATTGCGCGGTTGCACGACGCGGATCAGGGGATTTTTCAGATCACGCCGCAGCATAGTGTCGCGACGAGTTGGCAGGGCGAGAGCGACACCGGCTCGCGCGAGAAGACCATTACCGCCGTGGTGACCGCGACATTTTTGCTGAAATAATTTTGTGGAACAATGCTCGTTGAAATTTATTGCCGAAGCCTGCGGCGCGGAAATATTTGGCGACGCTGCGGGCGTGGAAATCAATTCCGTCTGCACCGATTCGCGGGCGGCGAAAGCGGGTGATTTATTCTTTGCCATCAAGGGTGATAAATTTGACGGCCATGATTTCATCAATGAAATCGCGGCGAAGGGTGCGGTGGCGGTCGTCGTGGAAAAGAAAAAACTGCCAGCGAAACTGCCGGCGTGCGCGGTGCTGGCAGTGGACGATGTCCGCGTTGCGTTTGGAAAATTTGCGGCGGCTTATCGGAAGCAATTTGATTTACCGGTCATCGCGGTCGGCGGATCGAATGGCAAGACGACGGTGAAGGAACTGGTCGCTTCCGTGCTGCGCCAGAAATTTTCGACACTGTGGAGCGAGGCGAGTTTTAACAACGACATTGGTGTGCCGACGACGTTGTTGCGACTAAAAAAATCGCATCAAGCGGCGGTGTTTGAAGCCGGCACGAATCATCCCGGCGAACTCGCACCGCTCGTAAAAATGATCGCGCCGAAGTTCGGCGTCATCACGAGCATCGGGCGCGAGCATCTGGAATTTTTTGGCGATGTCGCGGGCGTGGCGCAGGAAGAAGGTTCGCTGGCGGAACTGTTGCCAGCAGACGGGAAATTATTTTTGAATGGCGATAGCGAGTGGACGGAAAAAATCGCGGCACGCGCGCAGGCGCAAGTTGTGCGCGTTGGCCTTGGTGAAAAGAACGATTGGTGCGCTAAGAAAATCCGCCTCGATAAAAGTGGTGTGACGTTTCAGGTCGTCACGGCGAAGGAAGAATTTTGCGGCGAGTATCGCATCAATTTGCTCGGACGACATCAGGTGACGAATGCGCTGTTTGCCATCGCGCTCGGTGCGGAACTCGGATTGGATCGCGCGGAGATTCAGGATGGATTGGTCGCGTGTCCGCCGCCGAAAATGCGTTTGAATTTTTGGGAAGTGAACGGCGTGCGCGTGCTGGATGACAGTTACAACGCCAATGCGGATTCGACCATCGCGGCCTTGGAAACATTGTGCGGATTGCCGTTGCAAGGTCGGCGCGTGGCGGTGCTGGGCGACATGGCGGAACTCGGCGCGCACAGCGCGGCGGCGCACGCGGAGGTCGGCCGGCGCGCGGCGGAATTGAAGCTCGGCCAGTTGTTCGCCATCGGCAAAATGGCGGCGGTGACGGGCAAGGCGGCGCGCGACGCGGGGCTAATGCGCGTGTTTGAATTTGCGGAGGTCGAGGCGGCGCTGAACGTGGTGCGCGGTTTTTTGAAGCCGGGCGACGTGGTGTTATTGAAGGCGTCGCGCGTGTCGCGGCTGGAGCGGATTGCGGAAATGTTGAAGGCGGAAAAATAAAATAAATATGGACGCTAACGAAAATAAAAATCTTCGGCTCTATTCGCCGATGCAAATTTCTATTGCTGCTTTCATCGGTTCGCCTGTCGCCGCGTGCTGGTGTTTTGCTCAAAATTACAAACAGCTCGGAAAGCCTGAAACTGCATTGAAATGGTTGATTTGGGGTTGCGGTTTAAGTTTTGTTGCGATTTTCATTTTGTGTTTGCTTCCGCTATCAAAGAATTTCCCGCACTACATCATTCCGCTTGCATATTCAATTGGTCTGCGAGAAGTGGCAAATCGAATTCATGGCGACACAGTAAAGCAGCATATTTTAGCCGGTGGCCGTCTTGTTTCTTGGTGGATGGTTGCCGGTATTAGTTTGCTTTTTCTTGTGGCTGTCTGTGCAATTTTATTTACCGGACTTTATTTTTTGATGTGATTATTCGCGCGCGAAATTTTTGAAAAATTAAAATGCTTTATCTTTTGAGCCAGCAGATTTTGGACTGGGCGCACGGCTCCGAATGGGAGTCGCGGCTGGCGTTTTTGCGCCTGTTCAAATACATCACGGTGCGCAGCGCGGGCGCGGCGGTCACGTCGCTGCTGTTGTGCTGGTGGCTCGGACCGAAAATCATCCGCTGGCTGAAGGATTTGAAATTCGGCCAGGAATACGCGGACAAGGCGGAGGAATCCGGCGTGAAGCATGTCGTTGACAAACGCGGCACGCCGACGATGGGGGGAATTTTAATTGTCCTCTCGCTCGTGATTTCGACGATGTTGTGGGCGCAATGGAACGCGCAGGTGGAACTCACGATGCTGTCGGTTTTGGTATTGGCCGGTTTGGGTTTTTACGACGACTACGCGAAAATATTGAAGCAAAGCGGCGGGGGCACGCCACCGCGCGTGAAGTTGATCACGCAATTTTCTCTGGCGGCGTTCGTGGGGATTTATCTTTGGAATTTGCCGGCGACGAGCGAACTGCATTTACTCGGTGTGAAAAGTGTTTGGCACAGCAATCTGGTTTCCAGTTTGATGCTGCCGTTTTACAAATATCCGATTCACGTCGGTGCCATTGGTGGAATCATCATCGTGGCGCTGGCAATCGTCGGGAGTTCCAACGCGGTGAATTTGACCGATGGCCTCGACGGTCTCGCGACTGGCTGCACGTTGATTGTGGGATTTGTTTTTCTATTTTTCACTTACCTCGCGGGCAATTTCAAAGCGGCGGCGTATCTACAAATTCCCTTTGTATCCGGCGCGGGCGAGTTGACGGTGTTTTGCGCGGCGCTGCTCGGTGCGGGTCTGGGATTTTTGTGGTTCAATTGTCATCCGGCGCAAGTATTCATGGGCGACACTGGCTCGCTCGCGCTCGGTGGTGCGTTCGTGATCATCGCGGTGCTGATCCATCAGCCGTTTGTGCTGGTGATCGCGGGTGGTGTATTCGTGGCCGAAGCGGTTTCAGTGATTTTGCAAAAAGGCTGGTTTAAGTTCACGCGCATCCGCACGGGCACGGGGCAACGGATTTTTTTGATGGCGCCGCTGCACCATCATTTCCAAAAAAAGGGCTGGCACGAATCGCAGGTGGTGATGCGTTTTTACATTTTGTGCGTGTTATGTGCGGTCGTGGCGCTGGCGACGCTGAAACTCCGGTGAAGTGAAGATTGTGAATCAACAAAAAAACATCGCTCGGACGCGCTTTGTTGCTTGCGGAAAAGCCGCGCGGTTGCTAACAATTTCCGTCAGAGCGGCAGGGCGCATGCCGGTCAGCAAGAGTGTTTCACCAGTTCATCTTTCTGCCGGTAATTATTTTCACGGTGAAGTGTCGTCCGGCTCCCAAAACAAGAACATAAATTTAAAGCGTTGCGAAATTTTTCGAGGGAAAGTTCCGCCGCGCCAAACTCAAAAATAAAATTACCTCGAACCAAAACGCCACCGCACAAAATTATGAATAACCCAAATCCATTCGTCCCGAAAGGCTCGCTGCTCGAACAACAAAGCGCGCGCCGTTCCCGTCTCAAGCTCGCGGTGTTTTGCGTGCTCGCCATCAGCGTCACCGGCCTCGTTGCCGTGCTTATCCAAGGCTGCAAACGCGAGAAGCCGCAGGACGAATTGAATCCGCCGAGTCTTGATACCTCGATGACAAATTCAGATTTGGGCAGCACCAATCCGCCGATGACTGAAGTCACCAATCCGCCAATTACGGTTCCGCCGGTGGTGACGAATCCGCCGGTCATTGCGCCGATTGAACAAGTCGCGCCCGCCGCTGGCTCGGATTACGTCGTGGTCAAAGGTGATTCGCTCGCCAAGATCGCGAAGAAAAACGGCGTGACGCTCAAAGCGTTGCAAACCGCAAATCCCGGCGTTGTTCCGACCAAATTGAAGATTGGTCAGAAGCTCTCGATTCCCGCCGGTGGCAGTGCAACGTCCAGTTCCGTCGCGCCGACCAGCGCAGTGAGTGGCGAAACGACGACCGCGTCTTACACGGTTAAGTCCGGCGACACGCTCACGAAAATCGCGAAGTCCCACGGCACGACCGTCAAAGCGATTGAAGCGGCCAACGGTTTGAGCACGACCAAAATCAAAGTCGGCCAGAAATTGAAAATTCCGTCGAAGGGTGAAGCGGTCGCCGCTGCGCCCGTCGCGCCCGCGCCGGTTGTGGACAACACGCCCGCGCCCGCATTGCCGCCGATTACCGCTCCGGCTCCGACCACGTCGGCTCCGGCACCCGCGCATTGAGCGCCGGTTCGCGCGGCTGGATTTTTGAAAAGTTGAAATGAAAGTCGCCGTCACCACTCTGGCATTTTGCGTCACCAGCCTCCTCGCGTTGGGGTTGGTGATGCTTTATAGCTCGAGCATGGTCATGGTGGACAAACACACGCACTCCGAAATCGGCGCGCACATGCTCCAAATGCAGTTGCTCTGGTGCGTCCTCGGATTCATCGCCTGCGTCTTCCTTGCCTCACTCGACTACGAAGTGCTGAAAAAATTCGCTTTGCCGGTTTTTGTCGGTTCACTTTTTCTGGCCGCGCTCGTTTTTATTCCGCACATCGGAATCAATCTTAACGGCGCACACCGCTGGATTCGATTGCCGGGTGCGACGTTTCAACCGTCGGAAATTTTAAAAATCGCGCTCATCGTCATGCTTGCCTGGTATAGCGATTATTCGCAGCGGAAAATGAACACCTTCAAACGTGGAATCATCATTCCTGGATTCATCATCGCTGTTGCGCTTGGTTTGATTTTCATCGAACCCGATCGCGGCACGACCATTCTGCTCGCGGCCGTCAGCGGCACAATGTTGATGATTGCGGGCGTGCGTTGGCTGCACGTCATTCCACCGGTCCTCGGCGCCGCTGCCGCGCTGGTTTTTTCTCTCACCCACGATTCCATGCGCAGCGGACGCATCAACGCGTGGCTTCATCCCGAAGCCCACGCAAACGGCGTAGCATTGCAGGCGGAACAAGCTAAAATTGCCATCGGTTCTGGCGGCTTGACCGGTCTCGGCCTCGGTGACGGCATGCAGAAACATGGTTTCCTGCCTGAAATACAAAGTGATTTTATCTTTGCCAACATTGGCGAAGAACTCGGTCTGGTCGCCACGTTGCTCGTCGTTCTCGCATTTTTAATCATCACGATTTGCGGACTCTTCATCGCGCTGCGCGCGCGCGACCAGTTTGGTTGCCTGCTCGCCGTCGGCATCACTTCGCTCATCAGTTATCAAGCCATCATCAACATCGGCGTCGTCACCAGCCTGCTGCCGAACAAAGGTCTCGCGTTGCCGTTCATCAGCGCCGGTGGTTCCAGTTTGCTCGCGATGATGATGGGCGTGGGAATTTTATTGAGCGTTGCGCGTCAGGCTGTGCCCGCAAAAATTTCCGCATCCGATTTTGTCACAAACGACAATCCTTTTGCCGCCAAGGCAGCATGAATCCATCCGCCAGCACCAAACCCTTCATCGCCATCGCGTGTGGCGGCACGGGTGGCCACCTCTTTCCCGGCCTCGCTGTCGCGCAGCAATTGCAGGAACGCGGTTGCGATGTCGCGCTACTGATTTCGCCGAAAGAAGTGGATCAACAAGCCGTGAAATCCGTGCTCGGCATGGAAATTTTTACGCTCCCCGCTGTTGGTTTGCAGAACCGGAATTATTTTGCTTTCGCCAAAAGTTTTTGGAATTCCTTTCGCGCATCGCAAAATTTTTTTCAGCAACGTCGTCCCGCTGCGGTTCTCGCGATGGGTGGATTCACCAGCGCGCCGCCAATTTTCGCTGCCAAATTGAGTGGTGCAAAAACTTTTCTCCACGAATCCAACACCATTCCCGGTCGCGCCAATCGCTTGCTCGCGCGTTTTGTGGATACGGCTTTCATCGGCTTCCCTGAAACCGCTGCGCGTCTGCGCGCCAAAAAAGCTTTGGTGACGGGCACGCCCGTGCGACCGCAGTTTCAACCACGCGACGCTGCTGAATGTCGCATTTCGCTCGGCCTCAATCCAAACTTGCCGGTGATTCTCGTCGTCGGCGGCAGTCAGGGCGCGCGTGGATTGAACGATTTGGTTTTATCCGCGCTGCCATTGCTAAAAAACTGCGACTGGCAATTTCTCCATCTCACCGGCACGAACGATTTTGAAAGAGTAAATGCCGCCTACGCCGCGAACGGAATCAAAGCCGTCGTCAAACCGTTTATGACGGAAATGAATCTGGCGCTCGGTGCGGCGACCGCGTGCATCAGCCGGTCCGGCGCGTCGTCTCTGGCCGAAATGGCGGCGATGCGTTTGCCTTCGCTGCTTGTGCCGTTGCCGACCGCGGCGGACAACCACCAATATTTCAACGCACTTGCGTTTGAAAAAACTGGCGCGGCACATATGTTCTCTCAAAAAGCAACGCCGCCCAAAGAAGTTGTAGAACTGATGGCTAAAATGTTTGTAGGCACGATTTCAAGATTGGTCGAGAATGTTGAAGAGCGCGCCAAAATCCAATCCGCGTTGGCGCAATGGCACGCGCCCGGGGCGGCGGCGGAAATTGCCAAAAATATTTTAAGCGGATTGGAAAACGGCGTTGCCTCCATCCCGAAAATCACCGCAGCGGGTGAGATGAGTTTGAAAGTTGTGGCATGAGTCTGATCACCGAAATTTCTGAAATGCCAACGCAAACAAAAAACAATTTTGCCGATGAGCTGGCCGCGCGCGTTTCGTCCGCGACCATCGTCAAACGCGACGAGCCGATGGCGAAGCACACAACCTTGCGCGTCGGCGGACCGGCGGATGTCTATGTCGAGCCGGCGACGGAAGCTGATTTAGCCCTGATTTTACAATGGTGCGGCGAGTATGGTGTGAGGTTTTTTATTCTTGGACGCGGCTCGAATCTACTCGTGCGCGATGGCGGTTTTCGCGGTGTGGTGATTTGTCTGTCGTCCCCGGAATTTTCGCGGATTGAAATTGATGGCACGCGCATCCGCGCGGGCGCGGGCGCGAAGCAGAAAAATGTCGCCGTCGAAGCGAAGCGCAACGGCTTGAGCGGCGTGGAGTTTTTGGAAGGTATTCCCGGCAGCATCGGCGGCGCGCTGCGCATGAATGCAGGCGCGATGGGTGGCGAAACTTTTAATGCGGTTGAATCGGTGCGCGTGATGGATTTCGGCGGAAATATTTCCGAATTATCGCCGGTCGAAATGTCCGTGGCGTATCGCAGTTGCGCGACGCTGAAAAATCACATCGCGTTGAGCGCGGTGTTTCAATGCAAACCGGAGCCGCGCGAGGAAATCGAAAAACGCATGAAGGCGTATAGCGAGAAGCGCTGGAGTTCGCAGCCGGCGGCGCCGAGCGCGGGTTGTATGTTCAAAAATCCAACGACGATTCCGGCGGGCAAGCTGATCGACGAGCTGGGTTTGAAAAATACAAAAGTCGGCGGCGCGCGGATTTCAAAGGAGCACGGGAATTTTCTGGTGAACGACGGCGGCGCGACGGCGAAGGATGTGCTGGAATTGATTGGGATTTTACGCGCCAAAGCAAAAGTTGAACGCGGGATTGATTTACACACGGAAGTTGAAATCATAGGCGAAGAATGAGCCGAAAATTGAACATCACAGTGATGCTCGGTGGGCCGAGCGCAGAGCGAGAAGTTTCGTTGCGTTCCGGTGCAGCGGTGGCGGCGGCGCTGCGGTCGATCGGTCATCTGGTTTTTGAAATTGATCCAAAGAATGGCGAGTTTGTTTTGCCCGAAAAAACCGACGTTGTTTTTCTGGCGTTGCACGGAACTTACGGTGAGGACGGCACGGTGCAAAAGCGGTTGGACGAACTTGGCGTGCCTTACACGGGCTGTGATGCGGATGCGAGTCGGATTGCCTTTGACAAGGTGCTGACGAAACAAAGTTGCATCGAAACCAGTGTGCCAACGGCGAAATTTGTGGTGGTGCATTCGGGGGTAGCAGATTTTCCGGAAAACTTTTCGCCGCCATTGGTGGTGAAACCGGCGCGGCAGGGTTCGAGTGTCGGACTACAATTTGTCGAGCGTGTCGAGGAGTGGACGGACGCATTGGCAGTGGCCCTGAAGTTTGATTCGGAAGTTTTGGTCGAGGAAAAAATCATCGGGCGCGAGACGACGGTGGGAATTCTCGGCGAGAAAGTTTTGCCGGTCGTCGAAGTGCGGCCGAAGTCGGGTAGTTACGATTACACCAATAAATACACAGCGGGCAACACCGAGTATTTTTGTCCGGCGGATTTTGATGCGGCCACGACGCAGCGGATTCAGGCCGCTGCGCTCGGTGCATTTCGCGCGATTGGCGGGCGCGATTATGCGCGTGTGGATGTGATGGTGCGTGCGGACGGTTCGCCGGTGGTGTTGGAAGTGAACACGCTGCCGGGTATGACCGAGACGAGCTTGTTGCCGAAAGCCGCGGCTGCGGCCGGCCTCAATTACGCCGAACTTTGCCAGCGCATGGTTGAACTGGCTTTGGAAAGAAATTCATCGGCGCAAAGCAGTGGAGGACGCCAAGAAATTGCCGCAGTTGCTTGAAGAAAATGTATGTGGTTTAAGCGTGAACAAAATCGAAATCGCCGGCTGCACCGCACGCATGTGCTGGATGTGAAGCTGCGGTCAGATCAGGTGCAGGCGACGCGTCTGCGGCTGGGTTTGCTTGCGCTCGTGGTGCCAGCGGTGACGGTGTTGGCGTTGGTTATCGTGTGGCGCCTCGGCGTGGCGACGCTCAATGCTTTCGTCTATGAAAACGCCGATTTTGCAATTCAGCAGATTGATGTGCAGACGGATGGCGTTATTGCGCCGGAACAATTGCGCCGTTGGACGGGCGTGAAGCCGGGCGCAAATCTCATCGCGCTCGATCTCGCGGCGGTGAAGCGCAATCTGGAACTGGTTTCGGTGATTGATTCGGTTTCTGTCGAACGAGTTCTGCCGCGCACGTTGAAAATTCGCGTGACAGAGCGCGATCCGATTGCGCAGGTGAATGTGCCGCGCGCGGACGGCGCGAATGGCATTGCCGTTTCTGTTTTTCAACTTGATGTGGATGGCATGGTGATGCAGCCGCTTGATTCGCGTTTGTGCACGGTTCCGTTGGCAAAAATGAATTCGGAATTGCCCGTAATTGCTGGCGTGAACGCGTTTCAGATGCAGCCGGGCCGACGTGTGGAATTGCCGCAGGTGCAGGCCGCGCTGCAATTGATCGCTGCGTTTGCGCGCTCGCCGATGTCGGGTTTGGTAGATTTGCGGCGCGTGGATATTTCCGCGCCGGGCGTGGTCGTGGCGACGACGGGGCAGGGCAGTGTAATCACTTTTGGTAGTGAGAATTTGGATCAGCAATTGCGTCGCTGGCGGCAGATTTACGACTTGGGCGTGCGCCAGCAGCGGGCGATTGCGTCGGTGGATTTGGCGGTGGCTAACAACGTGCCGGTGCGCTGGATGCTGGCCAGCGCCGCGCCGGTGACCGTGACGCCCAAAGTAATTAAACCAGGTAAATCCCGGAGGAAAAATGTTTGACGATTCCAACATCATAGCCGGCCTCGAAATCGGCACTTCAAAAATCTGCGTGGTGGTCGGCGAGCAGAACGCCGACGGCGCGCTGAACATCATCGGCCTCGGCCAATCGCGCTCGCGTGGCGTGCGCAAGGGCGAGATCATCAATCCCGAACAGGTCGAGGAGGACTTGCGCGGCGCCATTTTTGAAGCCGAGCAGATGGCCGATGTGGAGATCCGCAGTGTTTATCTGGGCGTGAGCGGCGGACACATCCGCGGCTTCAATAATCGCGGCGTGCATCCGGTGGTTTCTGCTGACCGCGAAATTTCGCAGGACGATGTCGACGACGTGGTGAAAAATGCGAAGGCAATCAATTTGCCCGCTGAGAACACCGTCATCCACGCCGTGCGCCAACATTTTTTTGTGGATGGTCAGGATGGCGTGACGCAACCCGTCGGGATGCTCGGCGCGCGTTTGGAAGTGGACATGCACGTCATCCACGGTCATGCGAATCGTCTGCAAAATATCGTCCGCCTCGTGCGCGCCACGTCGCTGGAAGTGGATGACGTAGTTTTCAACGGCATCGCCACGGCGCTGGCGCTGTTGACGAACGAACAGAAGGAGCTTGGCGCGCTGGTGATTGATATTGGCGGCGGCACCACGGAGTTTGTCGTCTATTCCGACGGCGTCATCCGACATTCTGGCGTGCTCGCGGTCGGCGGCGATCATATCTCCAACGACCTCGCCTACGGTTTGAAAGTGCCGCTGACGCGCGCGGAAAAATTAAAATTGGAATACGGCACTGCTTGGCCCACGGCCACGGCGAAGGGCCAGACCATCAGCATCACCAATGATCTCGGCCTCGAACTCAAGCGCCTCAATCACGAGCATCTCCAGAAAATCATGTCGCTGCGGTTGGAAGAATTGTTCCAGCTCATCGCGCAAGATTTGGAGCAGGCCGGCTTGACCGATTATCTGCGAGCCGGTGTTTTCATTTGCGGCGGCAGTTCGCGCGTGCCAGGCATCGTGCAGCTTGCGGAAAATGTTTTCCAGATGAACGTCGCGCCCGGACACGCCAGCGCCGTCAGTGGTCTGACCACCGCGCTCGACCAACCGGAATTTGCCACTGCCATCGGCCTTGTAAAATTTGGCTCGCTGAAAAACCGCCGCCGCGCCGGACGCGCCAGCATCATGGGCGGCATCAAGGGCGGTATCAAAGGTGTGTTCAACAAAATGCTGCCGCGCTCTTGAAAGGATGAACATGGAAAACCAAAATCAACTTTTTGAAACTCCGGAAAATTCCGGCCAGCCCTCCGTGCGCATCATCGCTGTGGGCAATGCCGGTGACGCCTTGCTCGGCGCGCTCGGCACGCCGGAATTTGCCGGTGCAGAATTCGCCGCCATCAACACCGATGCCGCCGCGCTCGCCGCATCTTCTGCCAAGGTGAAGATCCATCTGGAAAATAAATTATTCCGCGGCCTTGGTTCCGGCGGCGACCCTGAGCGCGGCAAGGCGCTTGCGGAAGAACAATTTTCAATGCTCAAATCCGCCTGCGAAGGCGCGAGCGTCATTTTCATCCTCGCTGGCCTTGGTGGCGGCGCGGGCAGCGGGATTTCTCCCGTGCTGGCCAAAGCTGCGCATGAAGCGGGCGCGCTCGTGCTGGCGTTCGTCACCTTGCCGTTTGAATGCGAAGGCAACCGCCGCGACGCCCAGGCGCAGACCGCGTTGGAACAATTGAAATCCGCCGCCGACGGCGTCATCTGCTTGCCGAGCCAGAAAATTTTCAAGCTCATCGACGAGAACTCCACGCTCGTCGAAACCTTCCGCGTCACCGGCGGTTTTCTCATCGAAGGCGTGCGCGGTGTGTGGTCGCTGCTCACGCGACCGGGCCTCATTCAGGTTCACTTCAGCGATTTGTGTGCGCTCATCCGCGACCGCCATGCGGAAAACGCCTTTGCCTTTGTCGAAGCCTCCGGGCCGGGGCGCGCGCGCGAAGTGGTGGAAAAAATTCTCAACCATCCGCTGCTCGACGAAGGTCGCGCCCTCGCTGAATCCGACGCCGTGCTGGTGAGTCTGACAGCGGGCAAAGATTTGACCATGTCCGAGATCAACCGCGTGATGGAACAGGTCAAGCGCCAGTGCGTTCACGCGCAGATTGTCATGGGCGCGGCGGCGGATGCCGGTTTGCAGGATAAACTCTGCGTCACCATCATCGCTGCGCGTCAGAATGCAGCCGTCACCAGCGTGACCCCGCGGGCTGAAAGCCACAGCGTGACCACCACCACCACGCATCATCATCGTGAACCGGCGTTGCCGCGCCAACGCAAACGCGGCGCGGTCGCTAAAGCGGTGCAGGGTCAACTACCGTTGACGATTGTCTCCAAAGGTCGATTCGACAAGAGCGAACCGACGTTGCATCGCGGTGAAGATTTGGACATTCCCACCTTCATTCGCCGTGGCGTGGCGATGAACTGAAATTCAGTTTCTCGACCACGCGGTGAGCACGTTATTGGTGCCGAAAATCAGGCGCAGTTTACTTTCGTGATAGATAGGCGTAGTTGGAATGACGTAGCCTCCGCCAACGCCACCGCCGTAAATCCCCGTGCTAACCGCCGAACCGCCAGAGCTGTAGCGTGAAATCCAATCGGCAACGGTCTTGCCATCGGTGAGTTTCGCCTGTTTGTCGGGCGGGCCGAGTTCCACGACGGCTTGATCGTAGGTGTAAACGCCCACGCGCGCATCCCATTGCGCTTGATAACTGGCGCAGCCGGCGATGAACAGCGCTACGGCCAGGCAGAAAATTTTTGCAGCCAATTTTTTCTTCATAGACCAAAGCTAATCCGCACCTGCCAAAGCGCAATGGATAAATCAATTTTCATCCGTGGTGAACGCAGCGACGACGGGGCGATGGTCGGAACCGACGCCCCAATTCGGAATCACGGGAATGTAAGTCTCGTTGGCGAGCCAGCTTTGTTTGATGGCAGGGCTTAACAAAATATAATCAATACGGCTGTAAGTATCATTTTTGCCGTAGAAATAAGTCCACGCGCTATTGCGCGGCTCATGGTAAAAATTGTCCTCAGATGAATGATCGCCATTGCGTTCGGCGGGGCGCGTGTCAAAAAGTTTGGTTTTGCCGCGTCCGATGATTTCCTTGAGTGCAGGGGAATCTTTTTCGTCATTGAAGTCGCCAAGGACGATAAGTTTTGCCGTAGGATTTTTTTTGAGACGTGCATCAATGATACCGCGTAAAATTTTTGCTTCACCGAGGCGTTCTTCATTTGGGTCCGCATCCGGCGTGACGAGTTTTGATTTCAGATGCGCGGCGATAAGTGTGAAGGAAGCATTGGTTGCGGCCTGAATTTCTACTTCCGCAAAACCGCGCTTTACTTGGAAACGCCGGCCATCGAGCAGAAAAGATTCATTCGTGTGCGGTTGTCGCGCAACGATGGGAAACTTGCTCAATACAGCAATGTGGATATTCGTATCAAAACTCTGCACGTGTTCCCAAAATGGGAAATCCTGTCCGTCGGCCTTGAGCGATGCACGCAGTTCAAAAAAAGCGTTGGTGCTGCCCATTTCTTCCAGCGTAATCACGTCGGGATTAATGGCGCAGATAGTTTCACGAATCTTGGCCTTGGCCTCGGCGGTTTTAACTTGCGACCGCGATGCTGTTGGTTGGTCGAGATAATTTTCGACGTTGTAGTTCGCGATGCGGAATGTTTTGGCGAAGGAATTCAGGTCAGCCAGCAATAAAACGAGAATGGCAAGGCGACATATCATCGCCGCAGGTTAAGTCGGTTGGGTGAATGACGAAAGGAAAACCGTCAAGATTCGCCTGTAAAACGATGGTTAAAATTAATTTGAACGGATTTAAGCCGCCCCGGTCTATTATTCTGATTGGTTTGGGTTATGGGTTAAAGCGCCTGACTTTTATTGGGTTTAAGTCAGGCGCTTTTTTTTGCCAAATCAGCCGAAGCTGCTATTGTCACTCCATGTCTCGTAAGGCCAAAAACAAAGTTCCCGCTGTAAAATTGGACGATAAGCAGAGTGAGCGCGATACGCGCGAATTGCGGATCGACAAGGTCGGTGTGCGCGGGCTGCGGTTTCCCATTCAGGTGCGCGATCGCGTTCGTCGCATACAAAACACTGTGGCGACGCTGGGAATGTTCGTGGATCTGCCGAAGGAATTCAAAGGCACGCACATGAGCCGCTTCGTCGAAGTGCTCACGTCGCACGGCAATGTCATCCACGTCGAGAATATCACGGAGATTTTGCAGGAGTTGCAGCGGAAACTGAATTCCGCCACATCGCACCTGGAAATTGAGTTTCCGTATTTCATGAGCAAGAAATCGCCGGTGTCGCGGCGGGAAAGTTTGATGGATTACGTCGCGCGCTTCGACGCGGCGGCGTGCGGCAAGGAAACAGATTTTGTTTTGACGGTGAAAGTGAACGTGACGACGCTGTGTCCGTGTTCCAAGGCGATTGCCAAATACGGTGCTCATAACCAGCGCGGCGAAGTGACGGTGGCCTTGCGCTTCAAGAAAACGGTGTGGATCGAGGAAGTTATTGAGATGATCGAAGCGTCGGCGAGTTCAGAGCTTTACGCATTACTCAAGCGGCAGGACGAAAAAGCCGTGACTGAGCGCGCGTATGAAAATCCGGTATTCGTTGAAGATTTGGTGCGCAACGTGGCGCTGCGTCTGAACGCGCATCCATTGGTGACGTGGTATAAGGTTGAAGCGGAGAACTACGAGAGCATCCATAATCATAACGCGTATGCATGCATTGAACGCCGACCTGAAGTCCGCATCAAAATGGCTAAGTTGCCGATGGGAAAACATTGAAAGTGACGAAAATTTCTAAAAATTTGTGTGGCGTATTTGATTCCTTTTGATACATTCCCGCGCTCTTGATGAACTGGCGTTGTTGCCGGAAATCATATAAATTTTGTGACCGCAAAGAAAAAAATGTCTAAAAAACCTGCCGCGCGCGGCAAGTCGCAGGCTGTTGCCACGTCGGCAGCCATCCTCGGTCGCCCAGTGGCCAAGGCTAGTGCTGGTCCGGATTTAAAGAAGGTTAAGCCGGAATGGCAGAAGTTCTGCCTGCATTTGCTGGAATTGCGCGAGCAATTGACCAAGCAGATGAGCGGGCTGGCCGAAGAATCGGCGCAGGAAATGGCCGGTTACAGCTTGCACATGGCGGATTCCGGCACGGATAATTTTGACCGTGATTTTGCGTTGAGCCTTTTGTCGTCCGACCAGGACGCGGTTTTTGAAATCGAAGAAGCGCTCAAGCGCATTGAACGTAAAACATACGGCGTGTGCGAATTGACCGGGAAGACGATTCCCAAGGCGCGCCTCGAAGCGATTCCGTGGACGCGTTTCACGGTTGACGCGCAGGCGCAGCTCGAACGCGAAGGCGCGTTGAAATCCCGCCGTCTCGGTGCGCTCGGAACGATTGATGCCGTCGGTGCCACCACGGATGTGGATGGCGACGAAGATGAACACGGCGACGAACCGGCAAAAGCTAACAAAGACAAAGAATAATTTAATTTATGGCCCGCGAAACCATCACCATCGAATGCTCGGAAGCACGCAAGGAAGGCAAGTCGCCTTCGCGCTACACCACCAGCCGCAATAAAAAATTGCAGACGGAAAAGCTGGAAGTGAAAAAATACAACCCCGCGCTCCGCCGCCACACCTTGCACAAGGAGATTAAATAATTTATGCCCCGCAAGACCAATACCGACAAGAAGACCGACAAGCGCGGCAAGAGTGTCCGCGAACAACGCACGCCGCGCCCGAAGCCGAAGTGCGATTTCACCATTGACGCGCTCGACTACAAGAACGTCACCTTGCTCCGCACCTTCGTGACGGATCAGGGCCGCATCCTGCCGCGCAAATACACCGGCCTGCCCGCGCCGTATCAACGCCGCATGACCGCCGCCATCAAGCGCGCGCGTCAGATGCTGTTGATGAAGTAATTCTTCCGCCGCCCCGTTTTACTGGTGTGAAACGGGGCGGTTTTTTATGCAAATCAGTTGCAAACGATTTGCAATTAAATCAAACTTCTGTTGTCACCATGGAATACTTTGTTTTACTTTCGAGCATCGCCCTCGGCGCACTTACCGTTTTCTGGTTACGCCTGACCGATGCCAAGCGGGTGAAGGTGCTTAATGCCTTCACCGGTTCTTATCTGCTAACGCTGGTGATGCTGCATCTGTTGCCGGATTTGTATGAGCCGGAAGCTGGCGTCGCGCTGAAGCCACTGGTCATTGGTGGATTCATCCTTTTCGGTTTCTTTCTGCAAATCGCGATGGATTCCATTTCGATGGGGATTGAACACGGCCACGCGCACGAAATCCACGGACGGATGGCTTTTGGCATTCTTGCCGGCCTGTGTATACACGCGTTTGTCGAGGCGCTCGCGCTCGGTAAATCTCCGGAACACCAGACCGCGCACGATCTGGCCGCGCATCATTTTTTGCTCGTCAGCGTTGTCGTGCATAATTATCCCATCTCCATCGCGTTGCTAGGAATGCTGCTGCAAAGCGGTATGAAAAAATCCTCTGCGCTGCTGTGTCTCGGTCTGTTCGCCGTCATGGCACCGATTGGAATGTTCACCAGCAGCTACACCGGCCTCGCGGTTTATTCGCGCTATCTCATGGCGATTGTCATCGGCATTTTCATGCACATTTCTACGACGATTCTTTTTGAGAGCGAAGATCACCACCGGGTTCCGGTTGGGAAAATGATTGCTGTCATCGTTGGCCTGATTTTGGGAATCGCCTGCGTCATTTTCGAAGCATGAAGAAAACCTGCGCACATAAGCATGCGGAGAAAAAACAGGAGCTATCTTCGCTTACCGGAAGGTTACGCCGCGAAGCGCGTAAAATCACCAGCCCCCGCGCTGCGATTCTTGAAATTTTACGCCACCACGCGCATCCGCTGACGAACAAGGAGATTTTTGCTGAACTGCCGCAAGGCGAATGCGACCTCGCCACAATTTACCGTGCGATGCAGTTGATGGAAGAACTGGGGATGGTGAAACGCTTCGACTTTGGCGATGGTTCTGCGCGGTTCAAACTCGTCGGCGAAGGCGACGAAAGCCACCATCATCATCTCATCTGCACCCGCTGTGCCGAGGTGGTGGAAATCGGAGAATGTTTTCCCGAGGAAATCGAACGCCGGATTGCGAGAGCAAATGGTTTTACCGGTGTGACCCACCGGCTTGAATTTTTCGGCCTCTGCCCCGGCTGTCAGAAATGAAAAAAGCGGCGATTGCTCGCCGCCGACATTTCAAGCTGTTTCCTCGGACATCCAATCGCCGAGTTGCAGGAACTCTCTTATTTTTCTGCGCTCATGTCTGTTTTTGAGCGACTTTTTCGTATGATGTTCGGTTTTACGGAACGGATGTTTCGGATTGCGAATCGCTTCGCCCATGACTGCGAGTGTTTTCATCATAACTTTTACCTTTCGTTTACCAACATCGGACTGAAAGCGTAAACAATGCCAACTGCCATCAGCCCGAAAACTGCCTTAAACCTTCAAATTATCAGACGCCGCACTCCGGCATCTGTTCAAAAATTTTCAGACAAAACAAAAAGAGCCAGAACACCACTCATTTTCCACGCGTTTGGCGACCAGTTTTAATTTCAATTTCGCAAACGCCTGTTCAACTTCGCCAAATTCCACTGCCAAAATTCCAGCTAAAACCAAAGTGCCGTCCGGTTTCAACCGATTCACAATTCGTTGTTTCTCTGCGATGAGCAAGTTGGAAATCAGATTTGCACAGACCAAATCATATTGGCGTGCCGGTTTCAACGGCAACTTCGTCACGTCGCCGCGCGTTGGTTTAAGTTTGGTATCAACACGGTTCTTGCGTGCATTTTCCTTCGCTACGCGCACGGATTCCGGGTCAAAATCAAACGCGTGAACCGTCCGATAACCAAGTTTGGTTGCCGCGATTGCCAAAATTCCCGAACCCGTGCCGATGTCCAAAAAGGATTTCGCTTTGGTGGGGCGAGCGTCCACGCGAGCCGTTCGCACAATTTCATTCAAGCAAAACGAAGTCGTCGGATGCTGACCGGTGCCGAAGCTCAAGCCAGGATCAAGAATGACCACCGCCTGATTTTTGCGCGGCTTTTGCTTGCTCCAGCTCGGTTTGACCAGCAGCGATTCGCCAATTTCCATTGGATGAAAATGCCGCTTCCACGATTCCTTCCAGTCCTCGCGCTTCACCTTGGCGATTTCAATTTTACCCGCGCCAATTTTTAAACCGCAACTGGCAATCCGCTTCAACCCGTCGCCTATTTCAGTGCTTAACTTTTTTGCATCCGGTTTTTCATCGCGGAAAATGCTGATGGTGCTGACACCGGTTTCCAGATTGAAATAAGAAGCTGCCGCCGCGCCAAAAAGTTCACCCAGCATTTCAGTCACGGCGTCCTCGGCTTCGAGCGAAGTCTTCACGGAAACGCACCAAAGTGGTTTGTTTGATTTCATATTAGCCGACCAAATCGCGCCACGGCGTAAAATTCAGCAGCTCAATTTCCGCCATGTGCGGATGCAGCGCGACCTGCGTGATGCTGGCGTATTCCACCTCGAACGAATTGGTTTTCGGCAGCGGCAATTCCAGCAGAATCGCCAGCAGCATCCGGATCACGCCGCCGTGACAAAAGATGGCGACGTTTTCGCCCTGATGTTTATTGACGATTTCGCGCAGGCACGGCTCGATGCGTGCGCGGAAAGTTTTTCCGCTTTCGCCGTTGGGCGAGCCGGGATGCTCGATTTGTTCCAGCCATTCGTGGACAGCAAAATTAAATTTATCGCGCACCGCCGTCCAGTTCAGTCCGGTCCAGTCACCAAAATCAATCTCGCGCAGGTCAGGAAAAATCGTCTGCTTGTGGCCGTGCGCCTTGAGCGTCGGCGCGAGCGTTTGTTGCACGCGTTTCATCGGGCTGGCATAAACGGCGTCAATCGTTTTGACGCGCAAATACTCGGCCAGAATTTTTGCCTGCTGTTTGCCGCGCGGCGAGAGATTCATGTCAATGCGCCCGCCGAAAATACCCTGATAACGCGCCTCAACTTCGCCGTGGCGGATGAGCAGCAGCCGCGTCGCGGGCGGCTGCGGAATTTTTTTGCGCGGAGATTTTTTCGGAGATTTCTTTTTTGTAGCCATGAAAAATTAACCTTGGGCAATGGCGGCTTGCTGCGCGGCGAGCAAATCTTTGATGCCGATTTTGCCGAGCGCGAGCAACTCAGCCAGTTGTGTATCGCTGAAAGTAGCTTCTTCGCCGGAACCTTGCAGTTCAATGAATTCGCCATTGGAATTCATGACCAGATTCATGTCCACGCTCGCGGCCACATCCTCGGTGTAACACAAATCCAGCAGCGGTTTCCCGGCGACGATGCCCACGCTCACCGCCGCGACGCCCGCAAGAATTGGGCTGGAGGAAATTTTTTTCTCGGCGATGAGTTTTTTTACCGCGAGCGACAAAGCGACAAATGCGCCCGTGATGGCTGCCGTGCGCGTGCCGCCGTCGGCCTGCAACACATCGCAGTCCACGCAGATGGTGCGCGCGCCGAGCTTTTCCAGATCAATCGCCGCGCGGATGGAACGGCCGATGAGCCGCTGGATTTCCGACGAGCGCCCGTCGAGCTTGCCCTTGGAAATGTCGCGCGGTTTGCGGGTCAAAGTGGAGTAGGGGAGCATCGAGTATTCGGCGGTGATCCAGCCGCCCTCGACCTTTTGTTCCTTCATCCAGCGCGGGACGGATTCCTCGATGGTGACGCCGCAGATGACGCGCGTGCTGCCCCATTCGATGAGCGTGGAGCCGGCGGCGTAAGGCGCGATGTGATTTTGAAAACGCAGCGGGCGGATTTGATTGGCGGCGCGCCCGTCGGCACGGATGGAGTCAGACATGGGCGAAAGGGTAGAAAATTTTTTATGGAATCGCAAATCGCGAATCAGCCTTTTGTAGAAACTTCAATTCTCGCAATTCGTTTCTTTCAATTTGTGCCGCCGCCGGTTCGTGTTAAAATTTCCGCATGGGCGAACTCGATAAGCAACTTGATACTTTTCTCCGCAAAAAACCGAGGCTCGGCAAAAGCGTTTTCATCGCCAGCTCCGGCGTGGTGCTGGGCGACGTGACGCTCGGCGCGCACAGCAGCGTCTGGTATGGCGCGGTGTTGCGCGGCGACATCAACCGCATCGTCGTCGGCCATCACTCGAACATTCAGGACAACGCTGTGCTGCATCTCGCGGATAAATTTTCGTGCGTGCTCGGCAACTGGGTGACGGTCGGCCACGGCGCGATTGTCCACGCGTGCAAAGTCGGTGACGAAGTGTTGGTCGGCATGGGCGCGGTGATTTTGGACGGCGCGGTGATCGGCAAACAATCCATCATCGGCGCGAAGGCGCTCGTGACGCAGGGAACGAAAATTCCGCCCGGCTCGCTCGTGCTGGGCGCGCCCGCGAAAGTTGTCCGCAAACTCACCAAAGAAGAACGCGCCGGTTTGAAATGGTGGGCGCAAAAGTATGTGGACAACGGCGCTTACTGCTTGAAGCACAAAATCAATGTGGGCGCGCCGCTGGCGTGTTGAGTTCAACGCCGCTCGACAAAACATTTTTCCCGCGCCAGACTGTGACAATGGAAATGGCTTCAAGTTCGCCGCTCGATTCGTTGTGGGCGGAATACGCTCGCTCGTTTTCGGCGTGGGACGACCTCACGCTGGCGCGTTGGCTCGCACAGACGCTTGGCCAACTCGAAGGCCGCGCGTGGCGACTGTCGCATCCGCTCGTCGGCGCGTATCGCCTCGCCGCGCAAGTCGCGCACAGCCGCCAGATCTGGCACAAGCGCCTCGCCACCGCGCCCGCTGCGTATGCGGAATCGCATTGCTGCCGCGCGCCGTTTCTGCCGTTGCTCACGCGCGATGTTCGCACGGAGGGTTTGGTCTGCCAGCATTGCAACGAAATCCTGGTGCCGTTCGATGAATTGCCGATTGAACTGCGCGTTATTCTCGAACCATGGGCGAATGAATATGAACCGATTCACGCCGTGGCGCATTGGGACGATCGCCAGCGCAAGCGCGTGGGTAACTACGATGGCGCATACGAAAACGCAGCGCAGTCGGCGGAAAAAATTTTATCCATCGCCGGTCGCGACCTTGCTCCGAAACTTTTGGACAGCTACGCAACGGTGATTTGGGAAGATCAGGATGAATGTCTGGAAGTGCGGCCGGAAGATGTGCGGCTGTAACATGAAAACAATTTTGAAATGGTTTTTTGGCGCGGTGCTGCTGGTGATTGTGCTGGCGGTGGTTTTGTTGTTGTCGCTGGACACGATTCTGCGCACGGTCGCCGTGAATCGCATCCGCGCGCAGACGGGCATGGACGTGGAGATGGGGAAATTTCATCTCGGTCTGCTGGAGCCGGTGGTGACCATCACGGATTTAAAAATCCATAATCCACCGACGTTCGGCGGCACACCGTTTCTGAACATTCCAGAAATTCATGTCGAATACGACCGTGACGCGCTGGCGAAAAATAAAATTCATCTGACGCTCATGCGTTTCAATCTTGGCGAACTGGTCATCGTGCGCAACGAGGCTGGTCAGACAAATCTGTTTGCGCTCGGCGTCACGCTGCCAAAGAAAGGCGCAAAAGGCGCTGGCAACGCAGGCTTAAAGGAATTCAAGCAGCGGACGGGGTTGGATTTTCAGGGCATCGACGCGCTGAATGTATCTGTGGGCACGGCGCGTTTCATTGATTTGAAAGAGTCAACCAATAATCGCGAACAGAAAATAGATATTGATAATTTTGTTGTGAAAGATGTGAAGACGCCTGCTGATCTCGCGGGCTTGGCGGTGCTCGTAGCCTTGCGGGGCGACGATTTTTTTACGCGCGTGCTCGGCACTAGCGTGAACTTCAAGTGAGCGGGCGGTGGAACGCGGCTGCGCCTCCTTTTTGACTTCCTAAACAATTCGGTTAATTTGGCTGCCATGAATTTGACGGAACAGATGACGCGGCTGGCGAAACAAGCCAAGGCCGCGTCGCGCGAACTCGCCAAGCTGACCACGGCCGAAAAAAACGCCTGCCTGCTCGCGATGGCCACGGCGCTCGAACAAAACGCCGCCGCCATCAAAGACGCCAACGCCCTCGACATGGAATTTGGCGCGAAGCACGGTTTGTCCTCCGCGATGCTCGATCGCCTCAAGCTCGATGACAAACGCATTGCTGGCATGGCGAAAGGTTTGCGCGAGGTCGCGGCGTTGCCCGATCCCGTTGGAAAACTGTTGGACGAACGCGTCCGCCCGAACGGTCTCAAACTCCAGAAAATTTCCACGCCCATCGGCGTGGTGGTCATCATTTACGAATCTCGCCCCAACGTGACGGCGGATGCCGCGAGCTTGTGTTTCAAATCCGGCAACGCGACGATTCTGCGCGGCGGCAAGGAGGCATTGAACTCGAATCAAATCATCGCCCAGACCATGATTGAAGCCGGAAAAGCCGCCTGCAAAGGTTTTCCTGAACACGCGATTCAAGTTGTGCCTACGCCTGACCGCGAGGCGATTCCGATTTTGCTGTCGCTCACGCAATACGTTGACCTGTGCATGCCACGCGGCGGCGAAAGCCTGATTCGCGCTGTTACCGACTGCTCGAAAGTTCCCGTCATCAAACATTACAAAGGCGTTTGTCACATCTTCGTGGATGCCGAAGCTGATTTGAAGATGGCGGAGGAAATAATTTTGAACGCTAAGGTGCAGCGCCCCGGCGTCTGCAACGCGGCGGAGACGTTGCTTGTGGACAAAACCGTGGCGAATATTTTTCTGCCGTCCGTCGCGCAAAAACTCGCGGCGAAGCACGTGAAGTTTTTCACCGACAGCGCTACGCAGGAATTATTGAAAGATGGCGCGTTCAATCTGCAGCTGGTGGCGGAACAAAACTGGTTCACGGAATACAACGACTACATACTGAACGTCCGCGTCGTGGATGGCGTGGCGGCGGCGATTGACCACATCAATTTCTACGGCTCGGCGCACTCGGACAGCATCGTCACGAAGAACGAGGCGCACGCGAAGCAATTCCTCGCCGAGGTGGATTCGGCGGCGGTGTATTGGAACGCCAGCACGCGTTTCACCGACGGCGGCGAATTCGGCATGGGCGCGGAAATCGGCATCAGCACCGACAAAATCGGCGCGCGCGGCCCGATGGGCTTGGACGAACTCACCAGCTACAAATGGCTCGGCATTGGCACTGGGCAAATCCGCGCCTGATTTTGTGAATCCCGCCGAACAAGCCAAATTCGTCCGCGACCAAATTCCCGCCAATGGCCTATTCGCTGGGTTGGAATGGAAGACTTCGCCCGCGCCATTTCCGCTCGGCGAAAATCTCGCGAAAGAAATTGAATCGCTTGGCCGTGTGCTGCTGCAGTTTTATCGCGCGACCAATCTGCTTTACCGCAAGAGCGTCGAGGGTAAGCAACCGGAATGGGTCGCGCGCTGGCTCGACCTCGGCAAGCCGCGCGAGTTGATCGAACTGCAGCGCTCGGTGGTGTTCAAGAACGATGTGCCGCGTGTCATCCGCCCGGATGTTTTGCTGACAGAAAATGGTTTCAGCATCACGGAACTGGATTCGGTGCCCGGCGGCATCGGGCTGACGGGATGGCTGAATCAAACTTACTCGAAAGCGGGCGCGTCAGTGCTCGGCGGCGCGGACGGAATGGTGCGCGGCTTTGAATCTATCTTCGGCGACGCGAAGCAGGTTCATATCGTCGTGTCGGAAGAAGCGAAAACATACCGGCCGGAGATGGAGTGGCTGGCCGAGCAGATCGGTAATTCAAAATTCAAAATACAAAATTCAAAATTTGAAGACTTCGTCGAAGGTGATGCCGTTTATCGCTTTTTTGAATTGTTTGATTTACCCAATGTGGCCAATGCAAAACGGATTTTCGAACTGGCGTCAGAAAAGAAAATCCGTCTGACGCCGCCGCCTAAGCCGATGTTCGAGGAGAAGATGCTGTTCGCGCTGCTGTGGAACCGGAATCTGCAAAACTTTTGGCGGCAGGAACTAGGCGAAGGTTTTCTGGCCCGCCTGAAAAAGATTGTTCCCTACACGTGGGTCGTGGACCCAGCGCCGTTGCCGCCGCACGCGGCAATTCCCGGCTTGGAACTCACGGACTGGTCGCAGCTGAAGGCGCTGTCGCAGAAGGAGCGGGATTTGATCTTGAAGGTATCGGGCTTCTCGGAAAATGCGTGGGGCGCGCGCGGCGTTTATCTCGGTAGCGATTTGTCGCAGGCGGACTGGAGCGCGGCGGTGGACGCAGCGCTGGCGAACTTCGAGACGTCGCCGAGTGTGTTGCAGCGTTTTGAAAAACCAAAAATTGTGGGCGCCAGCTGGTTTGATTTTGCGAAGAACGAAGTCGTGCCGATGAAGGGCAGGGCGCGTTTGTGTCCGTATTATTTTGTTGCCGGCGAAGGTGATTCAGCGCGTCCAACTCTCGGCGGTGTGCTGACAACAATTGTTCCGGCTGATAAAAAAATTGTCCACGGCATGACGGACGCCGTCATTTCGCCGTGTTCGGTCGCGAACTAAACCGCGCCGGTTTTAGAAGCGATATTGCAGGCTGGAGTAAACCATTTCCGCCGTGTTGTTGTTATTTCCACCGGAAGCCCAGTCGTTGTATTGCGAGTAGGCGCATTTCAGATTTACCCGCAGGTGGGTGTTGATCCGTCGCGTGAGAGTGGCCGTCACGATGTGTTCATCGGCTCCTGCTCCGAGCGGTAGTCCGTCAGCGGCGTTGTTGTTGTAATCACTGGCCTGATAATAAAGATAGGTCAGGTTGAGATCGGTTTTGTCGTCGATAACTACCGCCGAGTTGAATGTCACCGTCCAATAATTATTCTGCGAATTGAGCACGGCTTGCGTGTAATCGGAGGTCGGTGTTTTCGTTTCGCTCAAGACGTAATTGAAGCCGACTTGCAGGCACAGCCGCGACCACGGACTCCAACTCGCGTTTTGGCCGATGATCTGACTGGTCATTTTCGACGACTGGGATTCGCTTAACCCGGAAATTGAGTCGGGCGTAGTGTCAATCGTGGACCACTGATATTCGTAACGCGAGACCAGCATGATGTTCATGGTCGGACGCAAGGTCAGACGCACGTTGCCGTCGTAGGTCTCAAAACTTTGCCGGGTAAGATAGGCTGGGTAACGATCGGGGCTGCCCGCGCCGTTGTAGGTGCTGTCTTGCGAATTGTTGTAATCGTATTGGTTGCGTTTGTAATACCCGCCGACATCAATGCTCGTGCGGCGATACGGATACCAGCGTGTGCCGATGAAATATTTTTGGAACCAGCGCGTGTCGTCGGTTTGCCGCTGGATCGCTGGCGGACCAAATCCATTCACCTGGCTCAATCCGCCACTCTCATTCAAATTGCCGCTGCCTTCAGTCCATTCGCCGCCTGCGTAATAAACCCAGTTGGTCATGCCGGTGTAACGCATATCCAGCCGTTCCTGCACGTCCAACATTTCGCCGTCGCTGGTGCTGTTGAAAGGCCCGGTGTCATTGCCCAAGGTGCCGACGCCGCTGGAATTCGCGTCCCAGTCGCGTTGCTGCACGCGCAACGACGGCACGATGGTAAAATATTTAACCGGCGTTGACATCAGGTTGACGTCCATCACGTGCTCCTGCGTGTGTGCGCCGCCGTTGAGGCTGGTGTAGCCGAGACCGTTTATTGGATCGGGACTGTAGGCCACATCATAATCATCACCGTAAATGCGGCTGCCGTTGAATCCGTCGTTCTGATTGGCAAATGAATAACCGGTCGAAAAGAACAGATCTTTTTTCAGCCACGTCTCGCTGAAAGCATGCAGGTTAAGCATGTCATAAGAAGTTCCCTGTTTGTCCGTGACACTTCTTTGAATGGGTTCGCCCGACCAAAAACTTTCTTTGTGCGTGTCCGCCATGCTGGCGGTTTCGTAACGGACGCCCGCGCCAAAATCGGTTTCTTTTATATGATGCGTGAAATCTAGCGCGTAGCTATCGACATTTTCATCAATGCTGTAGATGGAAGGCAGCACGCCGCGCACCGCGGTCTTTGAATCTGGATGCACCGGTCCCCAAATGGTGGAACTCTTGTCGCCGTTACGGGAACTGTGGGTGTATTTGAAAACCACCTGCGGTTTGTCCGGCAAAGTTAATCCAGCTTCGAGAGAAATCTCACCGCGATTTAGCGACAACGCATCGTTCGGTAAATTATATTGGGTGTGCGTGGGCGGAAAATATCCTCCGGCTCCGTTATACCAAGTGCGGAAATCGGTCATGCCGAATTTGATATAACCCAACTCCTCACGCTGTAAACCGAGCATCAACTTGTAATCGTTCTGGTCAAATAGCGCACGCCCATCCACCGTTAGCGTAGTTTTTTTAGCGACGTCTTGTTGGAGATGTAAATCGCTGATGCCGCCGAACGGTTCATTGCTCAACTGATATTGTTGCTGCGCCTGCGCATTCTTACCGCTGGTCATCAGGCCGCCGACCGAGAAATCTACCCAGTTGTTGTAAATATCCTTGCCGCCTTCATACAACTGTTGCGGCGTGAGCGGTTTGACCGCCTTTGCGGCTGGCTTAGTTGCTGGTTTAACTGCCGGCGCATTCGTGCTGCTGTCGGCTCGTGCCGTCGCGCCACACGACATCAGCATCGCCACAACGATGATGCAACGGCGATACCATGCCCGATTGGCCGCCTGCTCGCGTTGTTTTAAAGATTTAGTTTTCATCGGCTTTCCGTTCGCAGTTCAGAAGCGAAGCGACGAGTTCACGCGTGAACCATGCACCGCCTCGTGGCAGCCCGCCGTCCAGCAGCTGCCCTGTTGCAATCGTATGGTGTGGTCGGAACCACCAATTAAAATGGCGCCGCCTTTGACCTGCTGAAAATGGCATTTGAGGCAAAGGTTGGAATCGCGCACGGTCAACAATTTGACGTTGATGCTGCCATGCGCTGTGTGACAAGTAGTGCAACCTTCCTGCAACGCTTCGTGTTCGAATACATACGGGCCGCGTTGGGCGGGATGACACTTCAGACAGTTTTCTTCTTGCGAGAGCAATTTCGTGCTGCCACCAGCGTGGGCGATTCCTTTGTGCGGTGGATGGCAGAGAATACAAGTCATGCGACCTTCCGGCACGGGATGGTGGCTGGGCAATTCAAATTGGCCGCGCACGTCCATGTGACAGGTGTAGCAAACCGTTTCCTTTGCACGCGCGGGAGATTCACCGGGCGTCGGTCCGCCAAGGCCGGCCGGCAATGGGCGTCCGGCCATAAAGCTGAATGGCGGTTTAATTTCACCACCAGAATCCGAGTGAATGCTGCACGGACCGTGGCACGATTCGCAACCAACACCGAGAGAGTTCGGGCCGATGGCGACCAGACGTGAATGATCTGCCGTCGGAAAACTTTTGGTGATTTCTTCGTGGCATTGTTCGCATTCGGACGAGCCAATATATTTTGCGCCCGGCACATTTGGTAAAATCACCGCCTGCCGCGAAACCGAACTGCAGGAAATCACCAGCAGCACGAGGACGCCCACGCAGATGGCTAGCGCCACGCCGCGATGCTGCCGGCAGCGAAGCCAGAGTTGGTTGAAGAATAAAAATGTCTTCATGAAATTTTGCGTTGCGCGTGATTTATCATTGCAATACCTGCACCATCCAGACCTCGGCGGCGCTCAACAAGTTGATCGCGAATGTCGGGTTGTGGACGCCAAAACTGCCGTCGTTCAAAACCAGATACAAATTGAACCGCGCCCGTTTGACTTGGTCCGGAATCAACGCCTGACCCGCCGTATTCGGTCCGGTGAAAGTAACTGGCTTGGTCAACGACCAACTCGTGACGTTGCCCACCGAGTTCGTCGTCCAAGTCAGACCGCCGGGCGTCGTGTATTCCCACGCGACCACACCGTTCGTGCGCAACGCTGCGGGCGCTTTCGTAGCAGCCCAACGATTCATCGCGGTAATGAGTGTGGTCACCGCATTGTTGATGGCTGGTGTCAGATAAAATTCCTCCAACAATTCCGGCGGTGTGATGTGACAGTTGTAACACACCGTGTCGCTGGTGACCGCAAATGAATGGTTATCCGCATCGCTGCTATCAGCCTGCATGTGGCAATTCGCACATTGATTGGTGAGATAGAATTTTCCGGACAAAGAATAATTCACGGACGATGGCAAGCCAGCATGCGTCCCCGGATTAAAGGTGGCGGAGCCGCTGGAAAATTCGCCGACCGCGCCGAGCAGGACATTATATTGCACCGAATTGTGCGGCGCGCGCGACGTGTCTGTCCAAGCAGCACCGCGATCGTTGTGGCATTGGGCGCACAGGTTGATATTTACGTTCGCATTGTATTTGTTTGTAAACGCCGCCACGGTGGCCGTGTCCGCGCTGGTCAGATGAAAGGCGTTGGTTGAAGAAGTTGGATTGCGCAGCTGATCCGAAAACGAATTCGTCTGATGCGGATCATGGCAAACGGCGCAAGTGATGGGCACATTGTAATCTTTCGTGAGCGTGACCGCCGGGTTTTTCCCGCCAATCATCGCCAGTCGTGCGGAACCAGAATGGCAAACGCCGCAACTCCGAATGTTATTCGTGCTGGAACTCATGGATTGCAAAACGTCCGGCACGACTGCACCGTGGCCACTGGACGACCATTCTTCATACGTCGGCGCATTGCTGTAAGTCGTGTGGCTCGCGCTGTGGCAACCGCCGCAAACCGTCGCGGCTATATCTACCCGCGGCACGACGGTGAAATCATTTGGATTGGCGGCGTGATTCGCGGCCGGACCATGACAATTTTCGCACTGCACGCCGGCTAATTGTGGCGTCGCAGTCGCGCTGACAAAACCAGTCGGCAATCCGTAACCGACGGTGTGGCACGGCAGGCAGGAAGAATTATTTTGTCCACCCGCCGATTTGAACTCCGGATTGCTGAAGGCGTAAGCGTGTGCTGTATTAGTTTCGTAGCGACAAATATTGTTGTGGCACTCAATACAATTTTTGGCGCCGAGGTAACTCGGCGACGGGCCGGATACGCGGAAGAAAGCGTTGCTGTATAGTTTTGAAATTGTGGCGGTGCAAGCCAGGTTCGTGGCTTTGCCCAAAGCCAACCATGTGGCATTCAGATTATTGCTCTTCTGAAAAATTTGATAGTAACCGGACGGACCGGCCCAACTCAGTTGCACACCGTTCGTTTTTTTGGAAATGCCCGTCATCACAGGCAGTCCGGGCATGCCGCCGGGCTGGGTGATGGTGAGATGTTGCACTTGTTGAGCGGTGGCGGAGAAACCGATTCCTGCCACGACTGCCAAGGCCAGCTTCACCACATTTTTTTTGAAAGATGAAAAATTCAAGCGAATCAACTTTCTAATCTGAACCGAATTTCAACAACGTCCGCCGGTCACTGGCTTGCAGCCCAGTTTGGGTGAACGTGAATGTTCGTTTCATTGCTGTGACTATAGGTGTTGGCCAGATTTTCAACTAACCCTTTATTGGCTCTTAGTAGGCGGCAATTGTCGCAAACGCTTCGTTTGCTTGTTTCTAAATTGACAGTCGCACTTCATGCCGGAAAATGAGCTGAGCCAAAATCGGCATCAATTATGAAACCAAATCCAAGTTCAGCCACACCGCAAACCTCCCGTTCCCCATCGCTCGTGCTGGCGAGTCTCGCCTTCGGGCTGGGCATAGCACTGACGGGCATCTGGTTTCACCAGCATCATGCCAGCGTGCAAAACCACGAGCTTGCCGACTCGACCAAAAACCTGCTCGGCCACCTACAAACGCCCGTCACCATTCATTATTACGCCTTGCTGCCAGCGGGAAGCGCCGACGCATCGCTGTCCGCATTTGCCGGACGCGTCGCGCAATTGCTCGACACGATGCAGACTGCCAGTGGCGGCAAAATCCAGATTGCCAGCGTGACCGCACCGGCTGATACCAATGCCACCGCCGCCAGCGCCGATGGCCTGCAACCGTTCAATTTGAACAAGGGCGATGCCTGTTTTCTCGGCCTATCCATCACCAGTGGGAAAAATCATGAAACGTTTGCTGAACTTCAGCCGGAATGGGAAGGTGCGTTGGAATACGATCTAGCCCGCGCGATTCAGCGCGTGGCCGTTGTCGCCGCTCCGCCACAACCATTGCCGGAACCGGCCAAGCCCAGTTCTGAAATCGTTGCCACGGTCAATCGGCTCATTCCCGATGCCAGTGCGGTTTCCGTTGAACAAGCTGACCAAATTTTTCACGCCGAATTTATCAAGCGCTGTCAGGAAGTGGGCGCTGAAACCGAAGCCGAACTTCATGCGGCCCAGCAAAAAGCGGTGGACGCGCAAGCCAGTGGTTCACCGGCAGAGCAGGCTGCCGCACAAAAAAATTTGTTGCAGGTGCAATTGGCGCAGGGTGAAAAAATGAAGAGCCTGGCCGTTGATCTGCAAACTCAACTGACCGTTTTTCAGCAATTGAAGGCTGGCAACGGTGTTGCAAAATAATCTAAACCGCTGCTCGCTGATGGTCGGCATCATTTCAAGCAGACGCTGAATCGCTGGATTGACGGGCGTTTTCTGCGGTTGTGAATTAAGTTGAACAGAATTGCGGCAGCGCGGTCTTATATTACGTTAGGGGTTTCATTGTTTAGGTTTGAGAGTCTGGCTTTATTGGTTTAAGCCAGACTCTTTTTTGTTGCCGCACTGCATCTCTCGTTTGTGGGCGAGAATTTTCATCTGCAGAACTTGTCTCCCGCTCGGTTCATGTTAGTCGTGCTGGCGATCAGCAACCTTGGTGGTTATCGTCCATTTGTTTCTTCGAAACTAAGTCACAACCTTCGCGTAGGTTTGAATGCCACAAACGGTAGTTAACAAATTGATTCAACCGAGTGGATGAAGTTGGTTGCCGTTGGTTCGCACTTGTTCACCGTAAAACAAAACCCCTCCCCGCTCGCGCGGGAAGGGGTGATGATGATTTCAGTTTCAGCTGCCGGTCACGGATTGTGCGCGACGCGATAGAACATCTGATTGACGCCGCGCGTCGGGGTCAGATAGCTGATCGACGTGCCGGTGCCAGGGATGTTGGTGCTGATGTTTTGCCAAGTGCCCGTGATAGCGGAGCAACCTTGGATCGTGTAGGTCGTGCCGGGAACGGTGTTGAACACGATTTCCGCCGCCGTGTAGATAGCGATGTTGTTGGTGTCGCCATTCAGCGCGGTGCCGTTGTTGACGGAGATGACACCACTGCCAGCCACCTTGTAGGCACTGGTCGGATTTTGGTTGAGCGCGCACATCATCCAATTCGGCACGCCGGCGGTGTTATTGACGGCGTTGGGACCAGCGGCGGTGTTGGTGGCAAAGCCAGCACCGAAGTAGGTAATCTGCCAAGCATCCGGCAAACCATCGTTGTTGCTATCGCCTGTGAGGTCGGCGATGGAAGCCTTGAGGATTCCCACGGCGAACGGCGCATTATGGATACCAAAGCTGTTGTCGTAGAAGACAACGTCCCAGTTGTAATACGCCTTCAAGTATTTCGCCGGCAGGTTGGTATAATTAGCCATGGACGAATCGCTCGCCTCAATCTTGCCGTCGCCAACGTAATTGTTCGGATTTGCTTGATAGACTCTCGGCGGCATGAGCGTGGACAACTTGTCGAGCAAGTGATGGACTTCGGTTTGGACGCCTTCAATGACGCCGTCACCGTTGTAGTCTTGGACGGGGAAGTCAAAGGTGGCATTCGCTTTATTACCGTGGCACTTGACGCACACAGTGGTCAACGGAACTTCTGTAACCACGTTATTATTCGTGACATTGTAACTCATCTTAAACGTGTGGCCGCCTGCTTTTAAGAAGGCCGGATCAGTCGAAGCCACATCTTGCATATGGCAGCCCGCGCAGGTGTTGGAAATCACGTTGGCGTGCGCCGCGTTGGGAATGGTCTTGCCGTAGGTCTCAGCATTTACACCTTCAAGAATTTCAGCCTGCGGGCTGTCGTGAGTGCCGAACGCAGAGCCGCCTGCCCAATTGAATTGGCCTGTGGGATATTTCGCCAACATGTTGGTGTAGGAACCATCGCGGTTGTTATGGCATTGCATACAGAACGCGCCGCTGCCGGCATTCGTCACGAGTGTGCCATCAGAGAGGGTAATCGATTCACCCATGCGCAATTGGTGCGGTTTGGAAGCATCATGCGGGTCGTGGCAACCTTGGCATGTGATCGGATAATAGGTCGTGTTCGGCGGATTGGTCGTTGTGTAATTTGGCGCAACGCCCGTGTAGGTCGAGATGTTGGTTGTTGTCGAATTCGCCCAAAAAATATTGGCCGGATATTTATTCAGCATATCCATACCGCCAGCCGTGGCCCAACCAGCGAAACCAGGAGCCGTGTGGCAGCGCACGCATTGCGGACGGCTTGCGCCGGACGGTGTCCGCGAAGCGGTAGCGTGGAGCGAAATATTCCATTCAGCACTCTTATAGTGCGTGTTCAAGCTATCGTGACATTGCGAACAATCGCCCGCCGCGTAGTTGACAGTGATGGCATTCGTATTTCCCACGACGCCTTGCGAGAAAATGTGTTGGTTACCGGGGCCGTGGCAGTTTTCACATTGGATATTGGCCAGCGCCGCAACGGCGGGATAATTCGCCTGCATACTTGCCCAATTGCCATTGGTCAAAACCGACGGGAATTGCCAGTTGTAAGTGAGCGCTAAATCATCAAAGCCCAAATTGACCGCGAACGAATTGGTGTCATAACCCAGCACGTGGCAGGAAATGCAGTTTTTGCTGTAATGGCTGCTAACTTGGCCATCAATCGCGCGAGCAAAGAACGTCGCGTGCGGCGTGTTGGTAAAGGTCGGAGCAACGCTCGGCACGAGATTCCCGTTTACCGTTGTCCCGCCGCTATGGCAACCGGCGCAAGTTTGGGCGCCAACATACGTGGCCGCCGTAATCGTGGCGGTGAGGTTGGTCGAACCGCTGCCGACCGTGGTGATCGTAGCGTTTACGGTATACGGCCCGACGACATCCGGGCGGAAAAACGTGCGGCCAGCCAATTGAAAAGCCGGCGTTTGGCTTTCGCCAGTATAACGATCCGAAGTGTTAAACAGCGGCACATTCGTGCTTAACGGACTCGCCGACAAGACTGACAGTGAGCCGACTGGCTTATTGGTGGTATACAGCGTCCACGTCACCCCAACAATATTCGACGGCGCGATCGCAGCATTCACCATTGCGTCCAAATAAACTGGTTCGCCAATGCCGATGGTCCGGCAACCGGCCGAAAACTGTGCCGCCGGATTGGTCAGGCTGTAAGTGCTGATTTCGGTTGGTGTCAGCGGTCGGATGTTAAGCGAGCCGCTCAATGCCGGAGCCGCTGCGTGGACGGCTGCCATGCTTCCCAGCAACGTCAATCCTGCCGCAAAGCAGGCTGACATTTTCAGGAATGGATTTTGTTTTTTCATATTTGTTTAGTGTTGGTTGGTCTGTGTTGTGTCGTTTAATTTGTTGCGCTGTCCGTCAAGCTGCTGCTCCATTTAAAATCCAGTCGGGCATAATTGCCGTGGCTGGTTCCCGGTCTGTTTTTGTTGAATGTGAATCAAATTTCCCCATCAGTTTCGCCGAATGTTCCGTGATGATTTCGTGACAAAGTGTAAGTTCCGACACGCGATTCTTGGTGTTCTCGCGAACGACCGCTTCGAGGTCATCAATGTCGTAAAGGAAAACGTTCGGAAGTTCCGCCACCGCCGGATCAATATCGCGCGGCACGGCAATGTCCACGAGGACAAGCGGTCGGTTATTACGTGCTGGTAAAATCTTTTCAATATCTTCGCGGCGCAGAACGATGTCTGGACTGCCCGTCGAGCTGACCAAAATATCCGCCTCAATCATTGCTGCCGGCGAATTTTCCAGACGCACCGCGCGGCCGCCAAATTCCGCTGCCAGTTTTTCCGCGCATTCCACAGAGCGATTCGCCACCAAAACCGTTTTCGCACCGCGTTTAGCCAGGTGTTTCACACAGGCTTCACCCATTTTGCCGGCGCCTAAAATCATTACCGTCTTCGCGCTTAAATCGCGGTCGAAAACTTTTTCTGTCAATTCCACCGCCACGCTGCCCACTGAAGTTGCGCCGCGGCCAATCGCCGTGTTCGTGCGGATTTTCTTCACGACTTGCATCGCCGTCTGGAACAGGCGATTCATCTTTTTGCCGGTCAAACCCGCCGCCTTCGCCGCTTCATAAGCATTTTTGACTTGGCCGGTGATTTCCGTTTCGCCTAGCACCATCGAATCCAAACCGCTGGCGACGGAAAATAAATGTTCAGCGGCGTCGGCGCCTTCCTTGACGTAAAGGTGCGGCGTGAAATCAAAATCGCTGTTGGTAAGTTCCTGGAAAAGTTGTTGCACGCGGCCATGAATCCAAGGCGATACGCCGTAAATTTCTACGCGGTTGCAAGTTGAGAGCAGCACCACTTCAGACAGGCTTCCGCGCAATTTGAGCCGGCAGCCAGAGCATTGCAGCCGCGCGCGCGACACCGCCAGTTTTTCGCGCACTTCCACGGGCGTGGTCTTGTAACTCAATCCTGCAACAAAGATTTTCATTTTGGTCTGACAGTTGGTCTGACTGTCTGATGAAAAGCCTAAATTGAGTGGGGAAAACCTGCTTACCATTCTTTGCCTTATGCTTTGCAATAATTGACACGAAAAAACATTTCTTAATCTCGGTTTTTGAGATTCATCAGAAATACTTAAGGTGAATCTTTAGCGTTCTGCTCAGGGTCTTCCGTCGGGAGTTCAAGCGGATGTTCGTGGGCTTGCAGTTCTTCAGAAATGCGTCCGTCCAAGCAGGCGGTGTTTAGCGGATAGACATCGGGATCGAACATAACGCTGTAAAAATGCCATACTACGATGGCTAGGCACGCGAGCAGCGCTTCGTAATAATGAATCGTCGTGGCTACCGTAACCATCCAGCCAGGGAGAAAATCGGTCACGGGAATTTTCAGCCAGATGGCTAGTCCCGTCGCGCCCATAATAATTGTGCCCCAAACCACCGCCCAGTATTCCATTTTTTCAGCATAACCGAACCGACCAATTTTTGGCTTTTCCGTGGACAGCCCGGTGAGGTAACGCACGGCCTGAAGCACGTCCGCTAAATCTTTTTTCACCGGAAATAAATCGGCCACGAGTTTGCGTCCATCGCGCGTTGTCAAAATGTAAATCAGATGATACGCGCCAATGAGCAGCATCACGATGCCAGCGACGCGATGCGTCCAGCGACGGAACGGCTCGTTGGAGCCAAGCAGTTTGGCAAGGAACGAATCCGGAAATTTCAGCGCAAATCCGGTCAGCGCCAGGACAATGAAACTTCCGGCCAAAACGAAATGTTGCCAGCGTTGCGATGCCGTCATTCGCACCATTGGACGCACCGATGTGCGGAGGCGTGCGGACATTTTTTTCAGGAACAACGTCACGTTGTGTGCCAACATTCCACCAATCGTGAGAAAAATCAGCGCGAGATAACTCAGTCGCACCCAGTGGTTCAGCTTGCTTCCGAAATCAGTGCCGCCCGCCTGACCGTCCGGCGCTACGTGAATTTTGCCCAGAGAAAATTCCTGATTCGCGCCCGGATGACATTTGCCGCACGTCGCCACCAGATTCACTTTGCTGATGGTTGAATTGGTGTCCGACGACGGCAGGATTTTATGAAAGCCGTGACAACTCGCGCAATTCGCCGCGACCGTAGAACCGTATTGCCCGGCGAGTCCGTGGTAACTTTCAAAAAATGTTTTCACGCGGTCGGCAGGTAAGTTGTATTTTGTGTTCAACCGTTCGGACGCATGACAACGGCTGCACACATCTTCAGAAATCATCAGTGCCGAACTGCTTTTGAGTGAACGAATTTTATGTTCGTCGTGACAGCCGGTGCAGGTCGGAGCATCGTGTGAACCAGCCAAAACAGCCTTGCCGTGAACACTCAAGGCCCAATCACGCGCTTCCTGTTCATGACACGCGCCGCAGGTTTGCGCCTGCCGAGAAAAATAAATCGGTGAGGTCGGCGAGTCGCTGGAAACCATCGCGTGCGAATCGTGGCAATCCTGACACGTCGCCGCGTCGTCGTGACCGGCCTTGAGCGCGAGGCCGTGGACGCTGGCGTTGAAGCTCTTGGTCTGCCGCGCGTGACAGGCTTCGCAATTCACCAACGCGACCGGCTTGTTGTCGTCGGGATGTTTGGCGGTGAGATCGGCGTGGCAACTAATGCAGGTATTAGTTGCGTGCGCGGATAATTTTAATTTGGCGGTGTCAACAAACAGCGGAATGGCTTTGCCGGCCGAATTGGTTTTGAAGAGCGTGTTGTCGCCGTGGCAGTCGAGGCAATCGCTGTTTTTAAGTCCAGCAAAAGCCGAGGCTGTCATCACCACGAAAATCGTGAATGATACCACACGTTTCATAAGTTTTATTCAGTGCACCAGCCGCGACAGCATCGCATAGATAATCAGCGCCAGTAGCGCCAAGCCGAGGAGGAAGGCAAAGTAGCCAAATGATTTTGCGATGTTTTTCCAGCGAAACCATTCGTCGCGCACGCGATATTCGTCCAACTTGCCGGTCGCAACGAGCCGGTCATACCAGCGTTTGCGTTCGTGCAGCATTTCAGTTTTGGAGATACGGCCGGAGAAAATCACCGTGTCCATCGGGAATTTTTCAATGCGGAAATGCGTGTTGAAAAAATGGATGCTGAAAATAAATCCTGCCGCGATCAGCGCCTCATCCGAGTGCAGAATGAGCGCAATGTTAATGATCCACCCGGGCAGGAAGCGCGTGAAGAATTCCGGGAACCACATGATGAGACCAGATGCACCGATGATGGCCACGCCCCAGAACACGGCGAAGTAATCGAACTTTTCCCAATACGTCCAGCGGTCAAAGTTCGGTTTCGGTCCTTTGCCGAAAAACCATTTGTTGTGCGCCACGAGATCGTGCCAGTCCTGAATTGTTGGCACCATCGAGTCCGGCCCGAAAACGATGGCGTAGAAGCGCTTCATCTCCATTTTGCCGGTTTCAGGATTGCGCAATTTGCCGCGCGCTTTCCAGGAGCGACTGATCAGGGAACTCAAATGCAGAGTAAAATACAGGAACGTGATGAGCGCACCGAAGCGATGCAGCATCCGCGCGGTTTCTGGTCCGCCGATCACCGAGAAAATAAATTTCGCCCAATCGGTGTAATAAAATTTCAGCGGCATGCCGGTTACGACCAGCAACAAGAAACTAGTCACGACGAGGAAATGCAGGAATCGCTCGAAGGGTGCGAAGCGAGTGAACCATTCGTCGCCATTCTGCGTTTCAAATTTCGCCTCGCGAAAAGTTTTTGAGTCATGCAAATACAGATAAATGGCGCGCACGCCCCACGCGATGGTGTGGATGCCAAAGAAGCTGAACGTGCCAATGAGTAATCCCGTCATCGCAAGAAATACGACGTGCAGCATGGGATAATTTTTTTTATCGAGCGGGTTCGCATGCGGCCGGTATTCGGTGAACTTCGCCGTCGCACCCGGATGACATTTCTGGCAGGTCACGAGAATATTTGTCCGCGATAGATGGGAAGCGGGATTGGCGGCTGGCAGCACATCGTGAAATCCGTGGCAGTCATAACACGCGGCGACGGCGGGCGCGGAATTTGGTTTGCCCAACGCCATCGCTTTGCCGTGATACGTTTCGCTGTAATGTTCCAGCCGATTCGCGTGACACTTGCCGCAACGTTCGTCGCTGGTTGCTTTGAAATTATTGCCCGTCGGATTTACGATTTGATGCGCGCTGTGACAGTCAATGCAGACCGGCCCGCGTTTGTCGCCCACGGCGAGCAACTGGCCGTGAATGCTCTTGTTGTAAGTTTCCTCAATGCCCACGTGACATTTGCCACACGTCTTAGCGACGTTGGCGTGATTGATCGGCGAATCGCGATCAACGCTGCGCTTGATGCCGTGTGCACCATGACAATCGTTGCACGATGGCGCGACAATCAAACCCATCTTCAACAGCGCAGCTCCGTGAATGCTGTCCATGTATTGATTCGCCGCCTCGGGAAATTCGATTTGATATTCTTTCGTGAGCTTCGCATTGCTGTGACACTTCGCGCACGTCGCCGGCAGATTTAATTTATAAACCGAGGAAGCGGGGTTTTTAGCCGACAAAATTTCGTGCGAGCCGTGACAGTCCCAGCATTGCGCCGCGCCGGATGCGCCCATCTTGTGGCTCATACCGTGGATGCTACCGGCGTAATCCTTGCCTTCCTTTTCGTGACAACTCCCGCAGTTCGGTGGTGGCACATTTTTGTCGTGAACCAATTCCTTGATGCCGTCGTGACAATCAATGCAGTCCAGTTCGCTGTGAACAGATTTCTTGAAACCACTCTTGGGAAAAACTGCGAGCGCTACTTTCTCGCCATTCACGATGCGCGTGTTCTTTGGGTCGCTGTGGCAATCAAGGCAATCCGCACTGGAAAATTTTTCAACTGCGTTTGTAGCCGCCAGCGTTGTCGTGACTGCGAAACAAAAAATTGCCAGTAAAATCAAAGGTGAGAACTGGAAACCGGCCGACGCGCGATCGTTCATACACGAACAGAATCGGGTGAATCAAAAAAATCCGCTCACCGCTAATTGTGCATTGCTTGCCATTTTTTGACTGGAAAACAAAAGGAGCGCGAGGAATTTTCCCCGCGCTCTGTGCAAAGTGTTGAAGCAAATTCGGACTACGGTCCGCCGTTGTGACAATCAATACAGGAACCATCGTAATCGCCACCGGGATGATTAAATTTTTGTCCGGCGGGCGCGAGTCGGTCAAGTTCCGCGCCAGCACCTTGCGCAAGAATCGTGTGACATGAATTACAATCGTTCGCCTTGATCGTGAGTTTTTTATCTTCCGTTTTGTGCAGGCCATCATGGCAGCGGAAGCAGCCCGGCCAGATCATGTGACCAACATTGTCAGGATATGAACTCCAATTGGCTTTCATCTCCGGGAAAAAATTATCCGCGTAGATTTGTTGCACAGTTGTGATGGCGTCTTTGATGCGTTGATCATTCGGGTAACGCGAGGTCAAGGCGGCAGCGATACCATTCTTGGCGTCATCGTCGTTGGTGTAATTTCGCGTGAGCACATACATCGCATTGGTTTTTATCCACGTCAGGTCAGGATCGATTTTCTTCAAGGCCATCGCCTGATTAATCGCTTTTTCCGGCGAGAGATAACGGTGCGATGGGCGGTTGTGGCAGTCCATGCAATCCATTTTGCGGATTTCCATTTTGGCGACGTCGTTCGTAAAATTTTTCGTTTTGAAAACGGTGACATTGCCCTTTGCGTCGGTCACGCGCACCCACGGAATTTTCTGGCGCACATTATCTGTCGCAACGTATTCGACATTATTGCCCGGCAGATTGTGCCAGTGGATGCCACCGACGGGACCGCGTGCCGGATCGCTGCCACCAATCTTGAGCAACAGACGGATGGAGTAGGGCGAATTGGACGCATCGCTCTGATAATAATTAAACGTGCGGTCCAGGTTGCCGACGAATGACTGCGGCCAGTGACATTCTTCGCAAGTGTCGCGCGATGGGCGCAGATTTTTAATCGGCGTGCCGATGGGTGTTGGATATTTGTGGAACGCGACGGAATAAAGCTGGTAGGAACCGGAAATTTTTGATTTTACGAACCACGAAACGCCTTTGCCAACGTGACATTCCACGCAGGCCACGCGTGCATGCGGGCCGTGATCATGTGTGGTGAGTTCGGGTTTCATTACCTTGTGACATGTCTCGCCGCAGAAGGTAACCGACTCGGTAAAATTAAATGCGTGGTAAGAGCCGACCGCCGTGAGCATCAGAAAAATGATGCTGCCAGAAATGAAGGCAATCAGCGTTCGCCGGTCGCGCGGATTATTCAGGTCAATTTGCAGTGAAGCCGGACCAACGCCTTTCGCCCGGCGGCGACGTTCGAGCCACGCGCCAAAAAACATGAGGACGATGCCACCGATTAAAAATGCTGGAACGCCCATGTAGGTGAGGATGCTCACATACGGATTAGAAAATTTAGAGAGCGCATCCAGCACGAAGAGCAGCAAAAATGCGAACAGCGCACCAAGGCCCACCACCATGCCAATGAAGCTGATCCAATTGCGAAAGACAGAAGGTTTATTTGGTAGGGATTGTGAATTCATGATGAAAGACGGTTGCTGGCCGGTTGTGCGATCATTACCGGTTTGCTCATTCTGTAGTTTTGACCCGGAACGAAATCCGGCCAGCAACCAAATGGATTGTTATTTCAACGTGTGAACGTAAGCTACGAGGGCTTTGATCTCGTCGTCGGAGAGCGTATCAAAGGGCTTCATGAGCGTTTTGTCATCGGCAGATTTCAGACCTTCTTTGAGCGCCTTGAACGCGGCGTCATCCTTGATGTCGGCCTGAACTTTGGCGTCGGTGAAATCTTTGCAGCCAAGTTTGGCGCCCATCTTCGTGTCGCCCTTGCCGTCGGCACCGTGACATTTGGCGCACAGCGTGTCCCAGTTTTCTTTAGCCTCGGCACCTTTGCTTGTCAGGGTGGCCGTCAGACCGAACAGCACTGCCATCAGAAGTATTTTTTTCATAAGTGTTTTTTTGTTTGTTTGGTTTTCCAGCGCACGGCGCTGAATCATTACGTCACCAGTTTCGGCCAATGCCAAAAAACTGGCTAACCATTGGTTGCCCAATCCTTATCATTTCTTTGCATCGTGGCAGAATGCAGTTTGGTGAGAATTAAAATGCGAACTGAATTTATTACTGCGCGCTGAAATCTAAAAAGCGGCTGTAAACACTGTGTGAAAATGATTTTATGCTGATGCGCTCAAAAATACATCGAGTCACTCGCCAACAGTATTTAAGTGAACCTCTCCATTCTTTTATTGGTGCGACATACCAATAATTGGTTTGTTAAAGCCAAAGTAAGTTTTGCTGGTTACCCATTTTTCGGTTATTTAATAGCCACGAAAATGAAACTTTTCACCTATCAAAATTTTTGGCCCGTCGCGGTCGGAACTTGTTTAATTTTAGTCGCCACCGGCTGCGGTCGCGACAACGTCAAAGTATATCATGTCGATTCCAGTGATATGGCCACTCCGCCGCCATCCGCTGCGTCCGCTGCTATGCCCGCAACCATGCCAAACGGATTGCCGGTGCCAGACAACAGCGGTCAACCGACGTTGCAATATACATTACCCGCCGGTTGGGAGAAAAAAGCGCCGACGGCAATGCGCGTCGCTAGTTTTGGAATTTCGCAAGACGGCAAACAAGCGGATGTCAGTGTGATTCCACTTCCCGGTATGGCGGGAACGGATTTGGCCAACGTGAATCGCTGGCGCGGTCAAGTTGGTTTGGCCGCCTTGCCGGAAACGGATCTTGCCGCGCTCGCGGAAAAAATTACCGTCGGCGAAATGCCGGCTGATTTGTATGACATCGCTGGCACGCAACCCGGCAGCGGCAATGCGGAACGCATCCTCGGCGTCATTTTGCACCGCGAAGACACCGCTTGGTTTTTCAAAGTGACCGGCGAAGCGGGATTAGTTGAAACGTCGAAGCCCGCGTTCATTGCTTTTCTTAAATCCGTTGCGTTCGGTGCACCGTCGGCCGCTCCTGCCGCGACGGACATGAGTCAATTGCCGCCGTCACATCCAGCAATCGGTGGCATGGGCGCCGGTCAACCGGCCATGAGTGCGCCCGCTGGTGATATTCCCACTTGGACGGTTCCCGCTGATTGGCAACCCGGCCCGCTCGCGCAATTTCTCATCGCCAAATATATCATTGCTGGCGCGAACGGTGCGCAAGCGGCGGTCAATGTGAGTTCGCTCGCTGGCGACGGCGGCGGCTTGTTGCCGAATGTAAATCGTTGGCGCGGTCAACTCGGTCTTGCGCCGGCGACCGAAACGGTATTTCCGACGATTGATGCTTCCGGCGTAAAAGCAACGTTGATTGAACTTTCCGGCACTGACGCCCGCACTGGCAAATCGGCGCAACTGGTCGGCATTGTGTTAACGCTCAACGGACAAACCTGGTTTTACAAACTCATGGGCGACGCGGACGTCGTGGCGCAGCAAAAAGATGCGTTCACAAAATTTGTCCAGTCGGCCAAATATCCGGCTGCCCAATAAATTGTTCGCACGCCAGCCATGAATAAAATCGTCAAGTTTTTCGTCTCGCTGAAGCTCACCGTTACGTTGCTAGCGTTTGCGATTGTGCTGGTTTTCGTCGGCACGATTGCGCAGGCAGACGAAGGCCTTTACATCGCGCAGGGGCATTATTTCAAGCAGTGGCTGGTGATTGGGGCGCATCTGTTCGGACACAAAGTCCCGCTGATTTTGCCCGGCGGTTATCTCATCGGCACGCTGTTGCTGGTGAATTTGGTAGTGACGCATATTTATCGGTTTCAACTCACGACCAAAAAAATCGGCATTCAGCTCGCGCACGCGGGCGTGATTTTGCTGCTCGTTGGCCAGCTCGCGACGGATTTGCTGGCGCGCGAATTGCAGATGCATTTTGTCGAAGGCGAGACGCGAAAATATTCCGACAGTGCAGGGGAGTATGAGTTGATTTTTATTTCCGGCGATGAAGTAACCGCGATTCCGCAAAGAATTTTGGCGGCAGGTGATCAATTGAAAATTGATAGTTTGCCGTTCACCATCGGCGTGAAATCCGTCTGGAAAAATTCAGATGTAAATTTCCGCGCGCCGATGTTGCAGAATGCGCCGCCGCTTACGACCAATGGCGTCGGGGCGAATTTCGATTTCAAAAATGCGATTGAAGTGAAGTCCATGGACGAGCGGAATATTCCGACGATGGTGGTGGAATTTTCTACGCCAGCCGGTTCGCTCGGCACTTGGGTGGTCAGCGATTGGGTGGGCGACGCGTCGCTCGTTGAGGCCGTGCGCAACACGTATGCGCCGATGGGTTTGGAGATGGCACAGAAAATCGCCGCGCAATTGGTCGTGCCACAGACAATTGAAGTGAATGGAAAGAAATTCACTTTCACACTTCGTCCGGCGCGCGTGTATCATCCGTATTCGTTGACGCTGCTCAAAGCCACACACACGGTTTATCCTGGCACGGACATTCCTAAAGATTTTCGTAGCCGCGTGTTGATTGACAATCCCAAGACTGGCGAGAAACGTGAAGTCGAAATTTCCATGAACCACCCGTTGCGCTACGGCGGCTATACTTATTATCAATACCAGATGACGGCGGGCGAAGCCGTGGTGAAGGCGGGTCAAGCGCAGTCGTCCGTGCTGCAAGTAGTCCGCAATCCGAGTTGGTTGACGCCCTACATCGGCTGCGCGATGGTGGGCGTGGGTTTGATTATTCAGTTCCTATATCACCTCATCGGTTTTGTTTCCAAACGAAAGGCCAAATGAAAAAGTGGATTCCAATCATCTTGATGTTTGCGATGGCGCTGTGGTTCTTCAGCAAATTGCAAACGCCGCCGGACAAAGATTTCGCGTTCAGCGAATTCGCGCGGCTGCCGGTGACCGCTAATGGTCGCATTGTGCCGATGGATTCGCTCGCGCGAAATTCACTGTTGGAAATTCGCGAGAAACAGACGCTCAACACCGAGCCGTGGAAAAGTTGGAACGAAAAGCCGAAAATTATTTCTGCTACCGAGTGGATTGCGAACGTGATGATGAATCCCGCCGTGGCTGACACTTGGCCCGTGTTCCGCATCGATAATCCCGATTTGGTTTCGCTCCTCAAGCTTTCTGAAAAAGGCGAACACTCCGACGGCAAACATTTTTCGTGGAATCAGATTCAGCCGTCGCTGGAAACTTTTGACAAAGAAAACAAGCGCGTTCAAACCGTCGAGGCGGCTAACCGCACCGCCTTTGAAAACGCCGTTGCCAAAATGCAGCAACGGCTGGCGCGTTATGTGCAGTTGAAGAATACGCTGCAGCCCGCTGACGCGCAGGACTGGCCGGCGCAACTTGCCGCGTTTGAAAAGCTGATTCCTTTCGGCGTTGCCGCCGCGCAAGCGCAGCAAGCCGGCAAGCCGTTCGACCAGCAAACGTTCACCGAATTTGCTGCGTTCATCCAGAGCTTTCAGTTCATGAGCAACTTCGATCCGCCGCTCATTTTACCGCCAGACGGTTCAGTGAATTGGCGCCGCATGGGCGAAGCGCTGCTGGATGCGCCGCGCAACGTGCCAGTGGATGCGGCGATTCGTGATTACGCAAAAATGGCGGGCGCACTTGCCGCCAATCAACCAGCGGACTTCAATGCAGCGCTGAAAGATTACCAATCGCTGCTGGAAAAAGATCAGCCCAAGGCAGTGGCGAAAGCGCGCGCAGAATCGTTCTTCAACCAAATGGAACCATTCTACAACGCGATGGTCATTTACGTTTTGGCCGGATTGCTCGCGGTGTTTTCGTGGTTCAATTTGTCTGAAACTTTGCGCCGCAGTTCCGTGTGGCTCATCTGGCTGGCGTTTGTGATTCACACGATTGGTTTGATTTATCGCATGGTGCTGGAAGGTCGTCCGCCGGTGACGAATCTTTATTCCTCCGCCATCTTCATCGGCTGGGGTGCATGTCTGCTCGGTTTAATTTTGGAAAAATTTTACAAGAACGGGATTGGCGCGGTCGTCGCGTCAGGCATCGGTTTCATCACGCTTATCATTGCGCATCACCTCGCGCTCGAAGGCGATACGATGGAAATGATGCGCGCGGTGTTGGACACCAATTTCTGGCTGGCCACACACGTCGTTGCTGTGACTGTTGGTTACGCGAGCACGTTTGTGGCGGGATTCCTTGCGCTGATTTATATTTTGCGCGGCTTCTTCACCAAGACGCTTGATGAAGCCACCGGCAAGGCGCTCGCGCGGATGGTTTACGGAATTGTTTGTTTCGCTACCTTGTTTAGCTTTGTCGGCACGGTGCTTGGCGGTATTTGGGCCGATCAATCGTGGGGACGTTTTTGGGGCTGGGATCCGAAGGAAAATGGCGCGCTCATCATCGTGTTGTGGAACGCGCTGATTTTGCATCTGCGCTGGGGTGGCATGATTCGCGAACGCGGCCTCGTGAACTGCGCCATCTTCGGCAACATCGTCACCGCGGGGTCGTGGTTCGGCGTTAATATGTTGGGCATCGGGTTGCATAGCTACGGCTTCACGGAAGCGGCGTTCAAATGGCTGGTATTGTTCGTGGTTAGCCAACTTGCCTTCATCGCGCTGGGATTGCTGCCGCTGAAATGGTGGAAAAGTTTTGGCGCGAAGAAATCAAATCTGGCTACTTCTGGATAAATAATTTCACGTCGCGAATGCCCCGGCAATTGTCCTGCAGTTCAAATCGGCAAGGGTATTTTGGTGGACAATGAATTAACTGAACGTTTACTTTTCATCGCGCTGTTATGAATATAACCAAAGATGAACTGGATGCGTTGCTGGACGCGATGATTCTTCAAGCGGATGGGATTTCCGATCTGCTCTTCATTACCGGCATGCCGATGCAAGTGGAGGTTCAAGGCGAGCTTCAGCCGTTCAAGTCCTCAACATTTCCTGCCGTGCTCAGTAGCGATTTCATTGAGCATCTGGCTAAAATTATCATTGATGGTAATCCGCGTCTGCTGGCGGATTTGAAGGAACACGGTTCATGCGATTGTGGCTACACGCTGAAAAATGCCTGCCGGTTTCGCGTAAATACTTACATTCAGAATGGTAATTACGCGATGGTGATGCGGCATCTAAAGCCGCTGATTCCAACTTTTGAGACGCTTAACATGGGGCCGACTTTCTACGATATCATCAAGGAAAAGAACGGCATCATCTTCGTGACCGGCGGCACAGGCACGGGCAAGACGACGACGATGGCCGCGATGTTGAATGAAATCAACAAGACGCGGAACATCCATATTCTGACGCTGGAAGATCCGATTGAGTTTGTGCTGACGCCAATCAAGTCCACCTTCAGCCAGCGGGAACTTGGCCGTGACTTTTTTAGTTTTCACCGTGGAATGCGCGCAGCCATGCGGCAGGCGCCAAAAATTATTTTTATCGGCGAAATCCGCGATCGCGAAACGATGGAAATAGTGCTCAACGCCGGCGAGACCGGTCATTTGGTATTTAGCACGCTACATACTACCAGCGCCGCCATGACTGTGAACCGCATCATCGGCATGTTTGGCGCGGACGAAGAAGCGCAAGTGCGTGAGCGGTTGGCGGGTTCGATGCGTTACATCGTTAGTCAGCGACTCGTTCCCGCCAAGAACGGCACGCGGATGTTGGTCACGGAAACAATGGGCAGTAATCTGCGCACGCGCGAAGCCATTTTGCTCGGTGAAAATGAAGGACGCCGACTGGATGACATCATCGAGGCTGGCGCAGTTTATGGCTGGCACAGTTTTGAACAATCGTTGCTCAAGGCCTACGAACAAGATTTGATCACCGAAGAAACTGCGCTGCTTTACTGCACCAACAAGATGAAAATGATTCAGCGCATTGATGGCATGAGCAAGCAACGGGTCAAGGTGAACACTGATACTTTGACGGCTGACTTGAGAATGCGCGAAGAAGAAAAGGCCAGAAGTCGCGGCAAACTCAATTCATGAGTTACAAAGCTGACAACCTCTTGAAACTTGTATTTGGAAGTGGAGCCAGCGGTCGGGATTGAACCGACGACCGATAGTTTACAAAACTATTGCTCTACCACTGAGCTACGCTGGCGTTACCGTTGGTGAAAATACAATTCCAAGTGACTGACTGAAAAGGAAAAAATGCCAGCGTGCGGATAGTTTTTTCATCGCCGACAATTTTTCTTCCCCGTTGTTCGTTGCGTTGTAGAATGCGAACCGAATTTAAAAGGAAACCAACATGGCCATTTCACCGCTTGCCGGCAAACCGGCGCCCAAGTCTATGCTCGTCGATCTCGCGCGGCTCGAAAGCGAGTATTACGCCCGCCAGCCCGATGTAGCCGACGCCAACCAACTTGTCAGCTTCGGCACCAGCGGTCATCGCGGCACGTCGCTCAACGGCACGTTCACCGAAGCGCACATTCTTGCGATTACGCAGGCGATTTGTGATTACCGGCAAGCTCATGGTCCGGATGGTCCGCTCATCATTGGCAAGGACACGCACGCGCTATCGGCCCCCGCGCAGCGCACCGCGCTTGAAGTGCTCGCGGCGAATGGAATTGAAACTTTCATCCAGCGTGATGATGGCGTGACGGCGACGCCGGTGGTTTCGCACGCAATTCTTAATTTCAATCGCGGACGCAAAAATGGTCTCGCCGATGGCATCATCATCACGCCGTCGCACAATCCTCCCGAAGACGGCGGCTTCAAATACAATCCACCGAACGGCGGCCCGGCGGACACGGATGTGACCAAATGGGTGCAAAATCGCGCGAACGAACTTTTGCGCGGAAACAATTCCGGCGTGAAAAGAATTTCTTTCGAGTTCGCGCTCAACGCCGCTACCACGCACGCGAAAGATTTTATTCTGCCTTACGTCGAGGATTTGAAAAATGTCGTGGACCTGGACGCGATTCGCGCCGCGAATTTGAAACTCGGTGTGGATCCGCTCGGCGGCGCGTCGCTGCCGTTGTGGGAGCCGATCAATTCCATTTACAAACTGAACATTGAGGTCGTGAATCCGAAACTCGATCCGCAGTTTGCGTTCATGTCGGTGGATCATGACGGGAAAATCCGCATGGATTGTTCGAGTCCGTATGCGATGGCCGGCTTGGTCGGACTGAAAGATAAATACAGCGTGGCATTTGCCAACGACCCCGATGCTGACCGCCACGGTATTGTCACGCCGTCCGTCGGCCTGATGAACCCGAATCATTATCTTGCGGTGGCTATTGGCTATCTGCTTACGCATCGCCCGCAGTGGTCGCAAAATGTCATTGTCGGAAAAACGCTTGTCAGCAGCGGCATGATTGATCGCGTCGTGGCAAAGCTTGGTCGCAAACTTTGCGAAACGCCGGTCGGTTTCAAGTGGTTCGCGCCGGGATTGTTTGATGGTTCATTTGGTTTCGGCGGCGAAGAAAGTGCCGGCGCAAGTTTCCTGCGGCGCGATGGCACGGTTTGGACGACGGACAAAGACGGCCCGATCATGAATCTGCTTGCAGCAGAAATTACCGCCGTCACGGGCCAAGATCCGGGCAAACATTTTATTGAACTGACGAAAGAATTTGGCACGCCGTTTTACACGCGCATTGACGCGGCGGCGACGCCGGAACAAAAAGCGAAGTTGTCCAAACTTTCGCCCGAAGCGGTGAAAGAATCTCAATTGGCTGGCGAAAACATCACGGCGAAATTGACAAAGGCGCCGGGCAACGGTGCGGCTATCGGTGGTTTGAAAGTGACGACAGCGAACGGTTGGTTCGCAGCGCGCCCGTCCGGCACGGAAAATATTTACAAGATTTACGCGGAAAGTTTTCGCGACGAAACGCATCTCAAAACCATCGTCAGCGAGGCGCAACAAATCGTGAACAACGCGCTCGGCTGAAATATTAAAATCAAAATCCATGAGCACCAAATCTGTCATCAAACCTTTGACGCAACGTCCGGCGTGGAAAGCGCTGACCGCCCACCAGAAGAAAGTTGCCAAGCTGCATTTGCGCGAACTTTTTGCCGCCGATAAAAAGCGCGGCGAAAAGTTAACGGTCGAAGGTGTCGGGCTTTTTCTGGATTACTCCAAAAACCGCGTCACGGCGGAAACGCTAAAACTGTTGCTGCAACTCGCAAAAGAATCCGGTTTGCGCGCACGCACGGACGCGATGTTTCGTGGTGACAAAATTAATTTCACCGAAAACCGCGCGGTGCTGCACACTGCTTTGCGCGCGCCGCGTGGCGCCAAAATTTTTGTGGATGGAAAAAATGTCGTGCCGGATGTCCACGCGGTTTTGGACAAGCTGACGGCATTCGCGAAGCGCGTGCGCAGTGGCGCGTGGAAAGGTTTTACCGGCAAGCGCATCAAAAATATCGTCAACATCGGCATCGGCGGTTCCGACCTTGGTCCGGTCATGGCTTACGAGGCGTTGAAGCATTACGCGAAACGCGATTTGAAATTTTTATTCGTGTCGAACGTGGACGGCGCGGATTTTGTGGAAGCGGTTCACGACCTTGATCCGGCGGAAACATTGTTCATTGTCTCGTCCAAAACGTTCACGACGCAGGAGACGATGACGAATGCGGAAAGCGCGCGGAACTGGCTGCTCAAAGGCCTCGGCGGAAACAAAAATGCGGTGGCGAAACATTTTGTCGCGGTCTCGACGAACGCGGAAAAAGTTTCGGCGTTCGGCATTGATACCGCGAATATGTTTGGTTTTTGGGACTGGGTCGGCGGGCGTTATTCGATGGATTCCGCGATTGGGCTTTCCACGATGCTGGCGGTCGGGCCGGAAAATTATCTGGCGATGCTCGCGGGCTTTCATGAAATGGACGAGCATTTCCGCACCGCGCCGTTTGAGAAAAACTTGCCGGTGTTGATGGCGTTGCTGTCGGTATGGAACACGAATTTTCTGGGCGCGGAAACGGTGGCGGTGTTGCCGTATGAAAATTATCTGAAACGCTTTCCGGCGTATTTGCAACAGCTCACGATGGAGAGCAACGGCAAGCACGTCACGCTGGACGGAACGAAAGTGAATTACCAGACCAGCCCGATTTATTGGGGCGAGCCGGGCACGAACGGGCAACATTCTTTTTATCAATTGATTCACCAAGGCACGCGGCTGATTCCGTGCGACTTCATCGCATTTGCCAAAGCGCTGACGCCGCTCGGACGTCATCACGACATTTTGCTGGCGAACGTTTTCGCCCAAAGCGAGGCGCTGGCGTTCGGCAAAACGGCGGCGGAAGTGCGCGCGGAAAATGTTCCCGCCGCGCTCGTGCCGCACAAAGTTTTTGAAGGCAATCGTCCGTCGAATACGATTCTTGCAGACAAACTCACGCCCGCGGTGCTCGGAAAACTCGTCGCGCTTTACGAACACATCGTGTTTGTGCAGGGCGCAATCTGGAGTGTGAATCCGTTTGACCAATGGGGCGTGGAACTCGGCAAGGCGCTGGCGCAACGCATCGTTCCTGAATTGGAAAATAAAGTTCTGCCATCGCTCAAGCACGATAGCTCAACGAATAATTTGATTCGCCGCTATCGCAAAATGAAATCGCGGGCGTGAGTCATTTTAGTTTTGCGGAAAAAATAAAATCAAGAAATTTGGCATTAAAGAAAGTTTTCTAGTGGTGGTCGTGCTGGCATTGCTGTGCGGCTGCCTGCTGGTTCTGTTGCCATTTTTATCCACGCTGCTTTGGGCGGTGGTGCTCGTCTGTTCGAGTTGGCCGGTCTATTGTCGGCTGTTGAAATTCACCGGCAACCGTCATTCGCTTGCCGCTGGCCTGATGACGCTGGGAATGATTTTAATTTTGCTGCTGCCGTTCGTCATCGTCGGCACGACGCTCGCGGACAACGTCAAAGATTTGACGAATGCTGTGCGACAGTTCATCGACCAAGGCCCGCCCGCGCCGCCGGAATGGCTAGCGAAAATTCCGTTCGTGGGTGAGCGGGCTACGGATTACTGGCAAAGTTTTGCGACAGATACGAGCAAGTTGTGGGTGCACGCGGAGAAGCTGGTGGAACCGGCGGGCGCGATTTTGCTCAAAGGTGGATTTTTGCTGGGCGGCGGGGTAATCAAACTGGGCTTGAGTATTTTTATCGCCTTCTTTTTGTTTCGCGGTGGCACGCAAGCGGGCGCGTGGGCGACGGCATTGGTGCGGCACATCGGCGGCGAACGCGGCGAACATCTGCTGACGGTGGCGGGCAATACGGTGCGTGGCGTCGTTTATGGAATTCTCGGAACCGCGCTCACGCAGGCGGTTCTGGCGGGAATCGGTTTTGTCATCGCGGGCGTGCCGGGCGCGGCGCTGCTGGCGTTGCTGACATTTTTTTCTTCCATCGTCCCGCTCGTCGGCACCGCATTGACGTGGGTTCCGGCGGCGATTTGGTTGTTCCATCAAGGTTCAAACGGTTGGGGAATTTTTATGCTGATCTGGGGTTTCGGCGTGGCGAACGTGGATAATGTCGTCAAGCCGTGGCTAATCAGTCAGGGCAGCAACATGCCGTTCCTGCTGATTTTTTTTGGTGTGCTTGGTGGGGCGCTGACGTTTGGTTTTCTGGGCGTGTTTCTGGGGCCGACGCTGCTGGCGGTCGGATATAATTTGGTGGTGGAATGGGCGACGGCCAGCAAGCTCATGGAAATCTCCGAGCCGGAAAAAAAGTTGTAGTCGTGCTTTAAAATTAAAACAGTCACTTTCGCGCAGCGCCGAAAAATGAATTTATGAAAATCACTCTTCTTGGCGCGGCGGGCGGCGAAGTCACCGGCTCGTGTTATCTCGTTCAAACCAAAGCCGCCAGCGTGTTGGTGGACTGTGGATTATTTCAAGGCGGCCATCGCGCGGAAGAATTGAATCGGGCGCCGTTGCCGGTGAACGGACTTACTGCCGTCGTCATCACGCACGGACATCTAGACCACACGGGACGATTGCCGCTGTTGGCGAAGGCGGGTTACAACGGTCCTGTGTTCGCGACGCAAGCGACGATTGAAATGTCGTCACTCATTGTGCGCGACTCGGCGCACATCCAGACGCAAGACATCGAGCGCGTGAATCGTAAGCGCGAGCGCGCCGGTGAACCGCCGGCGGAACCGCTTTACACGCCTGCGCACGCGGAAACGATTATTCAACAATTCAAACCTGTGCCGTATCAACAGGCGGTTTTAGTCGCGCCGGGGATTCAAGCGATTTGGACGGAAGCCGGACACATGCTGGGCTCCGCGAGCATCCAATTGATTATCGATGACGAAGGAAAAACCAAGCGCATTGTTTTCTCTGGCGATCTAGGGCCGAGAAACGCGCCGATTTTGCGCGACTACGAACCATTTCGTCAGGCAGACATGGTTTTTCTGGAATCCACTTACGGCGACCGCGACCATCAGCCGATTGGCGAAACGATTGAGGAATTCACCAACATCGTGAAAGATTGCGTAAACGCGCGTGGAAAAATTCTCGTGCCGACGTTTGCGGTCGGTCGCGCGCAGTTGTTGATGCTTTTGTTGAGCCAGATGTTTCGCAGTCAGCGGGTGCGGCCGTTTCCGGTTTTTCTTGATAGTCCGATGGCAATCGCAGCGACGGAAATTTACGAACAGCATCACGAGTTGTTCGACAACGAGATGTTGCAATACATCGCGCAAAAACCGGTGGTGGCTGATTTGAAATCGTTGACGCTGTGCGTGACGGCGGAGGATTCAAAAAAAATTAACGACCAGGCTGGCCCGTGT